>OKVP01000890.1_pt1 | contig 12576 bp, 13 predicted proteins | sample 1604821 | NCBI WGS metagenome assembly OKVP01 (sample SAMN01760946, study PRJEB22395) | human gut metagenome | reverse complement strand
AACCGTCTTGCTTTTGGGCACTTTCCGGAGCTGGCGGTTGAATCCTTCAATGGCATTTGTGGTATAAATCAGCCGTCTTACTGCCTCCGGATATTTGAAATAAGTGGACAGGGTTGCCCAGTTATCATGCCAGGATTTATAGATTTTCGGGTACTTGGAATCCCATTTATCTTTGAACAATTCTAACTCATTTAAAGCTGTTTCTTCCGTTGGAGCTGCATATACAAGCTTCAGATCAGCCATCAGTTTTTTGATGTCTTTGTATGAAACAAACTTCGTTGAATTACGGATCTGATGGATGATACACTGCTGAATCTCTGTTTTTGGATAAACAGCCTCGATTGCCTGTGGAAATCCATTTAAACCATCAACGCATGCAATCAGGATATCCTCAACGCCTCTGTTTTTTAATCCATTCATGATAGAAAGCCAGAACTTTGCACTTTCGTTTTCTCCAACATACATTCCAAGGACATCTTTTTTTCCACTCATGTCGATACCAAGAGCAATGTAAACCGCACGTTTTACGATACGTCCTTCGCTGCGGACATGATAGTGGATTGCATCCATAAATACGACAGCATACACTTCTTCCAGAGGACGTTCCTGCCACTCTTTTACAATCGGCAGGATTTTGTCCGTGATCCTGCTGATTGTGCTGTCAGAAATATCAATATCGTATAATTCACGCATATGGGATTCAATGTCTCCGGTTGTCATCCCTTTAGCATACATAGAAAGTATTTTTTCTTCCATGTCCTGAGTTACTGTGTTCTGATACTTTTTAATCAACTGCGGCTCATAGTCACCGTTACGATCCCTTGGGATCGCCACATCCATGTCTCCATAATTGGAGTGCATGGTTTTGCTGGAATGACCGTTTCTGCTGTTATCTGTTTCTTTGTTTCGGTAGTCATACTTGGAATATCCTAATTCCTCATCCAGTTCTTCATCCAAAGCACCTTCCAGAAGAACAGACATCATGTCACGCATGATGCTGTTCACATCAGTACCGTCTTTGATGCTGATATCGTTATTTTTGAGATAGTCACGCATCATTTCTCTCATTGCTGCTTTTTGTGGGCTGTCTTTTCTTCTTGCCATAAAAATAACCTCCAAACTGAGTAATTTTATCTTACATCAGTTTGAAGGTTTACACAAACTTTGGGATACTCCCGCTGGAATTTTTCCTACACGTCCAATAGTACCCGCAACAGTAATAAATATGTCTTCTCTTTTTATGATATATTTTGAAATCAACGGATATATATCATCTGGAACAAAAAGAAGATTATCAACCGAAATCCCCCCATCTTTCATGTCGGATACCCTGATATAAACATGACCAGTATCTTGATTTGTCAATTTTCTTCCTGCGGGAATTCTCTTTCCACCAAGTACCTTAGCGATATTCCCAAGCCTACACCACTTCCAATTTTGAGGAATTTCAAACGGCAATTCATCATCAATACAACGCTCTATACCGTCTAACTTCTCATAATGAGAACTTTACAAAGTGTTAATTGCTTCGAATGCTAATTTTATCACATTTAGAATACGCTGCTGTTCAGCTAATGGCGGTATTGGAATAAGTAACCTTTTAAGTTTTTCGGCTTTTATTCCTTTAACAGTAGTTCCTGTACATTGTATAGAAAGCTGATTTTGAAAACAGTCAGAAAGGATAAATAACATCATAAGTTCATTGCTAATCTCTATACATTCTCCATATTGCTGAAAAGTAATTAGGCGCTGCCCAGCACTAAATTCGTTGATATCGGCTAAAGCAGCATTTCCCATAGGGGCCTCTGTGCTAAAAAGAATATCTCCTTTATGTGATATTCCTCTGGTTTGTCGTTGCCTAAATTCTTCATGCGAAATATACTCTTTGATTGAATAATCAATATAGCCCTTTTTCACATTTTTAGCAGTAACTAATGGTACTCCATAATCAGTTTTGGTCGGCGTTTTACCTCTATAGTCAATAAAATTATATATATTGATTAAGCGTTCCCATTGCCATGAAGTCGGTAAGTCAAACGGTATTTCTTCATCTATGCACAGAATTTCTGAACCGCACTTTTCATAATGAGAATTATCCCTTCTGAAAATAACAGATTCATGTTTATCCTTTTTGATTTTCCCCTCTTTAACCAGTCGTTGCTTTTCTGCTCTAATACGCTCCAGAAGAGCCTCTGCAGGCTCGTCAGACAGATCTTGTGCTACTAGCTTTCCCTGTACCGCCCATTGAAGAATTGACCTTTTTAGGGCCTCTGGGAAGGTCTCGTTAAGTTCATTGACCTTGGAATATGTGGCGTCATATTTTGCAACTACGGGCATTACTTCATTGATCTTATTGACAATCCGTTGTTGCTCATTCAGAGGCGGGAGGGGTAACAGCAAGGAGGTCATAGTCTGTGTTCCGACTCTCGGCATCTTAACTCCATATGTTACAGCATTTATTACACCATCGACATATGGGGATTTCAAAAATGCCACGATGTATTCTGGGAGAACCTTTCCGTAAAGACTGAACGGTACAATTTCAGGAGTGCAGATACCGTCTGCCGGAGCAACTAATGCCTTTAACAAATAAGGACGCAGTTTGCTATATAATACATTTCCTGCCTCAAAAAAGGTCTTATCACCTACAGCTTTTCGTTCACCTACAGTTTTGTGTTCAAGAATGCGGCCGCCCTTTTCAATATCTTCTAGGTCTAGCTGCCAAAGATCTGGTGGGGCATCCTGTGCTTTGATTTTTTTCTTGGTTTCGGCATAAGAAGAAACAAATCCAAGACGAGTCCATTCCCACGAGTCCGGGATCTCAAATGGAACCTCATCTGCAATACACACAGGCTCATTTTTCCCAACTTTCTCATAAGGCAAATTATCGGCACCACGGAAGATAACAGAAGGGTTCTTTTCTTTCTTGATTTTCTTTTCTTTTATCAGCTGTTCTTTTTCTGTACGTATGCGCTCCAGCAGGACACTGGCAGGTTCATCATTAGGATCTTGCGGTACCAGCTTGCCCTGTACGGCCATCTGCAAAATAGAATTTTTTAATTGTTGTGCTGTCATTCGGCTGTATCCTCCGTTAAATCAATTCCCAGAATATCTGTGATCTGTGTCAAGATGCGATCTATGTCAGCATTCAGGCTGGCACGTTTTTCTTGGTATTGCTGGATCAGTTCCTTTGGCGGTAAAATTTCTTCTTCCTCATGTGGGTAGCCACAAAGGTCGATATTATAATTGCGGGCAGCAATTTCCTCTACCGTATACTTTTTAGCCTTATCAAATCCATCGATTGAGATTTCTTTACGGTCATTCCACCATTCGATAGCAGGAGCGAAGTGTTCCAGTTTCATAGGCTTCGTTTTTGAAAAATTCTTGTAACCCTCCGGCATATCAAGGCGGTAGAACCAAGTCTCTTTTGTCGGGCCGGTATGGTCAAAGAACAGGATATTAGTGGTAATCGAAGTATATGGCGCAAACACACTGTGTGGCATTCGGATAATAGTATGTAAATTGAATTCGCTCATAAGCTTTTCTTTGATTGCCATCTTAGCATTATCTGTTCCGAACAGGAAACCGTCTGGCAGGATAATGGCGCACCGCCCATTCTTTTTCAGACGATACATGATTACTGTCATAAAAAGATCCGCAGTTTCACTGCTCCGAAGTTCAGCAGGGAAATTCTGCTTTACTGCATCTTTCTCGTTGCCGCCGTAAGGAGGATTCATAAGAACTATATCAAACCGGTCGGATTCTTTATAATCACGAACATTCTTCTCCAGAGAATTGCCATGTATGATCTTGGGATTATCAATATCGTGTAAGAGCATATTGGTGGCACACAGCAAAAATGGGAGAGCTTTTTTTTCAATACCATATACAGAATTACTGTATACAGTTCGATCCTCAACGGTCTCAACCTGCTTATCCAGAACCTTTAGCGCAGAGGTCAGGAAACCGCCTGTACCGCAGGCAAAATCTGCGATTGATTCCCCCAGCTTAGGCTGGATCATCTGAACCATAAAATCTGTTACGGCACGTGGCGTATAAAACTCACCGGAGTTACCAGCACTCTGGAGGCTCCGCAGGATAGTCTCATAGATTTCTCCAAAAGCATGGCGATCTTCATATTCTTCAAAATTGATCTCATCAATGACATTGATCACCTGCCTTAAGAGGATGCCGTCCTTCATATAGTTGTTATTGTCTTCAAAGGCTGTGCGGACGATAATCTGGCTCATAGGTGTGTTTTCGTCAATCTCAATAGCCTTAAGCTGCGGAAAGAGTTTGTTATTGACAAAGTCCAAAAGCGCATCACCTGTGAGGGCCTTACCGTCTTTGTTATCTACAGCCCAATTACGCCAGCGCAGTTCCTCTGGGATGATTGATACATAATCGTCATTGTAGAATTCCCAGATTTCCTCCTTGGCATCATATACTTTTAGAAACAGAATCCATACCATCTGCTCAATTCGCTGTGCATCACCATTACTGCCAGCATCGTTTCTCATAATATCTTGAAGCCTTTTTACAAGATTATTCAAACCCATTTTGCATTCTCCTTATGCTGCATATATTTCCCCTTGTAATTCATGGATGGCCTTTAGATACCCGGCTTTTCCACCGAACAGCTTTGCAATTTTCATAGGGGTGCCAAACTGCCGGAATGGATCATTGGAGAGGATCTCCAGATTATCAATATCACGGATACCATCATTCATATATTTGTCCAGTAGCGCTGATAATACTTCCTGTGCCAAGCCAGAATATTTATAGAGGTAGCCACGTTTTTTCACATTGTTTACACGCTCGGCCTTGGTGAGAGGGGCCTTATCATATGCGATGTGGCAGATCAGGTCAAAATCATCAATATCTTTCTGGCCGGAAGCCTCTCGGAGCGCATCAAGTAATACACCACGTTCCTGCAGTTCATCGATGATAGCTTGTTTTCGCTGTTCCCCGTTCCAAGCACGTAAGAAAGAATCCAAAGTGGCATATTCTCCGAGAATATTTTTCTTGGAATAGTCTGTTACACTTTCCGTGATCAGTTTACCGTCCTTGTCATAGTATTGAACACGTTCATGCAAAACGCTGACTTCGACACCTCTGACACGGAATTTATGCCTTTTCTCTGGCGGATCATCCGTTCCCTCATTACCAGACGAGGTAGCCGGTGGCGTATTAGGATTATCCGGCTCTACTGGTGGCTTGTCTGGATCATCTGTGGGATCTATATCGATAATAGAAATAGGATCGCCATCAAAATCAGGATCTGCAAAAAGCCGACAAGCGTTACGGAAATCCATAATGGTAAAATATTCTTTTCCGTAATCCGGTTTTAACCTTGTGCCACGGCCGATGATCTGCTTAAATTCGGTCATGGAATTGATATTGTTATCCAATACAATAAGGCGGCAAGTTTTACAGTCCACACCTGTTGTCATCAGTTTTGATGTGGTTACGATAACCGGGTAGGTGCTGTCCTCAGCAATAAAATTATCCAGTTGGGCTTTGCCTTCAGCATTATCACCTGTAATACGCATGATGTATTTAGGATTTTGAGCCACCAGATCGCTATTTTCATTTACCAGTGCTTGCCGCATTCTTTCTGCATGGTCAATATCCACGCAGAAAACAATGGTTTTAGCGAACCGGTCATTTTCTTTTAGGAATCGAGTGATGCGCTTGGCAACCGCAACAGTACGATCATCAATGACGAGTGTTTTGTCATAATCTTTTGTATTGTATTCACGATCTTCGATTTCGTAACCATAGATGTCCTTCTGACCGGCAAGCGGACGCCAGCCTTCCAGATCCTTGTCCAGACCTACACGGAGAACCTTGTATGGTGCCAGAAAGCCGTCATCAATGCCTTGCTTCAGGCTGTATGTATAAATGGGTTCACCAAAATAACTGATGTTAGAGACTTCTTTCGTTTCTTTTGGCGTAGCCGTAAGTCCGATTTGTGTTGCATTCGAAAAATACTCCAGTATTTTTCGCCAACGGGAATCCTCTTTTGCGGAACCTCTATGGCACTCATCAATTACAATCAGATCAAAAAAGTCAGGCTTAAATGCACGGAATGGCTCTTCGTTCTCATCTCCGGCAAGCTGCTGATAGAGGGAGAGATAGATCTCGTAGGAACTATCCAGCTTTTTCCCTTCAATTTTTGTCATGACTCTAGCGAAGGGTTTAAAATCCTGTTGCATGGTCTGATCCACCAGAACATTTCTATCAGCAAGGAAAAGAATTTTACGCTTGGTGCCGGATTTCCAGAGGCGGTGAATGATCTGGAAAGCCGTATATGTTTTGCCTGTACCAGTAGCCATGACGAGTAAGATACGGTTTTGGCCACGGGCGATAGCGTCAACAGTACGGTTGATGGCAATTCTCTGATAATATCGTGGCGTTTTGTCTCCCGGCTTAAAATAATAGGGTTCCGTAATTAATTTTTCTTGATCAGGTGTAATCTGCTCTATATTTTTATAGCGCATCCATAAGTCTTCCGGGGAAGGAAATTCATCCAACAATATCTCTCGTTCTTTTCCGGTTTTCATGTCATGCTCAAGAAAACCGTCACCGTTTGAACTATATACGAATGGTACATCTAAGCATTCCGCATATTCTATGCCCTGTTGCATACCGGCCCCGATGCTGTGCTTATTATCTTTCGCTTCCACAATAGCAAGCGGAAGGTTAGGGCGGTAGTAAAGAAGATAATCCGTTCTTTTGCGTTTCCCTCTTGCCGTAACATTGCCTCTTACAATGACACGGCCATCCGTAAAATTATATTCCAGCTTTATCTGCTTAAATTTATCCCAGCCAGCCGCTTCGATTGCGGGCGTGATGAACTGCAGTTTAATGTCCTCTTCGGTCATTTCGTGTTTCTGCATCAATTCGCTCATATGCAAACCTCCTAGTTCCGATAACAAAAAATTATCGGAAGTTAATGGGGTCAAAGGGAGCAGTAAAAATGCCCCTCTAACATAGATAATTATAGCATAAATTGCTAAAGCAATCTTTAGTATTATGAGTACTTTTTGTTTATGGCTGCCATAATCCCGCTTCAATTAAGGCATCCCAATTAGCAGCTAAAACTTTTACAGTACGATTAAATTCAACTCGGCGATCTTTCCGGTATAACAGACCTTTTTCTAACATTTCCTGAAGAGCGATAGCAACTTCATCTTCTGGTACTTCATTCCTTCTGGCTACTGCAGCCACAGTACTTTTAAACGAGGGAATGATATTTTCATGGTCAAAAACATATGCTAAATTGTCTACGATCATTTGATACCGGCTATGAATGACTTCTTCTGGAGCAGGGATCTCATATACTTCTGTAGCAACATCTTTTAGACGGTTACTGGTGGCGTTTGTTACCCCATAGATAATAACTTTTTTCCCTAATTTCTGGATCAGGTATTTCACAACTGACTGGAAGTGTCCGTCTCCAGTGAATATAATGTATGTTCCGACTTCGTGATCCTCGGCAGATACCTGATAAATATGATCCAACATAATGAAGTCGGTCATATCCTTTTTGTGCCTACCGTTGGGCTGCTGGGTAGAGATTACTGTATTGGAAATAGCGTGAAGTTTATCCAGCCCTTCATTTATTCCCTTATTGGAGAAATCCCCGAATATATACATTTTTTCAATATTATATTTTTCGTCAAGACTTTTTCGCCATGTGATCGGATCAGGGGCTATGTGGAATAAATTACGGCAAGAATAGTACCAATGTTCATAATCTACAAAGACAATCGCCTTCTTATAATCCAGCACGGGTTCTGCAGTTTTGGACGAAAATAGGTTTTTAAATAAATTCATAGATGTACCTCGTGGCCTATTCTTCTTCATCCGTTTCAATAATGCCAAAATCAATCAGAATATTTTCCGGTGCGTTTGGAAGGGAGACTACGCCGAGCATTTCATAATTATAGCGTTTTACCCGCCGGAAGGAGCCGATTTCCTCCGGAGCATTCGCCCATGCGTCACATTTATCGTATTCTGGTGAATTTATAAGTTCATCTGTCACAGCCTTGACGAGTGCAGGTGTCACATCATAAATGTCCTTTCCGTACTCTACAGCGATTAGCGTGTGTTTCTTTACCTGCTTATCTAAGTCTCCAAGAGACCGGTATACTTTGTACTTCATTTGTCGTCCTCCTATGCCACTTTTCTTTCTACGAACCATCGGCCGATATTGTTTCCGGTGAGAGAGCAGTTCCTTTCAAAGAAAAGGTAACTCTGCTGACCGTTGATCCATACCGTGTAACGATCCCCCTGTCCCCCGGCTCTGGCCGCTGCGGCAGGCCGTATATCGGAGACACGGTCGATTTCATATTTATGTCCGTCTTCCCATGTGATCTGTCGTGGAAGCATAACGCCATCGTTGCGAAAGCTGACAATCACATCCACATATACTTTTATATCGTTCATGGCGCACCTCCTACGGATTACAACGTCCGCATGGTTCATAACCCATTGCAATGACTTCATCCCTTGTTCCAGTGAATTCTTCCTTATTGCTGTCACTCATCTGATCCACACTAGAGCAGGAAGGATCGTGGAACTTATGGGAATTGGTATTCAAAATATAGGTGACTTCTCCGCTTTCTACAGAACTGGATTGAGAGCTACTCGGCGTTTCAGTTCCAGAGCCAGTATCCAGCCAGCTTTCACCGGTAGCATAATCAATTCCAACACCGGGCTGCGCATTGTAGCAATAAACATTAAAGAGAATGCCTTCCCCATTATCCTCTACCGATTTGGCCTCCATGTGAACGCCGCTGGCCACCAGATTATTTCCTTCAAAAATTGGTGTGACACGATACAGAACATGGTTCCCGGTTTCTTTTATGTAGTCGGCAACCATATTTTCAAAGGGAAGCATCCCCTCCACGTTCAAATAGCGGGTACCTGTGATCAGGTTATTTTCATTGGCATTTTCTGCTGTAAGCTGGTAGCCGATCAGGTGGCAGCGGTTGTATAAATACTTTCCGTCCACACAATCATATTTTACAGTGTGCCAACCGGACGGTTTTACCTGTCCAATGGAGCCACGATCCTCTGTGGGCATCAGATCTGTCCCGATGCAGGCATATGCGACACCGCAGCGTCCAAGTGAATCCAAACTGCTGTATTCTTCGAAAGAAGAAGTTGTGAGATCAGCGTCCGTAAAATCTGGGATGTTATTGTTGATGGCTACATACGGTTCTCCTGAAAACGCCGGGATACTGCCGAGATCTATGGACGGGGCGGTTTCAGGAGCAGGCTGTGTCTCTTCTTGCGGGGTAGGCTCCTCAGTTGAGGTAGTTGTTGTCTGCGATGGAGGACTTAGAGTATTGTCAGCATCTGCAGTTGTTCCGTTGCATCCGGTAAAACAAAGAAGAACTGCCAGTAAGAGAGGCAGGAGTGTCTTTTGTAGTTTACGCATGGTCATATACCTCCATTGTAATCTTTTCATGGGAAGATCCGGTGAAGTCCTCTGTGCGAATTAATTTCCATTCCGGTTTTTGCACATCAATATCGAAATAGAAATCACCGGGATACTTCCGGTTCCATTTAAAGAGAATGATCTGTTCGGCCCACTTTTCAAAATGTGCGACAGATACATCCTCCACGAAACAATACTCGCCGGGAGCGGCCTCCCACATAAAGCGGTCGTCTATATTCAGTTGTGGAGCGGTACAACCATCAAACTGTTTGGCAGAGTAGTGATCCATCCACAGCAGCTTGCCAGTGGTCAGTGACAGGATTTTTTCACGTAGTACCTTGTCCTGACTCTGGCGGCGATGGTTGAACATCATGCCGTTTCTATCGTCAACGGCAGCGATTATTATCATAGTGATACCTTCTTTCTTGGCCGGATCAGATATGGATTTTTCTGAAAAACCGGCTGTCTGGATCATACGGGATATTGAAATCGTATCCCAGTTTATTCATTTCCTGCAATTTAATCAGCATGAGATTGATGTCTGATCCCATCTGCTGGGCAATCTGTACGACATCATAGCCGGAACGGGCTAGGTCATACACTTCTTCATTATCCAAAAGAATATGGGAAGCGAAAGCATTCGCCTCGTATTCCGTGGTGTCCTTCATCTGGAAAAGTGTAAATTCTTTTAATCCGTCTTTTGATTCTTTTGCCCGATCCCGGTGTTCTGCGTCATGCCCTAATTCATGGGCAATCACCATCTGACGGAGATAATGCTCCATCCGGGGATTCAGAAAAATGAGACGGTGGTTCCAGCGGAAGGTGTACATACCGAGCAGGTCTTGAAAGGATGGTTCGTCAAAAATCCATATGCCGATATCCTTTGCGATTTTTTCCGCATCTCTTGTTCCGGTCTGGCGGACAAGAGCATTTGCCTTTTGGTAAATAGCCTTTGAGTTCAATTTTACACCTCCTCAATCGTATCATACCAAAATGGGTGTCCAATAATCAGGACTCGGATTTCTGGCGATACTTCTTCGGGGTGTATTTTTTATTGTCTTCTTTGCAGGCCCAGTAGGCTTTCTGCAACGCAAGCATGACGGCATCTTTATCTTCTTCGGATAGTTCACCGCCAGCGAACATCCCGGACAGTTCCGTGACCAGCTGCTCTGCCTGATGTTTCCCTCTGGAGCCGTAGCGTTCTGCAGCGCTTGTAACAAAGTTCTCATCTTCAGTTAAAAGATAATTCTGATCCACGTCAAAAAAATCTGCCAGCCGGGAATAGACTTCTCGGTTTCTCGGATATCTTCCTTCCTGTTCATAACTTATATAAGTTCTTCTGGAAATACCACACGCCTTTGCGGTTTCTTCTTGGGACGCACCTTTATTTGTGCGGAGTTGTTTAATCTTTTCTCCGAATTTCATAATTGCCTCCTTCTTATAGTGAAAATGAATTGCACATTCGCTCTTGACAAGTGCGACCGAATTGCCTATAATCGAGTATGTGAAACTTAATTGCACATTTATTGTAATTCGATTGCACATATTTGTCAAGAGGGAGGTTTTACAAATGTCAGAAAAGATCATTTTACATAGTGATTTGAACTGTTTTTATGCCAGCGTGGAGATGATGCTGAATCCAGCACTTCGAGGAAAAGCAGTGGCTGTATGCGGAGCAACAGAAGAGCGTCATGGCATTGTGCTGGCAAAATCAGAGGCTGCCAAGAAAGTGGGAGTCAAGACAGGGATGGTCAATTGGGAAGCAAAGCAGCTTTGCCCAGATCTCATCATGGTGCCACCGCATTACGAGCAGTATCTGAAATACAGTAAATTAGCCCGTGCCATTTACCAGAGATATACAGATCAGGTAGAACCTTATGGGATGGACGAGTGCTGGCTTGATATTACAGGCAGTCAGCGTATCTGTGGTAATGGGATGGAAGCTGCGGAGGATATCCGGCGAACGATGAAACAGGAATTGGGGCTGACCGTATCCATCGGCGTTTCTTACAATAAGATTTTTGCGAAGCTGGGAAGCGATATGAAAAAGCCGGATGCGATTACGGAAATCACGAAAGAGAATTTTAAAGAGAAGGTATGGCCGCTCCCTGCCTCTGATCTGTTATATGTAGGGAGGGCTACAACAGCAAAATTGGCCCGATATGGGATTTATACGATTGGAGATATAGCGGCTGCAAATCCTGATTTCCTTCATGGTATCCTTGGCGTGAATGGTCTGGCAATCTGGAAATATGCAACTGGCCGGGATGATTCCCGTGTGATGCATAAGGACTTTGTATCACCGGTTAAATCGGTAGGGCATGGGATTACTTGCTATGCAGACTTGGAGACGCCGGAAGAGGTCTGGAAAGTCATCTTGGAGTTATCTCAGGACATCGGCCATAAACTTCGCCTCCATGAATTATCAGCTACGGGTGTTCAGATTTCTATCCGTGGGAATGATTTAGGAAGCCGCCAGTTTCAGGCAAAACTGTCACATTCCACTCAAACACCGATTGTGATTGCCCGGAAAGCAAGAGACCTGTTTGAATTGAATTATAGCTGGGCTACACCTGTGCGGGCCGTTTGTGTTCGTGCGATTAACCTTGTGCCGCAGGGCCAGCCGGAGCAGATCGATCTTTTTACAGATGTGTCATACCTTGACCGACTGAATAAGCTGGATCTGGCCATTGAAGAAATACGAAGGAGATTTGGTAAACGGGCAGTGTATTCCGCTTGCCTGATGGGAGATTTAAAGATGCCGGGAGATGGGAGAGAACTGGTTGTCATGCCCGGAATGATGGGCCGTTAAGGAATAGGCATTAGGAGGTGTTGCCGATGGTAAACAGTAAAGATAAATTAAAAGGACAGATCCCTTTTCCCTGTTGTCCCAAGGAAAAGGCGATGGTGTATGAGAGTTCGCATGGGCGGGCTTCATATAAATGTCCGAATTGCGGGAAGTTTTCTATCTTCGATTTTGACGAGATGAAAGCATACCCAGCGAAAGCGGCCAAAGGTGCTGCTCATAAATTCCATATAGAAAAGCTGAGTATTGACTGAGCCAATAGGAGTCCATAGGAGACTACCGCCGAGCCGGGGTACGCAGACACAGCCGTAAGAAGCTG
>OKVP01000885.1_pt1 | contig 12602 bp, 14 predicted proteins | sample 1604821 | NCBI WGS metagenome assembly OKVP01 (sample SAMN01760946, study PRJEB22395) | human gut metagenome | reverse complement strand
CAATCTTCCCGATGAAGATTACTTTGAACTGATCCACAGCGAGGAGAAGATGTGCGGCGGCTTTATCTGGGAGTGGTGCGACCACGCGATTGATATGGGAAAAACGATCGAGGGAAAGAAGATGTACGCGTACGGCGGCGACCACAACGAGTATCCGCACGACGGCAACTTCTGCATGGACGGACTTGTTTATCCGGACCGCACACCGCATACGGGACTGATGGAATTTAAAAACGTGCATCGTCCGGTGCGCGTGATGGGATATGATGCCGAAAAGGGTACACTGACCATCAAAAACTATATGAATTTTGTGAATCTGAAAGATTACGCTGTGCTCGGCTATGAGGTGCTTGTGGACGGCGAAGTGACGGAGAGCGGCAAGATTACAGATGAAGCACTGCTGGAGCTTGCGGCAGGCTGTGAGAAGACGATTCCGCTTGTCATTTCCGTGCCGGAGCAGGGAAAATGTGCGCTGAAGGTTACCTGGTATCAGAAACAGGCCACTGAGGTGCTGCCGGAGCAATTCGAACTGGGATTTGAAGAAGTTCCGGTGAAAACGAAAGACAATCAGAACCAGAAGGCAAAAGAGATGATGAAGCGCCCGGAGGGAACGGCTTCGTTTGGATGGAAAGAGGACGATCATTATCTGACGGTATCGACGGAACAGTTCAGCTATATCTATAATAAATTCACCGGCCTGTTCGAGGAAATGTGCTATGCCAACCAGAATCTGCTCGACCGCCCGATGGAGCTGAACATCTGGCGTGCGCCGACAGACAATGACCGCAATATCAAGAATACCTGGATGCGTGCGCAGTATGACCGCACCGTGACGCGGGCGTATGAGACAACGGCAAAAGAAGAAAACGGCTGCGTGGAGATCGAGACAAGCTATTCGATTTCGTCTCCGGCTCTGCAGCGGATCCTTGCAGGTGTGATCAAATGGACAATTTACAGCGACGGAACGACCGATGTCCATGTAGAAGCAAAGAAAGACCCGGTATTCCCGGTTCTGCCGCGTTTTGGCCTGCGCCTGTTCCTGCCGAAATCGTTTGCAAAACTGACCTACTGCGGTCTCGGTCCGGTGGAGAGCTATGTGGATAAGCACCAGGCAAGCTATCACGGCGTTTTCCACAGCACACCGGCAGAACAGCAGGAGGATTACATCCGCCCGCAGGAGAACGGCAGCCACTATGACTGTGATTACGCAAGCCTTGCCAATGACCGCGTGGTGCTGACGGCAGTGGGAGAGAAAACGTTCTCCTTCCAGGCATCCGTTTATACGCAGGAGGAGCTGACGGAAAAAGCGCATAACTATGAGCTTAAGCCGTGCGGAAGCACTGTTTTCTGCATTGACTACCGCCAGGCGGGAATCGGATCGGCAAGCTGCGGACCGATGCTGCTGGAGAAGTATCAGTTGAAAGAAAACGAAATAAAATTCGCCGTACGGCTGAAACCGGAACTGCTGTAAGACGATTGCAGAAAAAAAAAGCTGCTTCATCTTCCGAAAAGGGGGAGTGAAGCAGCGTTTTTTGTATGGGGGATAGGAAAAAGTCTGAATAAACCTATTAATACGGTATGAATATGGGTATATAATGGATGAAATTACAATTCAGATTCACAGATTCTGGAAAATCAGGGAAGAAAAAGGAGAAAACAGATCATGAGTGAAATTACAAGAGACGAGGCGTTTGCCTTATTAAAAAAATACAACAAAGATCCCTTCCATATTCAGCATGCGCTTACCGTAGAGGCTGTGATGAAATGGTATGCGAGAGAACTCGGCTATGGAGCAGAAGAGGGGCACTGGGGAATTGTCGGCCTGCTGCATGATATTGATTTTGAACTGTATCCGGCCGAGCACTGTCTGAAAGCGCCGGAACTTCTGCGGGAAGGCGGCGTATCGGAGGATATCATTCATGGTGTTGTATCACACGGATACGGCATTACTATCGAGTGCGGCGTGACGCTGGATGTGGAGCCGGTTCACGAGATGGAAAAGGTGCTGTTTGCCGCAGATGAGCTGACAGGCCTGATCTGGGCGGCTGCGCTGATGCGGCCTTCGAAGAGTACAAAAGATATGGAACTGAAATCCCTGAAGAAAAAATATAAGAGCAAAGGCTTTGCGGCTGGATGTTCGCGGGAAGTCATTGAGCGGGGCGCCGAGCAGCTTGACTGGCCGCTGGAAAAACTGCTGACTATGACAATGCAGGCCATGGCTGACAGCGAGGATGAGATCAACCGGGAAGTAGAAGCGGAGCAGAACGCATAAAAAACTGCCCGAATTTCAACAGAAAAACTGGAATTCGGGCAGTTTTTTTATGCATGGCGCATCTTTTTCCCAGGCATTACCATTTCTTTTTTCGTCAGACGGTAAAATTCTACATGATTTCCAATGAATTTTTGAACCAGAGATACGGTTCGTCCCGTCATAAAAGCACAGAAGAAAGTTCCGATGCCGATTCCGTAAAGATGGTGAAGGATTACAAGGGACAGGATTACGGTCGTTGTCAGACAGGTGAGATCAAAGGTTGTCTTGATCTGGTTATACTTTTTATGCAGAAGTTCCGACAGATCCCGCGGAAAAATATCGGTCGGGACAATCGGCAGCAGGCAGTTGTTGGCGAGGCAGATGCCGAAACACATCAGAAGAAATCCGGTGAAAAAGCAGACCACATTCAGCGACAGAACATTTGGCAGCAGGGTAACCCAGGTATTGTGTACATCGATCATTTTTCCGAATCCGATGCCGACAACAAAAGAAAACAGATAGCCGGGACAGAAGGAACGCTTCAGGACCATCAGGGTGATGACAAGCAGCGTTTGAAAGATATAGTTCCACGTTCCGAAACTGAAAACTGGAAACGCTGTGCTGAGGATGAGCGGCACGGAGGAAATTGTTGAAATTCCAAATACGCTTTTTGACATCAGATCAATGGCAAGAGGGTTGATCAGAAGCACGATCAGAAGCGCTGCTTCGCCTGGAAGATGAAATTTTCTGGTATTCATGAGTAAAAATCCTTCTTTCCTGAGAATGAAATTACGTTAAGGTCTTGAAACTATGCTTATTATAGACACAGAAACCGATAAAAACAAATGATTATTTTGAATGAATTGATTCTAAAATTAAATGAAAAGTGGTATGATAGATGCAGAACAGGAAAAGAGGCTATCTATGAATATCGAGTATTTAAAATATTTTGCAGAGCTGGCAAAACTGCAGCACTATGGAAAAGCGGCAAAAGCGCTGAATATTTCCCAGCCGGGGCTCAGCCATGCGATCAAGACACTGGAGGACGAGTACGGTGTTCCGCTCTTCCAGAAAGAAGGACGAAACGTGAGCCTGAGCCGCTACGGAAAAGAACTGATGCAGGATGTCGAGGAGATTCTGGACGCATATCTTCGAATGGAGGAGCGGGCGGCAGGCCTTCGGACGGAAGAAAAGACAGTGCGGATCGGAACCGTATATCCGCTCGCGGCAGGAACAATACCACATATGCTGCGGGAATTCGGCGCGACCTTCCCGTTTATCATCTACAACCGCCTGACCCCAGAGATCGAGGAGGGTCTGCTGGATGGAAAATACGATATCGGCTTCTGCTCAGAACTGCTGAAATCCGAAGAACTCGAATATTATCCCCTCCGGGAATCTTACATCGCGGCCGCCGTCCCGGAAGGTCATCCGCTGGAGGGGAAAGAGAACATCACACTAAAAGAAGCAGCCAAGTATCCGCAGGTCATGTTTTCCAGGACGAGCGGCTTCCGCAGCCTCCAAGAGCAGATCTTCGCCGAACAGGGCATCCAGGTAAAACCCGTGTGTGAGGCCGAAGAAATCGAAGTCATCACCGGCCTTGTGGAAAATGGTTTTGGAATATCTATCCTCCCCTACATGGACATCGTCCGCCTCCACCACATCACCGCAATCCCGGTGCAGACCTCAAGCTGGAAATCAAAATTCTACATCGCCAGAAGAAAATACGGAATCCGCACAGCGCAGGAAGAGGCGTTTTTTCAGCATTGGAGGAAATGACGGGCAGGAAATTTTATGGTATAGTAAAACAAAATCTAAGTGAAAAAGGTGAGATACAAAATGATCAGTGAAAAAATTTTTGAGCTAATTCTTCGAAACGGCATGACCCAGAAAGAATTCTCCGAAGAAACCGGAATTTCCCAGAGCACCATCAGCGACTGGAAAAGAAAGGGAACGAATCCGTCGGCGGATAAAATACTGAAAATCTGCGAAGTGCTGAAGGTTACGCCGTATGAGCTTCTGGGGGAGAATGAGACAGAGCGAAACGCGGGAAATCCGGAAATGAGCGCAGGAAATGAAACAGAAAAAATCATTCTGGAAGGCTTTCGGAATCTGTCAGACAGAAAAAAAGAACGAATCCTGGGATATCTGGCAGCATTGCAGGAGGATTAAGATGAAACAGAAACCATCCTATCTGCCAAAGAAATATAAGTATTCTGCCCGTTCCGGCAATCTGAAAGCGGAGGCAGTGGGGGTTGTGAAAGGGGAGAAGCATTTTCCGGTTTTTGAAGGAGATGTTGTTTTTAAACCGCTTACAAAATCTAAACCGCTGTCTACGCCGCTGTTCGCCTATGCTGAGGTTTTCTGGTCATGGGTGATTGATGCGTATTTTATGCCGGCGCCGCAGTATCAGCTTGCGTTTTGCGAAGGGTATGAGGCGGAGATGGAGAAATATTACGATTATGGAACCGTCTCGCCGATGATTTACGGGGAAGGAGAGCGTCTGCTGAATCTGCTGGAGTTCTTCCGAAAATATCCCGACGACAAAGTCCATATCGATGATTACGTCAATTACTGCCAGATGTTCTACGACTACACCGAAATCCTCGAATCCGACTATTTCCAGACCCACCCGGTGATGGCGGAGGAGCTGGTACTGCAGATTCTCGTTTCGATTTTGAAGGGCGATCAGAATTACCACTATGAAAATATCGCGTTTGTCTGTAGTGAAGATGATAAGATCCTGCGTCTGGCGCCGATGATTGATCATGAATTTTCCACATATTTCATGTTCCCGGACAGCATGCCGCGGCAGATGTACTGGTTCGAACAGCTTGCGCGGTCCATTCAGGGGGATGAAGTACAGCCGGGAGAGTTTGATGATCTGACGAACGAAACAGAACGTCATCTGATGGAAAAAAGCGCGACATGTCTGCACAAAAATCTGGTATACATCAGAGAACATTACCCTGAAGTCTGCCAGGTGTTTCTGGAAAAATTGAGCAGACTGGAAAAGGATCTGAAAGAAAAGAAAGAGCTGTTTGAACTGGAAAAAGGCCCGGGTTACCCCGATACGGCCAATTCAGACTCTTATCTGATCGGCAAAGCACGCTACAAAGACCATGACGAAGAAAAAGCCAGAGAGTATGAAGTGAAATACAGCGGAAAAGGAAAGCAGATCAATTTTGAAGTCGTAAACAGCGTAGCAGTCTATGAAATAAAGAAAATCATGCAGCAGATGCGGGAAATCCTCGAAAAATAAGCATCCGCAACCGCCAGTTGACACATTTCCAGCTCGATTTGGTAGAGGGCAACCGGAAAAAATGATAGGATTTGAAGCAGAAACAGCCAATCCATTTCGAAAAAGGAATCAATGGAAGGACTGTGAGCTGCAGCAAAAAAAGGTTACTAAAAGAAAGCTGGAAAACAGGAGAGAACAGCTTAACAAGAATTCTAAAAACAGTTCCAACCTAAAATCCGAACTATAGTCACTCAAAACTCAGGTTTAATAACACCAAGTCTGGTCAGGAACAATCGATCCAGTTCAATAGACTCCGTACACCATCGTGCCTTACCCATGGCGGAGTCAACGGTTGTCTCCTGAACAGCATCAAACCAATCAAACAGTTTGGCCACTGACATGCCTTTCAGCCAGTTAAGAAGGGTTTTCTCCTTCCTGAAGACTTCAGACTTATCATGTGCCGGATTGCCATTGGGAATGGCAAGGGAATTCTTAACCCGATTAAGCTCCCTCTGGAAGAAGGCTTCATATCCATATGCGACAAACTGGCAGAAAAACCGGCCTTCCAGAGTTTCGGTAGACTTTGTTCTCGTTACGTGTGCATCGTTATACTGCTTGTCGAGACGGAATCCTTCCTCCGTTTTTTCGCGGAGACGGTATTCCCGTAATGCACTGAAAGCATCCATTTTCTCGTTTGAGACAAGCATGAAGTACCCATAGAGCCGGGTTGTTTTCATGATTGCTTTATTATTCAGTGTTATGACAAGCCTGTCCCGGACATTCCGGATGATCAGGTAACAATCCGCCATACGTGCTTCCGCCTTAGTCAGTAGAGCTGGATCTACGCCTGCTTCCAGCTGCTTTTTTACATGCTGGATATCCTTCATAAGGAGCGCTGTATCGAGCCTCGCTTTGTCCGTATCGAGTATAAGATGGAGATACAGCCGGTGATCCTCTGTAATGACGTCACCTTTCTGTATGCCGCCGCGGGTTCGCTTTCTCTCATACGAAAACACATGGCTGATCCTTTTCGTGACACAGTACTTCGAGGGATCTTCCGGCCAGGCATGGGATGGTACTTCCATCTCCTCAAGGAGCGGTTCAAGTTCCGGGAGGATCCATTTGCTGTCAAGCTGACCGCGCATAAGAAACTTTGTATGTGACTGCAGGAATCCCAGGATATTCTCCTCCGAGAAAAATCCGCCATCCAGTACCAGCAGGGGTTCATCCATCCCAAGGACGGACAGTTGCTTTAACGCATTGAGCACGGAGATCACATCCGGTATGCTCCCAGGCTGGCGCGAAAAGGCGATCGGCTGGTGATCCTGGAGGCTGAAAAGCGTAAGCAATTTTACAGCAGCCAGTCCGTTACCGTCCTTATTATACCCGAAGCGGACATCATTCAGCAGTTCGGAATACGATGACACAGTTGTGCTATCGACGGCAACAGATGCTCTGGACGGTGCATGAGATGCCCGGTATTGAAAGTATTTCTGCGATACCGTGATGTCCTGCCCCAATTGTTTCATCAGCAAATAGCACGTGTCCTCTGACATCCCTTCCTGATAAGGTATGGTATGGCTTATCTGCCACTCCTCGATCCTGCGGATCGTTTTATCGGGATTTGCCATCCAGAACCTTGCAATAGAGATGATCTTCTGGGCAGTTCCCTTATCAGCAGAGCTGAGGATATCATCGTCAATACCGGATTCCCTGCCAATCCACGCAAGGATATCCGTAACACCGACTGTTTTACGGACTGCGGTGGCTGCAGCAGTTCCAGGTGTTTTCCGGGGGCGTGTCGGGAGAAGCTCGGTCCCGTTTGCCGACTTCTTTCCAAGTAACTTGCTGGATACGTGCTCGTTATATCTCTTTTTCGGATTGTAGAGCGTTGTTACCTCGTAGACGTATATATCGCCATTGGCCTGGCGGCGTTCGACACGTTTGGTTTTGGGTTCACCGGAAGCTTTTCTTGGCATCTTGGATCTCCTTTTATTTAGTGTCTATATTATATCATAAACACTAAATAAAATCAATCCATCGATGGCCGAAAATGGCTTATTTTCAAAGGAAAACGGCACTCAAGCAACCGGTATCTGGTGCTTATTGAGTGGCCATAACACGGATTTTAGGGTCAAACTTGAGATTTCAATAATATAACTGCGGTTTCCCGATTTGTCAAGGCATTAATTTTATACTTCCTGACTTTTGCGGCAAAACAAACCACCCTGTCCTATATCAATAGGATTTTCGCTTTATCAATTCCGGAGATAGTTTGATTGTAACAGGCCTTCGTTTGGGATAATTTATTTTCTGCAGCAAAAGTCGGGTGGCTTTTTCCCCCATTTCATATCGTGGAGGATGTACAGAACTGATCGGTATAACAACCGTATCTCTCCAGTCATCATCATCATACCCCAGAAGAGCTATTTGATTAGGAATTTCAACTCCGCGCTCAAATAAAGCTTTTACACATCCAAGTGTCATCAAATTATTTTCCACAAAAATTGCGTCAATCGCTGCATTCTCCAGAAGCCAATTTGTTTCGCAATAACCACCCTCCAATGTTGATTCTCCACATCTGATAATGGTATCGTCTACATCTATTTTATTAGCCAAAAGACCTTCCTTATATCCGTCTGTCCTCTGAATTGTTGTGTATGCATCAGAAATGCCGTAAATACAACCGATTTTCCGATGTCCGCATTGAACCATATCCGTAATCGCTTCTTTTATCAAAATACAATCATCTATAATAACATTATCTGTCTGATCTCCTCCCGGAGATTCAATGCAGACAACAGGGCAATTCAGAGAATCATATTTTTGAGATAAATCTTGGTATCCCTGACCATAGGTTATAATTCCGTCTACGCACCACGAATTAAAGATGTCCAATTGTTTTTCCTGCGCCTCCATAGAGCTTCCAATGTTCCCAAGAATCATTTGATACCCTTTTTCGCTCAAAATATGTTCTATCCCCTGAAGAATTTCCAGGAAATATGGATTTCCAAATCCAGTGATCATAACTCCAATGATTCCGGACTTTTTCGATCGCAGTGTCTTAGCTGCAAGATTATGAACATAATTTAATTCTTTTATTGCACTTTCTACAGCAGCTGCTGTTTCAGGCTTAACGAATCGGGTTTTATTTATTACATGAGAGACAGTTGTAATGGATACACCGGCTTTTGCGGCAACATCTTTTAAATTCACTGGTCGAGTAGACATAGATTTTAACTCCTTAATGATTTCGCTATTGTAATATTTTCAATCTTGATGGAGCCATCAATTACATATGCGCTTAAGTCACATCCGGCTTTTGCATGCATCCGGGCAATTAACGAAACACCATCAATATACATTATAGCAATAGAGTCATCCACAATCAATCTGGCATGGTATTTTCTTCCTGCTTCTAAATGAATCGGTCTTTCCAATCCCTTGTCAAAATAGCGATACCACGGCTGATTTGGTGTTCTGTCAAAATAAATTCTATTTTCTGCCAGATTAACTTCATACTTGTAAGAATCTCCGGTTTCCGGATCTTCGAACAATCTAATTCCAAACATTCTGGTATTCTCGGAAATCTGAAAATCCATCTCAACTTTATAGAAGTCTTCAGGTGTTTCTGTAATATGAAGGTTTGCCTGAGAATCTACTGTTTCAAGTGTAGCAGGGCCTTTCATAACCTCTGTATCCGGCTCATAAGCTGAAAGCATAGAATCCGGAAGTTTTACACCCAGCGTTCCATCCGGCCGCTGATAGATTTCATGACACACAAAAGTTCCTGCCCAATCCCAACTATTCATATCCTGATTATCAGTTTTTGTTGCTGCCCATCCAAAAAGATACCGATGTTTTCCATCTGAACATGAACGTGCAGCATAGTAGGCCCGACCATCGAAGGCATCATCCGCCGGAGCAATCCAGGGACCTTTCAAAGAACGGCTCATACGATAGATTGTTTTACTTCTTTCACTGTATTCTGTGGTAAGTAAATACCACCAGTCACCCATTCTAAACAAATCCGGCATTTCATGCATCGTGAATGTTTCAGGTGCCCAAAAATCGCCCTCAAAATGCCATTCCGACAAATCTTTTGATGTAAACCAGACAGTTCTTCCGGTTCTCATCTGTTTTCCCTTTAATTTTCGGGCTCCCAATATCATAATATACTGTTGGCTTTCTTCCTCCCATAAGATAAATGGATCTCTCCAGTCATTGCCATCATATCCTTCCGGTGCAGGAAGAACAAACTTACCAGTCTTTTTCCAATTGAGAAGATCATCACTTTCCGCACTCATCAAAACCTGTGCATCTTTTCCCTGTGCAGCAAAATCCCGATTATAAGCAGTATAAATTGCATGAAATTTATGATTGCCTTCAAAAACACTTCCTGCGAAAATATATTGCTCCGGAGAATCATCTCCTTCTTTCGGAATTGCTACTCCTTTATCTTCATAATGGACAAAATCCTTTGTCGTTGCCAAAGACCATTCAAAAGGTTCAAAAGGACGTGGATTTCTCGCATCTCTCTGGTGAAACACATAAAACGTATCGTCATGGTAAAATGGCATACAATCTCCAAAGTATGCATTGTTTGGTTCGTAAAAAAGCTTCATCTCCTCCTCCTTATTTTAATATTTTTGTGATTTTAACGTTTGCGCAAACGTTTGCTTTTTTGCTATACATGGATATTACTACAACTGTTATCAAAAATCAAGAGGGAAATAAAAAGATAAGCAGACACTCCAAAAGCAACTATAAATTTTTGTCTATATTGTACAAAAAACACTCCGGAGAAATTCTCCGGAGTGTTTCATTTTATAAATTACACAAGTTTTAATGGGTTAATCTTAACACCAATTCCCATAGTAGGAGCGATTGTTACGCTTCTCAGGAACTGACCTTTCAGTGTAGAAGGTTTTGCTTTATTGATTGCACCCATCAGCGTCTGGAAGTTGTCCGCTAACTGTTCTTCTGTGAAAGAAGCTTTTCCAACTGGTACATGAATGATGTTGGATTTATCTAATCTATATTCGATCTTACCTGCTTTGATTTCTTTAATGGCATTCGCAACGTCCATTGTTACAGTTCCGGCTTTAGGGTTAGGCATTAAACCTTTAGGTCCTAAGTCACGTCCTAAACGACCTACTACACCCATCATGTCTGGAGTAGCTACTACTACGTCGAAGTCATACCAGTTTTCTTTCTGGATCTTAGGAATTAATTCTTCTGCTCCTACGAATTCTGCTCCTGCTGCTTTCGCTTCTTCAGCTTTTGCATCTTTAGCGAATACAAGAACTTTAACTTCTTTACCAGTTCCGTGTGGAAGTACAACTGCTCCACGGATCTGCTGGTCTGCCTGACGTCCATCTACACCAAGACGGATATGTGCTTCGATTGTTTCGTCAAATTTAGCGTTTGCTAATTTTTTTACTAAAGCAACTGCTTCCTGTGGATCATAATTGTTTGCTCTGTCCACTAATTTTGTAAGCTCTGCGTATCTCTTACCTTTTTTCATTCTAAAAATACCTCCTGTGGTAATATCGGGAGTTCACCCTCCCACTTTCGTTTCAAATTTGTGACTACTCTTCTACTGTGATTCCCATACTTCTTGCAGTACCGGCGATCATGCTCATTGCTGCTTCGATAGAAGCTGCGTTTAAGTCTTTCATCTTTGTTTCAGCGATCTGCTGAAGATCTGCTTTAGAAATAGTAGCTACTTTAGTTCTGTTAGGTTCTCCTGATCCAGACTGGATTTTGCAAGCTTTCTTTAATAAAACTGCTGCTGGTGGAGTCTTTGTGATGAAGCTGAAGCTTCTATCCTGATATACAGTGATTACTACAGGGATGATCATGTCTCCCTGATCAGCTGTTCTTGCGTTAAATTCTTTTGTAAACTGTACAATGTTTACTCCGTGCTGTCCAAGTGCTGGTCCAACGGGTGGTGCTGGTGTTGCCTTTCCTGCTGGAATCTGAAGTTTGATATAACCTTCTACTTTCTTTGCCATAATCGTTAACCTCCTGATTATTGTGGTAATTACGGGATAGCCCTCCCACTTTGTTTCAAATAAGATTCTCTATTCTTATTCTTCGTTACGCTTTCTTAATATCTAAGAAATCAATTTCTACTGAAGTTGCTCTTCCGAACATCTCGACTTCAATAGTTACTGTCTGTTTGCTTTCATTGATTGCAGTAACCGCACTTGTTGTTCCTTCCCAAGCACCGGAAGTCACAACGATCATATCACCAACTTCGATATCAAGTTCAATCTTCTCTCTTGCTGGTGTTTCTTGCTGTTCTCCTCCAATCTGGATTCCTAATGGTTTCATCTCTGCAGGAGTCAGCGGTACTGGTTTTGATCCAGGTCCTACGAATCCTGTAACACCTCTTGTGTTACGAACCACATACCATGTGTCGTCGTTCATGATCATATGGATCAGAACATAACCTGGGAACATTTTTCTTGAAACTTGTTTCTTCACACCGTTTCTCATCTCTACCACGTCTTCAAGTGGTACGCGGACTTCCAAGATCTCATCCTGAAGCTTACGGTTCTCGATGGTTTTCTCAATATCCACTTTTACTTTATTCTCATAACCTGAGTAGGTGTGAACAACATACCAATTTGCCTCTGCCATAAAATCTCCTTACTTCTATCCAACCAATGCCTGAATTCCATACTGGATTCCAACATCAAGAACTGCAACAATGACTCCGATAATAATAGCACAGATCACTACAACTGCTGTTTCTTTTGCAATTCTTTCTTTCGTTGGCCAGATAATTCTGTTAAATTCAGCTTTTAACTCTTTAAACCAACTTGGTTTCTTTGCTTTGTTAGTTTTCTCCATGTTTTCACTTCCTTTTCTCTCAAAGGGAATTACCGGAAATTATTTTGTTTCTTTGTGTAATGTGTGAGTTTTACAGAATTTGCAGTATTTTTTTGTTTCCATGCGTTCAGGATGAGTTTTCTTATCCTTTGTCATGTTGTAATTACGCTGTTTACATTCTGTACATTCTAATGTTACTCTTGTGCGCACAACTTCCACCTCCATTTTGTTTGTTGTTCATTAAAATAAGGCATAAAAAAAAGACCTTCT
>OKVP01000880.1_pt1 | contig 12627 bp, 8 predicted proteins | sample 1604821 | NCBI WGS metagenome assembly OKVP01 (sample SAMN01760946, study PRJEB22395) | human gut metagenome | reverse complement strand
TACTTCGTCAGGGTCAACCGTTTCCGTACGCTGGCAGAGCTTGCCCCCGATCCTGCTGTAAAGCATTTCTTCCTTGCAATCGCAAAAGAAATGAACGCCCCGACCGCCGACCGTTGGTATCGCTGTATGTTCTTCAATCTCCGCTTAGAGATGGAAGCATATCTGCGTTACGAAAAGGCTTTTGAGCGCATCGAGGGCGGCTGTCCGGCAGAAGATTGCGAGGACGGCATGGAATACAACGTGGAATGGGAGGATGACGAATATGACCCTGACGAAGTATGAGAAAGAGACCATTATCCTGTTCAACGAGGGCGAGGACACCGCCCATATCCAGACCTACAATGCCGGACTGCGGAAGCGGCTGGCAGCATTCAGCAAGAAACACCCCGACCTTTGCCGCTGTGAAAAATCCTTCGCCCAGGGCGGCGTGATCTATGTGCTGGACAAGTCCAGACTGTCTATCCGGCTGCAAGCGCCGTACAGCGAAGAACGCAGACGGAAAGCAAGCGAGAGTGCAAGGCAAACCGGGTTCAAGAGCCGGACGGAATAATGTGACAGTTAGGGGGCGATATGCGGTCAAAATGTCGGGTTTACATCCGATGTTTTGACCTTTTTATATTGAATTGTGAAGATTTGCTTGTATTAAGACATCTGTGATTTTCTACAATTATCGTATTATGGTGGAATTGGAATAAAAAGTACAGCAATCACGATAGATTGATTTTTTCACGAAAATGTGATATACTGATATTCAATAGGAGGTTTCTAAGATGTCTGTTTCATATAAAAAACTTTTTCATCTTTTTTCGAAGATTTTTGCTTTTTTTGCGATGCGAACTTTTATATATTAACACACGATTTCTAATCTGTCAAGAAGTTTTTAATTTTCTTTTCAAATCAGTTACATTTTCTTTTCAAAAATGTGTTTCTCATGTGCAACGGATATTATATTATCACAAGCAAGCCATTACGTCAAGCACTTTTTAATAATAATTTCCGCAGGCAAAGGGGACGCTCCCAAAGTGGGCAGATACCTTATATTTATGACTCTATCACTGCGGGTTGGATGCAAACGCTTTAAGCGAACATTCTACCTGCAGCAACTAAAGTCACAAATAGGGCTCCTTTATCTTTCTGAGGGCGTCTGTCTTGCCTTCAGCAAATTATTATTCCTTCTCCGGAATCTCGATTTCCAAGCAGAGTTCTTCTAACTGTTTATCATCCACCGTATTCGGAGCATCTGTAAGCAGGCAGGAAGCATCTTTTACTTTAGGGAATGCAATAACGTCTCTAATAGTATCTTCCTTAGTCATAAGCATTACAAGGCGGTCAAGACCATATGCAAGCCCTGCGTGTGGTGGTACACCGTATTTGAACGCTTCTAAGAGGAAGCCAAACTTCTCCTGTGCCTGTTCTTTGGAAATACCAAGACATTCGAACATTTTCTCCTGAATGTCGTTCTGGTGGATTCTGACACTACCTCCACCGATTTCTGTACCATTTAAAACGATGTCATAAGCTTTTGCACGCACTTTGCCCGGTTCAGAGTCAATCATATCTAAATCTTCTTCCATAGGCATAGTGAATGGATGGTGCATTGCTGTGTAACGGTTCTCTTCCTCAGACCACTCAAGTAATGGGAATTCTGTGATCCATACAAAGCGATATTCAGATTTATCAAGAAGATTCAGTTCTTCTGCAAATTTAAGACGGAGCGCACCAAGTACATCGCAAACAACTTTAAACTTATCCGCTGCAAATACTAATAAGTCTCCTGTTTCTCCACCCATAGCCTGAATCAGAGCCTGAAGTTCTTCCTCAGACATGAATTTAGAAAATGGACATTTTACAGTTCCATCGGATTTAAGCTGAATATAAGCTAATCCTTTTGCACCATAATCTTTTGCTGTTTTTTCGATGTGTTTCATCTTTTTGCTGGAAACATCACCAAGTCCTTTGGCACAAAGCCCACGAACCATACCGCCATTTTCTATTGCTCCTGTAAATACACCAAATCCACAGTCTTTTACAAGTTCAGATACATCCTGAATCTTCATGTCAAAACGAAGATCTGGTTTATCAGAACCATAGTAGTCCATAGCATCCTGCCATGTCATACGCTGAATTGGTAAAGATACTTCTTCATTCAGACATAACTTAAATAAATATGCAAGCAGTCTTTCATTTACATCAATAACATCATCTACATCTACAAAAGATAACTCCATATCAATCTGTGTAAATTCCGGCTGACGGTCTGCTCGTAAATCCTCATCACGGAAACATCTTGCAAGCTGGAAGTAACGGTCATAGCCAGAGCACATTAAAAGCTGTTTAAAGAGCTGTGGTGACTGTGGCAGAGCGTAGAAACTTCCTGGATGTACACGACTTGGTACAAGATAATCTCTTGCTCCCTCTGGTGTACTTCTTGTAAGCATAGGTGTCTCAATCTCTAAGAACCCTTCATTAGCAAGGAACTGTCTTGTAAGTGTTGCCACCTTGCTTCTCATCATGAGGTTTTTCTGGATATTGGGACGTCTTAAATCAAGAAAACGATATTTCAGACGCAGTTCGTCTTTTACTGTGATATCTGCATCAATTGGGAAAGGCGGTGTCTCAGATTCGGATAAAATACGAATGCTGTCTACCTTCACTTCGATGTCTCCTGTTTCAAGGTTTTCATTCACTGCTCCGCTTCGTTTTTCTACAGTTCCGGTTACAGCGATAACAAATTCAGCTCTTAAAGAGGCAGCTTTTTTAAAACCTTCTTCACCGATTGTCTCCTCATCAAAATATAACTGGATTAAGCCGCTTCTGTCACGTAAGTCAACAAAAATCAGACTTCCCAGATTTCTTCTTTTCTGTACCCATCCCATCAGGGTGACAGTTTCCCCGATATTCTCGTTGGAAACTTCTGTACATCTATGGGATCGTTTCAATCCTTTCATGGATTCAGCCATTTTATTTTCCTCCTAAAATAGTAAAATAATATATTAAGATATCCCCAGTCTTGTCAGCATATTTTTCATATCTTCTGACTGAGTTACTTTTTGAAAAGTTAAAAAAACTCTCATATCAAAGTTTTTCACTTCTTCAATCATAATAGATATTGCAGTTTCAATGTCGAACGCACTTCTATAAGGGCGATTGGCAATTAGCGCACCAAACGCATCACATACACGAAGTATGCGGGCTCCTAATGGTATCTCCTCCCCTTTCAGGTTATTGGGATAACCGCTCCCATCTGCATTTTCATGATGATATAATACCGCTGTCAAAATCTCCTTTGTATAACCATGTTCTTTTAAAATGGCATAACCTAAAGAAGGATGCAGTCTTACATATCTAAGTTCATCTATATTCAGTTTTGCCTCTTTTTCCTCATATACATAAGAACGAAGACGCAATTTGCCTATATCATGCAGCATTCCCGCTATCGCAAGATTATGGCACTGTTCTTCTGAAAGTGCCATCTCTCTGGCCACAAATGATGCCAGATTACTGACAACAACCCCATGAAGAATCGCCTCTCCAAAAGAATCCTGCAGCGAAGTCTCTAAATCATGCGTCCCATCATAATCAAATGCCATAGTATTTCCTCTTTTAATTTAGTATGCTGTCTCATTCACATTTCGTCAATGAGTCAGTACACTAGAGATATTTCCTCTTTCGGTCAATCATCTCATCAATTCGGTTAATATAATGATCCAGATTTTTCACATTCTCTGTTCTTTCAATTCTGCCCTGCTCAAATACATATTTGCTGCTAGCTCCTGCCCCACAGGAAATAATATCCTGTTTTTCCTCCATAATCAAGATATTATATAAACATTCTTTGTCTGGAACACAATATCCGATATTCTCAAGGTTACCTGGAATATTTTTCTGGCGATACATATAGTATGCTTCCATTCCCATATTGCTGGCATATTCATCAACAAGTCGAAGCATCTCATTGGTGCTTCCCTTCACCATACCCTGGTATTTTTCCATCTCGATATTCAGATGTGCTGCTCTTTTTATCGCTAAAGAATGTACTGTCAGACTTTCCGGACGAAGTTTAAATATCTCATCTAAAGTTTCATGAACATAGGAAAGGCTTTCTCCGGGAAGTCCTGTAATAATATCCATATTAATATTATCAAATCCACATTCCCTTGCAAGTAAAAATGCTTCTTTGGTCTGTTCTACAGTATGTGCCCTGCCAATCAAATCAAGAGTCTCCTGATGCATCGTCTGTGGATTAATAGAAATCCTTGTAACACCCGCTTCTTTTAAAATACGGAACTTTTCTTTTGTGATACTATCCGGTCTGCCGGACTCTACCGTAAATTCTTCACTTTCTTCTACTGGGAAAAGTTCATGAATCATGTTCATTAACTTTGACAGGCATTCTTCATCTAAAGCAGTCGGTGTTCCACCACCAATATAAATTGTGGTGAGCTTTTTATCTCTATGATGTTTTGCCACAAAGGCAAGTTCCTTATATAAAGCATCTAAATATGCCCTCATCCTGTCTCCAAAACGAGAGACTGGAAATGAAGTAAAGGAACAATACAGGCAGGTTGTCGGACAGAATGGAATTCCAATATACAGGCTATACTCTTTCTCAAATGGTCGTGACTCTAATAATACTTTTTCCCTCTGCGCCACTCTGCGGCAAAGGTTCGCTTTTTGCGGGTCAGCCAGATACGTTTCCCGAAAACGCTGTTCAAGCTTTGCCGAATCTTTTTCTTCCCCCATCCACTTCATAATAATCTTCGTCGGACGGATTCCTGTAAGCATCCCCCATGGCAGACTTCTTCCAGTATACTTTTCAAACAAACGGTATAAAAAGCGGCATACAGCATTACGGCTGCCTTTGTGATCTTCATAGTCACAGACTACTTCCTCCGAAACTGCTCTTTCTTCTGTTCCTTCTATTCCTACTTTACCTTTTAACCAGCCCTGAATACGTTTTTTTGTATAAACAAGCGTGAGGAGAAGGTCATCCTTCTCCCATTCCTGCTCTTCAAATTCTTCTTTTGTAACTTCTACAATCTTTGTCCGCTCATAAAATGCCAGTGCGATTGCGCGCACATCATAATCATATTCACGGTCATTCTGTATTAAATAAATCATTTTCCTTCTATCTTTCTACAAATGGATTTGTTTCTCTCTCTTCTCCGATTGTAGTAGATGGGCCATGTCCCGGATATACGATTACTTCATCTGGCAGTCTCATCACTACATGATTAAGAGATTTTAAAAGCGCCTGTGCATCTCCGGTAGGAAAATCACTTCTTCCAACACTTCCTGCAAAAAGAGTATCACCAGAGAAAAGCCAGCCTTCTTCTGCAAAATAGTAACAGCAGCTTCCAAGTGTATGTCCCGGTGTATACAAACACTGGCACTTATGTTTTGAGGTTACCTCAAAAATCTGTTTGTCATCAATCATCATATTGGCATGTGTTGTATAGCCTTCTCCAAACATCGTGCTTAAATTATAATCTTTTACCATAAGAACTTCCTGTTCCGGTTTTGCTGCATATACGCGCAGCTTCCACGGATCATAATGTTCTCTTAATCCTTCTAACGCTCCAATATGATCATGGTGTCCATGCGTAAGAAGAACCCCATCTAAAGAATAACCTTCATCTTCCAAAAACTTAATCAGTTCTTCCGGGCTTCCTGCCGGGTCAATGATAATTGCTTCTTTAATCTCATCATCCATTAGAATATACGTGTTTGTATCAATTGGTCCTAACTGTGCACAAACGATTTTTAACTGTCCCATAAATAAATACCTCCGCTGGTTAACCAGCACTTCTTTCTATATCGATAACACTTTCAATGTTTCGAAGTTTTTTAATAATATGATTCAAATCGTCAATCCCTCCAATCTCGAAGGAAAGTACGATCGTTGCTAACCCCTGTTTACTTGTTCTCGTTGACACAGATTTGATATCTACTTTCAGTTCCATAAATACTTTAGAAATATCCAGTAAAATTCCGGTACGGTTATGTGCATACAGACAGATTTCTGTCATGTAGAGTTCGCCACCTTTTTCTACTGCTTCTTCTTCCCATTCTGCGTCAATGAGTCTTGCTCTGTCGCCCTCCGGCATACTTAAAATATTCACGCAGTCTGTTCTGTGAATAGAAATGCCTCTTCCTCTTGTGACAAAACCAATAATCTCATCTCCTGGAACCGGACTACAGCATTTAGAAAAGCGTACCGAAACATCATGGATTCCTCTTACAGTAATTCCTGACTTGCTTCGTGCTTTCTCGACAGCTTTTGTTTTATTCTTTTCCTCAATTTCATTGAGTGCATCCTGGTCTGTCAGATTTTTCCGATTCTCTTTGTCATATTCCTCGACAAGTTTATTAATAACCTGGCCTTCCTTTAATCCGCCATGTCCGATTGCTGCCAGAATGGAATCCCAGTTTTTCAGTCCATACTTGTGCATACATTTTTTCTGGTATTCTGGCTTCATATACTTAGACATCACAAGCCCCTTAGCCTTACAGTAACGGTCAAGTAATTCCTTACCCTTTGAGATATTCTCCTCTTTAAACTGCGTCTTAAACCACTGATTAATCTTCGTCTTCGCCTGAGAACTCTTTACGATAGACAGCCAGTCACGGCTTGGGCCATTTGAATTCTGGGAAGTAACGATTGTAACGCGGTCACCATTCTGCAGCTTATAATCAATCGGCACCTGACGGCCGTTGACTCTGGCACCAACCATCTTATTGCCGACTGCACTGTGAATGCTGTATGCAAAATCAATTGGTGTAGAACCAGCCGGAAGATTCTTGACATCGCCCGCTGGTGTAAATACATACACCTGATCTGAAAACAGATCCAAATCTGTCTTGATGGCGTTCATGAATTCCTTGTTATCTGTCGTATCGGTCTGCCATTCCAGAATCTGTCTGAGCCAGCTTAACTTCTGCTCTTCGTTATCGTTCTTGCCACTGCCGCCTTCTTTGTATTTCCAATGTGCAGCAATACCATATTCCGCGGTACGGTGCATCTCGTAGGTTCGAATCTGAATCTCGAACGGACGACCACCCGGTCCAATCAATGTCGTGTGGAGAGACTGGTACATGTTCTCTTTCGGCATTGCGATATAATCTTTGAAACGTCCCGGAATTGGCTTGTATTTCTCATGAATAATTCCGAGTGCCGCATAACAATCCCGTACCGTATCGACCTTGATACGAATTGCATGAATATCGTAAATCTGGTCGAGCGTCTTATTCTGCGTGATCATTTTCTTATAGATGGAGAACAGATGCTTGACACGTCCGTCTACCTCTGCCTCGATGCCAGCTTCCTTCATATACTGCTTAACCTGTTCTACCATCTGTACGATGAAATCCTCGCTCGCATTCAGTCGTGTGGTGATCTCTTCCTTTAAGTTCTTGTATACCTCTGGATAGAGATACTGCATGGAGAGGTCATCGAGTTCGACCTTGATCTTGGAAATACCAAGACGGTGTGCGAGTGGTGCGTAAATATCCATCGTCTCACGCGACTTTTCGATCTGCTTTGCCGGTGACTGGTACTGCATTGTACGCAGATTGTGCAGACGGTCGGCAAGCTTGATCAGGATGACACGGATATCCTTCGCCATCGCAAGGAACATCTTACGCAGGTTCTCTGCCTGAACCTCGATCTTATCCTGTGACAGATCGAGCTGTGTCAGCTTCGTAACGCCATCGACAAGCAGTGCTACCTCTTCGGAGAATTCCTTTGCAATCTCCTCCCGCGTCATGACCGTATCCTCTACAACATCATGCAGGATTCCTGCTACGATCGTCTCTTTATCAAGTTCCAGTTCTGCCAGAATGATTGCCACGCAAAGCGGGTGAATAATATATGGTTCCCCGGACTTTCGCTTCTGACCTTCGTGCGCTTTGCTTGCAATCTTATACGCCTTCTCGATCTCCGACAGATCCGTCGTCGGACGATACGCGCGAATGGTAGCAATCAATTTTTTATACAATTCCTCCGGCGGCGTAAAATCCTCCGGTTTACTGATTTCTTTTTTCAGTGTATCATGTGGTATCTTATAGGTTGTATCCGCCATAAAAATCACTCACCTTCGTACTGTACAACAGATGCTACATCGTAGCCCTCCAGCAATTTTCTTCCTCCAAGATCGGTCAGCTCGATCAAGAAGATCATCTTTACTACCTCACCACCCAGCTCTTCGACGAGCTTGGCTGCTGCCTGAATCGTACCGCCTGTCGCTATCAGATCATCGACCAGTACAACCTTGTCGCCCGGCTTGATCGCATCCTTATGGATCTCGATCGTTGCAGAACCGTACTCCAGATCGTAGCTCATCTCGACTGTCTCACGTGGCAGCTTTCCTTTCTTACGAACCGGGATAAATCCCTTCTTGTTCATATAGGCAAGTGGTGCGCCAAAGATAAATCCTCTCGATTCTGTACCTGCGATCAGATCATAGTCCACTCCATCTAACAGCTTGTTCAGCTCATCAATTGCCAGTGCATACCCTTCCGGGCTTTCCAGTACACTTGTCACATCTCGGAATATAATCCCCTTACTTGGGAAATCCGGAATACTGATGATATAATCCTTTACACTCTTCATTTGCGCTCCTCCTACCTTCACTTATGCTCTATTTTGATGTCTCATAATATACGCTTTTCCGGATTGATACCGGCTCCATCTGAATCGAAACGGTTCCATTGAATTCGTTCTTCTTCATATGATACAGAATATCAATCAGTGCATGGTTTTGTAAACCTTTCAATATTTTATCACATTCTTTGTCTCCAAACCACACTTTTATGTTATCCAATAGCTCTTTTCCACGAAATACCATGCCGTTTATGCGCGTGCCATTGCCATCGACAAACGTGCAACGTGCGTATTGCCCTTCATTTCCAACCATTTTGATCGATCGAATACCCATTTTCACGATACCGAACAATGGTCTTACATTGGCAGTTCCGTATGGTTCCAGCTTTGAAAGCTCCTCATAGAGGGGCAATGTCAGCTGCTTGATGGCACAGGATTCATCCACATACAGCTTCTCGACGAGATCCGCGTCTGTCAGATTGCAATCCCGGTTTAACGCTTCGCGTAACGGTTCGAGTGCTTCGCGCGTAATCGTAAAGCCCGCCGCCATCGGGTGTCCGCCAACCTTCACAAACAACTCTTTATGTTCACAGAGCTTATCAAACATATTATACGTCTCAATCGAACGCCCGGAGCCTTTCAGTCCATGTCCATTTTCCGCATCGGTAAAAACAAGCGTCGGACGGTAAAATGCTTCCTTCAGCTTGCTCGCGATCAGTCCCGCGATGCTCTCATGAATCCCCGGCATATACAGGACGATAACCTTATCATCCCCGATTTTCTTTTCTTTCACACCATCTTCGGTCGGAATCATGCGAATATCCTTTCGCACCCAGTCCGTTGCCGTCCGCACACCGCGGTCGGTCATCTCCTTCCGCAGTTCGTTGAGCTTCGCCATATCCTGTGCCAGGCTTTCCGCCCGCGCCGGATCATCGGTCAGCAGCAGCTCCACGCCCTCTTTCGCACTTTCCAGTCGTCCGGTCGAGTTCAGACTCGGACCAATCCGGAAGCTCAAATGATGCACCTCGATTGGCTTTCCATCAAGACCTAACGCTTTCTTCAACGCATTGATTCCAAGATTCGTACTGTTCGTAAGTCTCCGCAGTCCACGCTTGACAAAGATCCGGTTCTCATCTGTGAGCGGCATGATATCACACACCGTACCAAGCGCTAAGATATCCATATAGGCATCTTCGTCTTCCCACGGAAGCTCCGTCACCCGGTATAAATGCCGGATGAATTTGTACGCCACACCAGCGCCGCATAAGCCCTTGTAGGGATATGCGCAATCCGGGCGGTGCGGATCAATCACGGCATCCGCGTTCACATACAGATAATTTTTTTCTCCGTTTTCCGTCACCTCGCACGGCACCTCATGATGATCCGTAACGATCACCGTCATGCCAAGTTCTTTCGCCCGGGTGACTGCGGTCTCCGCCGCAATTCCATTGTCACAGGTGATAATCGTATCCACGCCATCGGCGTATGCCGCTTCCACCAGCCGTACATTCATCCCATACCCATCCATGATCCGGTGTGGGATATCATAAGAGACATCTGCCCCTGCCTTTTGCAGCCCTTGATACAGAATATAATTCGATGTGATGCCATCTACATCGTAATCGGAGATAATGCGGATCTTCTTTCCTGCCCGAATCTTCTCTTTCATGATCTGGCAGCCCTTGTCCATGTCTTTCATCAACGCCGGATCATGGGCGTATGCAAGATCATCACTCAAATAGCGTGCAACCGCATCCGGTTCTGTGATTTCCCGGTTCACGATGATATGCGCCAATATCGGGCTGATTGAAAACTGCTGTGCCAGCGCACGGATATCTGCGGTCGGCTGTTTCACCCGCCATTCTTCTTTTTTGTACTCTGACATATCTGTGTTCCTCTCTTCTTCACTTAAAAATGGGGCTGCCGAAACAGCCCCACCTTATTTTACTTATGCATTTTTCTTGGAGAATTTCTTCTTCATTGTATACCAGAGTGGTCCGGTGATACATACAGATGAATAAGCACCACACACGATACCAAGCATCAATGTGAATGTAAATTCTTTCAGAGAAGTTACGCCCATCACGAACAATACAAATACCATGATAAAGGTTGTCAGGGATGTATAAATTGTTCTTGTAAATGTCTGTCCGATACTCTTGTTGACAAGCTCTTCCAGACTTTCTTTACTATCCTGTGTCCGCATATTCTCACGAATACGGTCGAAGATAATGATTGTCGCGTTGATCGAGTAACCTACGATTGTCAGCATACACGCAATAAATGTATTACCAACGGACAGTGTTCCGATGGAGTATGCCGCAAATACAACCAATACATCATGTACAAGAGCAAGCACCGCACTGACACCAAACTTCACGTCAGAGAACCGGAACGCAATGTACAGAAGCATCAATACAGAAGATACTGCAATCGCTACGATCGCATCCTTCTTCATCTCACCACTGATGGTAGAACTGATACTCTGGTTGTCCACTTCTGTTGCCTTAAACTGTGATTTCAACAGGTCGTCAATCTTTGCACTCTGCTCTTCTGTAAGCTCAGATGTCTTGAAGATAACCTGATTGTTTCCTTCTACTGTCTGAATCTGAATCGTTCCAGCATCAATACCCGCTGTTTCTGCGATCACTGGTGCAACCTCAGACTCTGCACGCTCCAGTGTATATACATCGTCCTCTGCAAAAGTAGCAGTTGTTGATGTACCACCGGTAAACTCCAGACTGTAATTTAATGACTTGCCAATTCTTGAGTGGTTTACACCGAGGAATGCAAGTCCTGCAATGATCACGATCAAAGAAGCAACACCACAGATCTTGAAGTTCTTTACATATCCGTGAATCTTTGGCTCCTTTGCCTTACCATACATCTTTGGATTCTGTACGCCAAGCTCTAAGAACGAATTCAAAAGCATCTTTGTCACAAACAATGCGGTAAACATAGAAAGGACAATACCAAGCATCAATGTAACCGCGAATCCCTTGATACTACCAGAGCCAAGGATCATCAAAACAACGGTTGCAATCAAAGTTGTAATATTACCATCCAAAATCGCGGAAAGCGCTTTGGAGAAACCTGCCTTCACTGCCGCACGCACACCGCTGCCTGCAGAGATCTCCTCACGGATACGTGTGAAAATGATGACATTCGCATCCACTGCCATACCGATTGACAGGATAATACCTGCAATACCAGGAAGTGTCAGTGTGATGTGTCGGATGCTCAGAATCAAAAGCATCAATACAACATAACCTGTCAGTGCTAAGCTGGCAATAAATCCTGGGAAACGATACAGTACAATCATCAGGATACATACCAAGCCAAAACCGATCGCACCGGCGATCAAGCTTGTTGATACTGCTTTCTGACCAAGCTTTGCACCAACGATATTATACTGAATCTGCTTCAACTCCAGAGGCAGCGCACCAATCTTAATTGTTGATGCAAGGCTTTCTGCCTCATCATAGCTGGAAATCTTATTGATAACTGCATTACCATCTGTGATTGCACTCTGTACAGTTGGATCACTTGCAACGGCTCCATCATAGATGATATAGATTGGCTTTCCAATATTGGCTGCAGTTGCAGTTGCAAACTTCTGCGCACCTTCATCTGTAAACTGAAGCTGTACAACATAATCCTTCACTGTACCACTGTCGTCCACACCTGCCTGTGCGTTCTTGATATCAGAACCTGTCAGAACTGCTTCGTATGCATCGTTCGTACCATTGTTCTGATTCTGCTGCCAGATTGTATAGTTCTCGGAATCAAGGAACAGAAGCTGTCCCGGCTGACCGAGTTCATCCAATACGTCATGCGCATCTACCTTCTCTGTGTTCAGAGGAATCTCAACCGTGATACGGTCATTTCCTTCCTGATACACTTCACCTTCTGAACTGTACGCATCGACTCTTCGCTGCAACTTATCCACAGTTGCTTTAATCTCGTCGCTTGTCGGCTTCTCATCCTGAATCTCATAGGTTACGGACAAACCGCCCTGCAGATCC
>OKVP01000877.1_pt1 | contig 12650 bp, 6 predicted proteins | sample 1604821 | NCBI WGS metagenome assembly OKVP01 (sample SAMN01760946, study PRJEB22395) | human gut metagenome | reverse complement strand
AAATGAAGGTTCAGTGCTGTCCGGTGCTTACCTCAGTTTTTTCCAATCATACAGGATATCCGTCCTTTTACTTTGACGATTACACAGAGAAAATGCCATCCTACATCGCTGAGTGGAAGAAGTTAAATCTCCACTTTGAATGTATTGCAGCTGGATTTTTAGGCTCTGAGCGTCAGATTGAAATCGTAAAAAATTTCATCCGCGATTTCAAGGATGAAACTACTAAGGTTTTAATTGATCCTGTTATGGGTGATCACGGACGCACCTATCAGACCTTCACACCAAAGATGTGCAGTCAAATGAAGCAGTTAGCACATTTTGCTGACATTCTTACACCTAATTTGACGGAAGCCTGCATTTTAACTGACACGCCATATCACGATGGTCACTGGCAGATGAGTGAGCTGTCTGAACTAGCTCTTTCACTGATTGCCATGGGGCCGTCTAAGATAGTAATTACTGGTGTCTCTATGGGAACTTTTATAGGAAATGTTATATGTGAATCAGGCGGCACACCTTCTGTAGTGAAAAGAAAACGCGTTGGACAGGAGCGTTCTGGAACAGGCGATATCTTTGCTGCGATTTTGACGGCAGACTGTGCCAACAATGTAGATTTTGAGACTTCTGTGCGAAAGGCAAGCGCATTTGTGCAGCGCTGCATTGAAATAACAGAGGAATTTGAATGTCCGCGAACAGACGGTGTCTGCTTTGAGGAGGTTTTAAACGAATTAAAGGCGTAGCTAAAGCTACGCCCTTTCTTTTTATCAAAAATGCATCATCTCAAGTAAAAACAGCCAGCTCAGTCCATAGTAAACGATAACTGCTATAAGGTCGTTGATCGTTGTAATAAGAGGTCCTGATGCCACTGCCGGATCTATTCCAATCTTGTTGAAAAACATAGGAACTAAAGTTCCTGTCAAGCTTGAAATCACCATGGAGCACATGAGCGCCAGTCCAATGCAGCCTGACACGGCAAATGCAAAGCCTGCCGGACGACCCTTTACAATCATGATGAAAATGCCAAGCACTATAAATGACAATATTCCCAGCAAAAGTCCATCACCAAAGCCAACGCGCACTTCCTTTGCAACTAGGCCAATCTTTTGCTTTACTTCAAGATTCTCATCCATTAAAACACGAACTGTAACTGCCAGTGACTGCGTTCCTGCATTTCCTGACATACCAAGAATGACTGACTGAAACATCATTAAAATTGTCAGCTGTGAGACTACTGACTCGAATATGCCTACAACAGATGAGACTACCATTCCAAGAAACATTAAAACAACCAGCCATGGAAGACGTTTTTTCATACTGTCTAATAGTGGTTCTTTTAAGTCCTCCTCTGCCATCAAACCAGCAAGTCTTGCGTAGTCTTCTCCCATCTCTTCATCAACAACTTCAATAATATTTTGTGCCGTGATGACACCAAGAATCTTATTGTTATTGTCGAGTACAGGAATGGAATCCTCTGAATAGTCTTTTAAGATTTCAATACATTCGCTTATAGACTCGTGGCCATATACATACGGGTATGAGGTAACGATCATATCATCAAGCCTTGTGCCTTCTCTTGCAATGATCAGATCCTTTAGATCAATCGCACCACAGAAGGTATTAGACTCATCAGCCACATAAATCTTTGAAATATTGTCATTCTCAGCGGCCTGCTTTACAAGTGAACGCATAGCCTCCTTGACTGTAAGATTTTCGCGGATCACTATGCAGTTTGTTGTCATTCTGCTTCCTATCTCATCATCATCAAAGGATGCAATCAGCATAATGTCTTTTTTGGACTCCTGATCCATCAAATCAATGATGACAGAGCGTCTGACTTTATCAAGTCCTCGAAGCGCTGCAACTGCTGTATCGGCTTCCAGGCTGCTTATGATCTCAACTGCCTTTCTAATGTCCATTTCCTCTAGGTACGGACTGACATCATCTATGCACTCAAATACATCTGAAAGCATATCCATGTTCAGGATATTATAAAGCTTCTTTCGCTCTACTACTGTCAGCTTTTCGAGAACATCAGCTATATCATTTGCATGATAATCCTCAAGCTTTTCACGTGTAACCTTTGGCGAGGTGGTGCTTCTTATGATCTTTATGATCTCTGACTCGTAATCGGGCTTTGCAAACGTCTCATCTTCTGACGGCGTCTCGTTTTCTGTTTCCTGCTCTAATGCCTTTTCGAGTGCCTCATCCTTGGCCTTGTCCTGTTCTAGCTCTTCGTTGTCCATTTCGTCCACCCCCTTTACTAATTTAAAAGTATATCATTTTGCCATTTGCTCGTCAACAAAAGATTGTCTGTCCGATTGATACAGCATAAATACATGCTTCCTTCACATGCCGCTTTGTCATCTGCATAAGAGCACGCTTATAGTATGACAACTGTACCTGGTAGCGTTTTTTAAGCAGCTCTTTAAACTCTTCATCTGTCATATCTTCTGGCTTTTTGTCTGTCTTAAAGTCTATCAGCGTGATATAGTCCTCACCATCTATCCAGGCATCTATGACACCCTGTACACTAACATACTCGTTCTCATCTTTTTCTGACAGCTTTTTGTCATTTTCTATCATCTCTTTAGCTGGCACTCCAAGTATAAACGGCATCTCGCGGTGATACGTTCCTTCTTCCTGCGCTTGCTTGACTTTTTTGCCAAGAGGTGTCTGCACAAAATATTCAAAATCTGCTATACGAATCCTCTTTCGCTCCTCAGTACTTATAAGCTCTTGCTGCATAAATGAGGAAAGCTGCGCCCTTAAATCACCTGTAAAATCAAAGTGTTCAAAAAGCCAGTGATAAAGTGTACCGCGCGCCGCACCGCTCATCTTATCTTTTTGCTGTAAAAACTCTGGAAGAAGTTCTTCATCTGGCAAAAGTTTCTGATCTTGCATCTCGGATTCTTGTTTTATAAGCTGTGCAGCAGGCTCTCTTATGTCTGATCCACTTGCTGCAAAGGCTTCCTCCTCGTAGCGTGTCTTTAATTCTGATACTGTAAATGCCGCCTGCAGCTTTGATAGAGGGCTGTCATCGTAGCGCACCAAAAAGCGTGACTCAATAAGATTTTTTGATGTCTCGTCTGTAGTTTCGTTTTTCCAGTTTTCAAGTGCCGTGCGTTTCATTGCTTCCTCTGCACGCCAAAGCGACGTCTGCATAGACAGACTGCTTTTTGTCACAAGCAAAACTGACAGTGGGCTTTCGTCTTTATAACACACACCGTCAAATGGCACATTTATTCCAAGCTGCTCATAAATTGCCTTAAAGCTTTTGTGCTTGCAGGCTGCTGCTGTAATCCAGTCTAAGAAGCTTCCTGCCATCGTAAGCTGGCTGTATGAAAGTTCACGCGCTGTCTTGTCTGTCTCATGAATTTTCTTTTCCAGATAGTCAAAAAGATGATCCTTTGCACCTGTCAGATACAGCTTTTCCCTTGCACGCGTCATGGCAACATATAAAACACGAAGCTCCTCGCCAAGATTTTCAATCATAAGCTGGCTTCTCATGGCCTGCTTCATGACTGTGCTCTCCTTTGTGCGAAGTGTCGGATCTATTGCATCAGTTGCAATGCCGTAATCAACAGAAAACAGCATTGACGCATTCACATCCTGCTTGTTAAAGCTTTTTCCAAGACCTGCCACAAAGCATACAGGAAATTCAAGACCTTTGCTCTTATGAATACTCATGACACGCACCTGATTCTGGGCAAGCTCCTGCGCTGACGCATAGTCAACGGAATATTTCTTTAGTCTGTTGATGTAGCGGACAAATTGGAATACGCCCTGATAGCTTGTCTTTTCAAATGCACCAGCACGCTCAAGAAGCATATCAAGATTTGCTTTTCTTGTCGCAGCGCCAGGCATTGCACTTATAAACTCGTAGTATCCACTGTCTTCTAACACATAGACAAGAAGCTCACGAAGCAAAAGATATCGGCTCTTTCTTCTGTATGTCTCAAGCTGATTAAAAAATGTGCGAAGTCTGCCTGCCAGCTCGTGATAGCCTTCCTTGTTTTTTGCATCGGCTGGATCACTATATTTTTGTGCAAATGATGTGGCAGCATCATAAAGGTGCTTACACTGTGACGGCGGTTCTTCTGCGCGGATAATGGCTAGCTCCTCACTGGAAAAATGGCCAATCGGCGAGTGCATTACCGCTGCAAGCGGAATATCCTGCAGTGGATTGTCTATAATTTCAAGCAGATTTAAGATAGTCTGAACCTCAAGTGCACTAAAATATCCGCTTCCAGTATCAGCCGATGCTGATATTCCTTTTGAAAGAAGCACTGAAATCAATTCCTCTGCCCAGCCAGACACAGTGCGAAGCAAAATCGCAATATCACGATACTCTGTCAGACGATATGTTTTTTGCTCCTTATCCCAGATATAAAGACCAGACTCTGGATCGGTAATCTCGCGGATTTTTTCTGCAATCATTGCCGCTTCCCACTCTCTGCTGCTGTAGACAGCCTGTGTATCTTCATTTTCTGGCTTAACATCATCATCACTATCCTCTATCACATCCTCCAGATCAAGAAGCATAAGCTCAGTGGCTCCTCCTGTCGGGTGCGTATCACATGGCTCATATACAAGACCTGGATAAAGCGCTGCGTCCTTGTCGTACTCCACATTTCCGACTGCCTTATGCATAAGCTGATAGAAGAAAAAGTTTACTGAATCAAGCACGCTTTTTCGGCTTCTGAAATTCTGGTGAAGCTCTATTTTCTGATGTTCGCTCTCCTCTTTTGTATATGTCTCATATTTTTCCATAAAAAGCTCTGGGCGCGCCAGACGAAAGCGATAGATACTCTGCTTAACATCTCCTACCATGAAAAGATTTGGCGGATCTGTCTTTGAAATGCTTGTCAAAATCAGCTCCTGTACGTAGTTGCTGTCCTGATACTCATCTATCATAATCTCCTCGAAGCTTTCACGATACTGTGCTGCTACTAAAGTTGGCTTCTCGCCGTCTGATGTCTTCTCGCTAAGCACGTTTAGTGCCAAATGCTCCAGATCCCCAAAATCGACAAGGTTTTTCTTTCGTTTTGCTGCGCTGTAACGCAAAAGAAAGGCATGTGTCAGGCGCACAAGTTCCTTTACCTGTACCCCCGCAAGATGCTGCTTTTGAAGAAGACGCTCGTCATCATCGGCAAAGTAATCCTCTGACAGCGATTTTATCTGCTTTTTTGCCTGTTCTCTCATATCCCAGACACGTTTTGCCTTATCCTCGCTGAAGGAATCAGTCTTTTTCTTTCGCGGCTTACTGCCAAAGCGGATCAAATTGACACGTTCTCTAAGTTCATCATACTTTGATGCCTCTGATGCATATTCAATCATCTGCTGCTCTGATAAAAGGACAGACTCGTAGCTTTCCATGCCGCCCTCATCCTTACAGACAGCGATCATTCTTTTATAGAGCGCTGCCGTCTCAGAAAGGATTGTCCTTAGCTGCTCTGTCATTGTACACATCCACGGCTGCTTTTCAAGCGTCTCCATGCTTTCTGCCCCGTAGCTTTCAATACAATGATTAAGCCAGTCCTCTGGACGCGGATTTGCCACTGCAAAGCCATAAAGCTGCAAAATTAACTGCACGGCACGCTCGTCATCTTTTCCTGGTGCATATGCCTCCATAAAATGAATAAATGATTCACTTGCCTGTTCGTACTCCTCCTCTAAAAGTGCCTCTAGTACATCGGCCTGCAGAAGCTTTAATTCACCCTCATCTGCAATTCTAAAGCCCGGATCAAGCTCTATCTCCTGAAAATGCTCGCGAAGCACTGACAAACAAAAGCTGTCAATCGTAGTAATATGTGCATGACCAGCTAATACCTCCTGACGGCGCAGATGAGTATTGTCAGGATTCTCCTCTACACGCTTTGCAATTGCTGCCTGCACACGCTCTCTCATCTCGCCTGCCGCAGCGTTAGTAAATGTCACCACGAGAAGACGGTCAATATCAACTGGGTGTGATTCATCACAAATGCGCTCTATAATTCGCTGTACGAGTACTGCCGTCTTTCCGCTTCCTGCTGCCGCTGAAACAAGAAGACTTCTGTCACGCAGGTCAATGACCTGCTTTTGTTCACTTGTCCATGTCATATTGTCAGCCATCTTCCCTCTCCTCTTTGTCTGTCTGCTTATTTTCCTCTCGCGCAATTTCCTGCCATACCTCGTCCTTGTCTAGCGCAGAAAGCCTACGGTAATGACATCCCTCAAGCTGCAGATCAAATCCGCAGACAGAACCGTACTCGCAGTATTCACACGGATTCATCTTCTTATATTCATACGGATAAGCGTCAATCTTTCCTCCGTAAATGTCTCGTGCCAGATCGAGTGCTTTTTTTCTGGCAAAGTGACCAAGCTCATGCATCTGATCTGCATTTGCTACAAGTGCTCGTGAGGACAGACTGCCATCTTTTTTGTACTCCAATCCCGACACGACATTTCCGCCTTCTGCGTCAATCAAAAGAAGCGATGCCTTTTCTGTGCTTGTAAGGCCATTCATTCTAAGCTCCTTTTGCTGCTTTGCTTCTATCTCTTCCTTTGTCATATCAAAGCCTGACACAATAGGATCCTTCATGTTGTAATAATAAATTCCTGCCGGAATAAGCTTTCGGTTAGGATTTCTTTTTTCCGCCATAGCCATTGCTGCCTCTAAATAAAGCACTAGCTGCAGCTGCAGTCCATAATACACTTTTCCAAGATCAAGCTTTGTACTTCCTGATTTGTAGTCGATGACTTTTACATAAAGTGAACCGTCTTCCTCGGCAAAGTCCACACGGTCAATCCTTCCTCGAAGCGACAGCTCTAAGCCTTCCTCGACTGGAAGCGTCACGCCATTGCCACCGGCTCTTCCAAAATCAAGCTCGTGCCATGTCTTCTCATAAGCACCATGCTCCCACTGACAGCCAAGCGCCCAGAGTGTTCTGTCTGTCATTCGTCGTATGCGTCCTGCCATGGATTTATTTCGCGCACTGCTGTCGAAAACAGTTGTCTGGTATTCCTCCATAGCCTTTGCTACACTCTCCTCGACGAGCTGATTTCTCTGTGTGTCTGTAATCTCTCTCCAATTTAAATGGCGTTTTTCAAGAAGCTCAAAGAAATGACTGATTGAAGCATGAAAAAGGCTTCCGTAGTCAGCTGCTCCAAGCTCAAACTGGCGGCGTTCCTTTAGCTGAAGGCCATATGTTAAAAAGTGAGCATATGCACAGGCTGCATATTTTTCAAGACGTGAAATAGAAATCTCATGATCACCACCAAACAGCTTCTTTGCGATTTGCTTGTCTAATTTTTCTGTCTTGTAGCCATAGAAAAGTCCTTCGCGCATAATATCTAAGCGCTCTTTAAAAGCTTCATCCTCCATGTAGTAACGATAAAGCTCCTGCCACCACATCTCTTTCTCGCCATCTAGGTAGCTGCGAAGACCATTTATAAGAAGCAGGAAGCCGTCTTCCTTTTGCATCAGTCCCTCTAGTTTTTGATACGCGTCTTCTGCCGCATATGTCTGACATTTTGGAAACAGCTTTGTGATCACATTTTTTAAATGAGCAGGGCGAAGTGCCTTTCCGTCTGCTGATGTCTCACTAAAGCTGACATAAAGCTTTTGAGACGGCTTTGTTAAAAGCAGATACAAATAGTATTGCTGGCAAAATACTTCCTCGCGCGCTGCGAGCGCCAGCTCCATACCGGCGCCCTTTAAAATCTCTCTGTCATAATCTGAAAGAATGCCGCCTCTATCTGCGCGCTTAGGAAGCAGTCCATCGTTGCAGCCAATGACAAAGAGTACACGAATATGCTCTAGTCTCGTTCTCATCAAATCTCCCACAACGAGACGATCTACAGCAGCCGGAATGAAGCCGACCGAAAGTTCCTCAAAGCCGGAATCTAAAATATCTGACAGCACACGCACCTCTAATGTTTCATCGCCCATCAGCTCTACGATCTGATCAAACAGACCAAGTACCTTTGCATAGACCTGCTCATACTCGCTTGCCAAATATTTCTCCCCCGATTCACGAAAAGCCTTCTGCTGTGTCTTTAGCTTATATGCGATGTCAAATTGCTGCATGAATGAAAAAAAAGCTGTCATAGCCTCGCGCACAGTTGTATCAGGCTTTTCCCAGACAGTGCGAAGCGGCACAAACCAGTTAAAAATCTGCTCACGAAGCTGATTAAGACGTGATAAATCTTCTTCATCTGCATTGTCATATGGCATAACCCAAGGATGCTTCCATCTATTTATTCGCTCAATACCGCCTGCAAGCAGATAATTGTCAAGGCGATCTAAGTCCTCACAGAGAATTTCTCCGTCAAATGTATTCTCATCGCTTACCACATATGGATTTCTAAGAAATGCCATCACGCTGTCGTAGCTCATCTGCTCCTCTAAAACAGCAAGAGTTTTTTTTACAAATTGAATCAAAGGATGTGTATTTAATCCTTTTTTCTGATCGATAAAATAAGGAATGCCAGCCTGATCAAATACATGTGAAATTTCATCACGATAAACAGACAAATCACCGGCGACTACTGCAATCTCGCGGTACGCATATCCTTCGCGCACAAGAGACAAAACTTTTCTAAGCACAAAGCCAAGCTCTTCTGATGGATTTTTCGCAGCAATAATATTAACTGCATCTGTCTGCTTATTCCATGATTTCGGCGGTACCTGATAAAGCTGCTTTTCAAGATGTGCAAGCTCTTCAGCCACTTTTCGTTTTTTTGTCACGTAACGATGATTTTTTTCCTCACATGAAACATGATGTTCCTTTGCAAGCGCCAAAAGCTTATTTTTCATCTCGCGGCTCATAGAGAACAACTCTTCACGTCCGCCCTTTTCATCCTCTGTAACAGCGCATACAACATGCTCTGCGCATTGGAGCATTTCCTCTAATACCTGATACTGCAGCGGTGTAAAACCTGTAAAGCCATCTAATATAATGATGCTTCCGCGAATTTTTTCTGACTGCGGCACAAGACGTGACAAAACGCCAAGAAGCTCCTCTGCTGTTAAATATTCCTCTCCAAGCTCCTTATAAAATGAAGTATAGACCTTTTCAATATCACGCAGCTTTTTTTGAAGAGCAGGACGCTTTTCAAGCGTTGGAAGAACTCCCTCTAAAACTTCTGATGTGACTTTGTAGGCACTAAATTCACTGATCACTGATTTTAGCTCTTGAATAAAACCACTCTGATTTAAATTGCGTCCAAATACCTCAAGGCTTTGCTTTTCCTTTCCTGCAATTCGCCTAAGAATCATCGACTTTCCTGTATCGTCAAGCAGTACTGCCTGCTTTCCTGCCTGTTCATTCAAGAGACGATGTGCCAGTCTGCCAAAGCTCACAACATCAATATTTCCAAGCACATGATCTGGATGCACGGCTGAAAGTTCTCTTTGCACCTGCAAGGTTGCCTGCTCCGGCACAAGAAATATATAATTTTTATCTGGATGTCTGCATGCTTGTGCGCAGATTGTCTCGTACATTACCGCCGTGCGGTCCGATATACTATTTCCTGAAATAAACTGAAGTGCCATGCTCTTTTTTCCTTCCTGATTTGTAACGCCATTCATTCTGATTCCTGTCACCCGAGCGCAACATCTAGAATCATCATAACCGAAAAACCCACTGCAAACAAGACAGTTCCGATGTTGGAATGGCTGCCTTCTGACATTTCCGGAATCAGTTCCTCCACTACTACGTACAGCATTGCCCCCGCTGCAAAGCTTAAAAGATACGGAAGCACCGGCACTATGATTCCTGCCGCAAGTATCGTAAGTACACCTGCCACTGGCTCTACTGCACCTGACAGCACACCCATTAAAAATGACTTTGTACGGCTCATACCCTCACCTCTAAGCGGCATTGAAATAATTGCTCCTTCTGGGAAATTTTGAATCGCAATGCCTAGTGATAAAATAAGTGCACTCATAAGAGTGATATTTGAATCGCCGCTTATCCATCCGGCATACACAACTCCAACTGCCATTCCCTCTGGTATATTATGAATTGTCACGGCAAGAAGCATCTTTGTCGTGCGCGAGAAGTTTTTCTTTGGTCCTTCAGATTCTTTGCTGTTTAGATGAAGATGCGGTGTGACGTGATCAAGAAACAGCAAAAAGAAAATGCCAATCCAAAAGCCGACAACTGCCGGAATAAAGGAAAGCTTTCCCATGCTTTCTGACTGCTCAATTGCCGGAAGCAGCAGACTCCATATAGAAGCAGCTACCATGACACCTGCCGCAAATCCAGTCAGCGCTCGCTGTATCTGTTTATTTAATGTCTTACGCAGGAAAAACACGCAGGCAGAGCCAAGCGATGTTCCTGCAAACGGGATCAAAAGTCCCTGTGCGATAGAAGCTATCATTATTTATCATCCCTTTCTTTTTTATAATTACACTTATTTATAGTATACACAAAAGAAAGGGAAAGTGAAATCAAAACATGCCAAAAGAAGGGTTAGTGATAAAAGATATCTATATAAATTTTTTAATAAAATAACAGCACTGGCTTTATGTCAGTGCTGTTACTAAATTACATTGAAATCCATCCGAATGCATTTGCAACGGAGCTAATAAGAATAATTGCTGCAAAGATTGGACAGATGTACTTGATCATCACGCAGAAAATCTTCTTTCTGCGAAATGTTCCCTCTCCGTGCAAAACTTCTGCTTCGACTGCCTTGATTCCTGCTGCCCTTGACACAAGAAGACAGATCATGATCGCTGCAATCGGCATCATAACAGAGTTTGTCAGAAAATCAAAGAAATCAAGAAACTGCATGCCAATAATAGTTACATTTGCAAGCGGACCATAGCCAAGACAGGAAAGGCTTCCAAGTGATACCATGATCGCTGCAAGTACAAGTGTAGCTTTCTTACGATTCCAGCCAAGCTCGTCCTCAAATGTTGAAACTGCACTCTCAGTCAGCGCAATAGAGCTTGTGACAGCTGCAAATAATACAAGCAAGAAGAACAAAATACCTGCTGCTGTTCCAAAGCCCATATTAGCAAATACCTTCGGAAGAGTGATAAACATAAGTGCCGGACCTGCCTGAAGTGCATCTGGATCACCGCCGGAGAATGCAAATACTGCCGGAATAATCATAAGTCCTGCCATAATCGCAATCGCTGTATCAAAGATTTCTACATTTTTTGTTGAACCTTCAATAGACACATCCTTTTTCATGTAAGAACCAAATGTGATCAAAATACCCATCGCAATTGACAGTGAATAAAACATCTGTCCCATCGCTGATACTACTGTCATCCATGAGAAGTTTTCTACATTTGGAATCAGAAAATATTTCACACCTGCCATAGCGCCAGGTCTGCTAACAGAATATACTGCGATAACTACAGACAGCACAACGAGTACTGGCATCATAAACTTTGATACGCGCTCAATTCCATTTCGAACACCTGCAAAGATAATCGCCAATGTAATAAATACGAAAATTAAAAAGCAGATCTCTGTGGCTGCACCACTAGAAATGAATGAAGAAAAATATCCATCTGCTGCGACTGTCCCTGCATGTCCAGTCATATACTCAAATAAATATTTGATAACCCATCCTCCGATTACTGAATAATACGGCACAATCAGAATCGGGATGATTGCATTGATCCAACCGCCAAATGACAGCCATTTTGCTTTTCCAAAGCTGTGGAATGCTCCGACAGGACTTTTTCCTGTCATTCGTCCTATTGAAGTCTCTGCAACAATCATACTGTATCCAAAGGTCAGTGCCAATATAATATAAATCAGCAAAAAGATTCCTCCGCCGTATTTTGCTGCCAAATACGGAAATCGCCAGATGTTGCCAAGGCCTACTGAAGCACCTGCTGCTGACAAGACAAATCCTAACTTGCCTGAGAAGCTGCTTCTTTTTTTGTTTTCATGTTTACTCAAAACTTCGCCCTTCCTTTTCTATTTATAACGTTATTGCGCAGAATTTTACGCCATACCGTACCAGTATACACAAAAATATTTTATAGTGCAATGCTTACTTACGGATTCGTTACTTGTTCCACCATAAACTCATAAATTGCTTTACTTGTATAATAATCATAATGAAGTCCATCCATTGTGGCAAATAAACCGCTGTCTAATCCGTTTTTGATATAGCCATACGCATACAATGCACACTCCATCGTAAGCACCGCATCCGGAAATAATTTTGCAATGAATTCATCTTCCGAATAATCCCCGATCCGAATGGTATAATATCCACTTTTGATCCGTACTAAATCCCCTTTTTCCACAAAATCAAGAATTCTCCGGTAATCAATGTGCAATTCTTCCAGCTGATTCTTCTTTACGATTCCGCCATTTGCAACAATAAATTCCTTTACTCTCTGTAAAATCAGTTCCCTTTTTTCATTGACTGCATATGATTCTGACATAACAACCCCATTTCTGCGTTCTCCTACGCATTGCACGAATCCCAACTCCCAGTGATCACTTATGTTTTGTCTATATTTTCCGCTTAAAGATTTTGCATGTGGTACTAAATTTAATATAATCAAAACCTCATCTTCTGTCAATTCATAAAAATACCGGTATCCAATCATCAGATTTTAATCTGACTTTCAGAACCGGTACTCATCTGTTTTATATTCTGTTATCTGCGTCTGCTACGCCTTTTATTGC
>OKVP01000866.1_pt1 | contig 12757 bp, 10 predicted proteins | sample 1604821 | NCBI WGS metagenome assembly OKVP01 (sample SAMN01760946, study PRJEB22395) | human gut metagenome | reverse complement strand
TAAAAGAATTACAATCACTAGGTAATACTGTAATTGTCGTAGAACATGACGAAGATATTATAAAAGCTGCTGATTATCTGATTGATCTTGGACCCGATGCAGGTGCTAATGGCGGAGAAATTGTTTTCAGTGGAAACCCGGCAAATTTAAGAAATAGCGATCTAGAGAATTATTCAAATAGTCATACACTGAAATTTTTATTTAATACGGATAAAATAGAAATCCCAAAAACACGTCGTTCTTGGAATAAAAAAATAATAATCAGGGGAGCTAGAATGAATAATCTAAAGGGGATTGATGTAGACATTCCTTTAAACATTTTAAATGTCATTACAGGAGTGAGTGGCTCGGGTAAATCTTCATTAATTAGGGGTATACTCTACCCTGCCTTAAAACGAAGATTAGATGAAGTAGCAGATACTCCAGGAGAATTTGCTACTTTAGATAAATTAGTATATACCAATTGGGAAGAAAAATATTTCGATTATAGAGAAGTATTGGCCAATAATAAAAATGCTAAAGCTATATTTGGATTGGATTTTGGGTTAACAATTTTAGCCCCTATATGCAGTAACGTATATAGTAAACTCGGTGAACTTGTAAATGCAAGGTGTGTAGCATAATAGCTATGCTAACGGTGAAAACCTAAGTGTTTATTGGATATACTTCCGACCTATGTTATGATTATATTAGAGGTGATTAAATGATTATTTATAAAATTACTAATAATATAAATAATAATATTAATAAACAAATTAAATCACGTAAAGTTATGAAAAAGAAAAATGATATATATAAACTCGGTTGTTGTTTTTTTGTGAATAACCGAAGGATTTTTTAGGCGAAGCCAGATCAGATAAAAGCTGATTGATGTTTCTGATACCTGAGTGACTTCTTTGTTGTTGTTGATTATATCATACATTGTAAATGTTTCTAATTTGTGTTATAGGCCTAAAGAAAATATGAAAAATCTTAAGATAATCTGTAGGAAATCTAAAAATGGATCATAAAAGGACGGGAAGTTGCTTCCCGTCCTTATTAACATTAAGTATGTAAGATTTAAAATTAACCAACAATGCGGTATTTCTTATCTACAGCATTCAGAAGTTCATGTCCGTCTTCTGTTACGAGAACAAGGTCCTCAACACGAACACCGTATTTGCCTTCGATGTAGATACCAGGCTCGATAGAGAAGATCATACCAGGTTCAGCCACATTCTTGTTGATCGGGCTTACATCACCATATTCGTGGTCTTCCTGTCCGATGAAGTGTCCAAGACGGATTCTCCAGTACTCACTGTATCCAGCTTCGTCAATCAGATCTCTTGCCTGAGCGTCGATATCGCAGAAACGCATACCAGGTTTGATAACAGCTTCTGCTTTCTCAACTGCTGTACGAACCAGATCGTGGATAGCAGCCTGCTCATCATCTACGCTCTTGCAGTAGAATGTTCTTGTCATGTCTGAGCAGTAACCTTTCCATACACAACCCATATCGATCAGGACACATTCTCCGGCTTTCAGAGTTCTTGTCTCACTTGGTGTATGGTGCTGGTCAGCAGCGTTAGGTCCGAAGCATACGATTGTATCAAAGCTTACTCCGCTAGCTCCCTCTTTCAGGTACTCAGCGTCGATGAAGTCAGCAACTTCTTTCTCTGTCATACCTTCTTTGATGAAATTAGCAACTCTTTCCATAACTGTATCATTGATCACAGATGCATGTTTCATGATCTCGATCTCCTCAGCGTTTTTAACAGCACGAACACCGTCTACGCAGTCAGATCCCCATACAGTCTTCATCTCAGGGCAGCGCTCCTGAAGTGGAATGAGGAAACGTGCAGGCCATGTCTTGTCAATACCAAGAGTGCTCTTTGTATCGATGTGCTCCATCAGAACACCGATCTGGTCATCCATGTCACTGAACCATACTTCTTCGAATCCTGTGTTTGATACATAATACAGATAGTTCAGGAATAATGTATGTTTTCCACTTGTTCTAAGTAACAGGGCATATAATCTTTCCCCAGGATTTACCATGATTCCTGTTAAAAAGCGGATGCTCAGTGGATCAGATACCAGTAACTGATCAATTCCTTTCTCTTTCATTTTTTCCAATACGCGGCTAATTCTTTCGTCCATTGTTAAAATACTCCTTCCTGTGCGTTTTGTTAAAAATCCTATCTAAGATAATAACATGAATTGGCTAAAATGACTAGAATTTTAGTGAATTTAAAGGATTAATTTTTGAAATGTTCTGACAACAATTTCTAATGTTTATCATATTGACTTTAATAGAACAATGTGATAATATATTAAAGATAATGAATGGGCATTACACAGTATGGTAATGCCCATTTTTTTATTGCTATGCATTCGTAAGGAGCATGTTGATAGCAAGGTTTATAAATACGAAGGTATACGTATAAGAGTAATTTTTTGAGAATGCTCTTGTAAAAAGAGAGGAAGAGGGTAGGAAATATGAAAGAAAAGAAAAAATTATCACTGGCTGCACAGATATTCATTGCACTGGTTTTGGCGGTCGTTGCAGGATTACTGATGCAGAAATACGCAAATTTTGCGGAAACTTATATCAAGCCATTTGGTACGATCTTTTTGAATTTACTGAAATTCATTGTCGTTCCGATCGTACTGTTTTCCATTATGTGTGGAATTATTTCCATGAAGGACATTAAAAAGGTCGGATCGATTGGAGCAAAGACAGTCGTTTACTATATGTGTACGACAGCATTTGCCATTACATTCGGACTTATTGGGGCAAATATGTTCAAAGGAGCATTTCCGAAGATTGCGACAACAGATCTTTCTTATAAAGCAGATCAGACGATCTCACTGATGGATACGATTGTAAATATCTTCCCATCAAATTTTGTATCACCGATGGTGGAGGCAAATATGCTCCAGGTGATCGTGACGGCACTGATTCTTGGATTTGGAATTATCCTTCTGGGGGAAGGTGAAAGAAATACAAGACTGGTAACAGCCTGTAATGATCTGAATGATGTATTTATGAAATGTATGGAGATGATCCTGAAGTTATTACCGATTGGTGTGTTCTGTCTGCTGAGTCCGGTCATTGCTTCAAACGGGCCGGCGATCATCGGTTCACTCGCGATGGTACTTCTGGCTGCTTATGTATGCTACATCATCCATGCAGTAGTTGTATATTCGTTTGCAGTAAAGACAATGGGCGGAATGAGCCCGTTAAAATTCTTCAAGGGAATGCTTCCGGCAATCATGTTCGCATTCTCAAGTTCTTCATCTGTCGGAACACTTCCGATTAACATGGAATGCGTAGAAAATATGGGAGCATCCAAAGAAGTATCTTCTTTCGTACTTCCGCTGGGAGCTACGATTAACATGGACGGAACTGCAATCTATCAGGGCGTGTGTGCGATCTTTATTGCATCATGCTATGGCATCCATCTGACGCTTCCGCAGATGCTGACGATGATCCTGACTGCAACACTGGCTTCCATCGGTACTGCAGGAGTTCCGGGAGCAGGTATGGTTATGCTCGCAATGGTACTTGCCTCAGTCGGACTTCCGGTTGACGGAATCGCACTGGTTGCCGGCGTGGACCGTATCTTTGATATGGGACGTACGGTGGTTAATATTACAGGGGATGCGTCTTGTAGTATTATTGTTTCGAATATGGAACGGAAGAAAGATGCAAAGAGGGAAATTGCAAGAGGATTGTAATTTCATGCATTATAGGGTGGCTTACCCCGGGCCTGAATAAAAGTATAGGAGTGCTTTCTGCGCTGATTCGGTCATGGAGTAACTCTAGAGCAACAAAATTGTCCTAAAAGCAGCCTTGGAAAAATCAAAACTCGACATTCGTCTCAGACAATGATTTTTCCAAGGCTAACGGCCAATTTTATTACTCAAGAGTTACTAACCATGGACTCATATGCACAGAAAGCACTCCTATACTTTTATTCAGTCAGGTGTTCGCATGCCGTGATGATGAAATTAGGGGGCGTAAGGGGATGTACCTGATAATTTGTAAAAAAAGGACTGCAATGTTTGGGAGGAGTGCAGTCCTGAGGAAAAAAGTTATGAAAAAGATTTAAAGTGTTCTGTTCTCTTGAACAATTACAAGTATAGAAGTGAAATGTGATGAAAGTGTGATGGAAATGGGGAGAAATTGTTAATAATTTGAGATGGGGAAATAATTTTTTACAGGTGTCTGGTTAGTTGGACACCTGTTGTGTTATCATTAGGTCATCGTTTAAAGAGTACTTGAAGAACGGATAATTTGAAAAGTATATAAGATAAAAAATAAAGTGATAAAAAACGTTTTGGTTGTCACCTTGTATACTCTTCGGTAATTTGATAGAATATAGCAAAAATATACAGATGATGAAATTAAATATTACATATGGTGTACAAATAATACAAGGAGTGCTATATGGATAAAGAAAACACAAAGAGTCAAATAACAGAGAATTTAGCACATGTGGATTATGAATCGGGAAGATGCCAGTCTATGAAGGAACATTTAGAAAATGTAGCATTTATGGCAGAAAATTCATGTTCACTAGAGGAATTGAAACCTCTGATTGCAATAATCGGAATTCTTCATGACATAGGAAAATTTGGAAGAGAGAATCAGGAAGATTTCAAGAATATTCTGGTTCAAGGTAATGAAAGTCATAAACATGGACTGGATCATTCTACCGCAGGGGGACGATTAGCTCAGGAGTTAATAAAAGAAGGATCGGTTGCAGAATTTATTAGTACGGTTATATATTTTCATCATGGCATGGGGGACTGTATTAATTTAGATAATGGTCAGGGAATCCAACAGCATCGTAACGAAAAAGAAATTGATTATGAATGGATAAAAGAAGAATTTTTCCAGACATTTCGTAAAGAAGTAGTTGATGAATATTGTAAAAAAGCAATTGAATCATACAAATATCTATACGGAAAAGTAACTTCTTTTTGTAATGAATCCAAAGCATTAAAAAGAAAATGTGGAAATGGCTATTTCTTTATGGGGATGTATTTTAGAGTAGCATTATCGTTATTAATTGATGGAGACTGGACGGACACGGCGTGCTTTTTCCAGAACGTACCATTAATAAAGAGAATTTCACTGGATGAAACGCAAAAAATTTGGCAGGAATGTATCGATAATTTTGAAGAATATATGGAACAGATGATTCGAAATAATCCTGCAAATGGTAATTTACTGAATAAGTTCCGACAGGAAATCTCAGATTCTTGCAGGCAAGCTGCGGAGACAAATCGGGATTTATATCGATTAACTGTGCCGACAGGAGCTGGAAAAACACTCAGCAGTCTTCGTTTTGCACTATACCATGCAAAAAAGATGAAAAAGCAACACATCATATACATAGCCCCATTCAACTCGATTCTGGAACAGAATGCGGAAGAAATTCGAAAAGCAGTTGGAGATTCTTCGGTAGTATTGGAACACCATTGTAATGTGATTTGTGAAGAAGGAGAAGAAGAACGGTACCGTAGTCTGACAGAAACATGGGATTCACCGATTATTGTGACGACAGCAGTACAGATTTTGAATACATTATTTTCAGATCAAAAAAGTTGTATCCGAAGAATGCATACATTGTGTAACAGCATTATCATTTTTGATGAGGTACAGGCAATTCCGGTGAAATGTATGGAATTATTCAATCTTGCAGTAAATTTTCTGTCCCAGTTCTGCGACACAACCGACGCTGACTAAGATTAAAAATAATAATATCTGTGAATGTGAAGAGATGACCGGTACAGTGGAAAAATATGCAGAAGCTTTTAAAAGGACGAATATTATTGACGCTACAGGTTTATATCCAGGTGGAATGAAAATAAAGGATTTGAGTAATTTTACATTGGAACGAACGGAATTGTATCAGAGTACATTGATTATAGTAAATACAACGGCTTGTGCGTTAGAAATTTTTCAGCAATTAAAGAAAATATGTCCGGAAGAATATGTACTTTTTCATCTGAGTAATAATATGTGTCCGCAACATAAATTAGATACGTTGGAAGCGATAAAAAGAAATTTAAAAGACCAGTCTAAAAAAGTTATCTGTGTGAGTACACAGGTCGTAGAAGCAGGAGTGAACTTTTCGTTTGGTTGTGTTATAAGGTCAAGGGCTGGATTGGATAATGTGATTCAGGCGGCAGGCAGGTGTAACCGGCACAAAGAATTAGGAAGACTGGGAGCCGTTTATATTGTAAAAATATCAAAAGATGTAGAAAAATTAGAACGTTTACATGAAATAAGAGATGCACAAAATGCATTGCAGAAGGTGTTGGATGATTTTAAATCTGAGCCAAATCAATTCAAAAATGAATTGGATTCAGAGGAAGCAATAAAGAAATATTATTCCAATTATTATTCACAGCTTAGAACAAATGAAACAAAATTTCCAGTAGATAAATATGCAACGACAATTATTGATCTGCTTGGAAAAAATGAAATTGGGAAACAACAATACAAAAGAACAAATGGAGAAGAAATTCGGACAAGATTACCACAAGCTTTTTTTACAGCGGGCAAAGTGTTTGAGGTCATATCCAATGATTATAAGACGGGGGTTGTGGTTCCATATAATGATGAGGCAAAAAAACTAATAAGTGAATTATCAGAGGAAAGATTTGATATAGAGATACAGAAAAAAATCTTAAGAAAATTACAGCGATATACAGTAGGAATATCTGAGACGAGAAAAGGAATACTTGGAAATGCCATATATGAATGTTGCGATGGAGAAGTAAGAGGATTGTGTGATGGATATTACGATGAGGAAGTAGGTGTAGTGGATGAACCGAATATGGGAATTCATTTTTTTTAGAGGAGGTGAAGAATTTGAAAAAATATAGAAATACAATAGAATTTGAAGTATATGGATCTTATGCATTATTTTCAGATCCGGTTTTGCGTGTTGGTGGTGAGAAAACAAGTTATCACATCCCAACATATGAAGCACTGAAAGGGATTACGGAGAGCATCTATTGGAAGCCATCTATAATTTGGTATATAGATGCGGTAAGAATCATGAACCCAATTCAAACAGAGACAAAAGGGATACGACCGATTGCATATAATGGTGGAAACGAACTAGCGTATTATACATATTTGAAGGATGTGAAATATCAGGTACGGGCACATTTTGAACCGAATAATAATCAACCAAAATTAAAAGAAGATAGCAGAAATGAAAATAAACATCACAATATCGCAAAAAGAATGGTACAAAGAGGTGGACGCAGAGACATTTTTCTGGGAACCAGAGAATGTCAGGCATTTGTGGAGCCTTGTGTATTTGGTGAAGGAGAAAGTTATTATGATACAATGCCGGGAGAAGTAAGCTATGGATTTATGTATCATGGAATCACTTATGCAGAAGAAGCTATTTTAGAAGAAGATCAAGACCAGATGACCGTTCGATTCTGGAGACCAGTAATGAAAAAAGGAGGAATTATTGAGTTTACAAGACCGGAAGATTGTACAGAGAAAAGGCATATCCGTCATATGGAGAAAAAGATCTTTGGAAAAGAAGAGAACAATTTTATTGGTCTGGATGAATTTACAGATGAGGAGGTGGCAGATTGAGTTATGTAAATGAGTTGATTGATTTATATAATAAGAATCAAGACAAAATAGGTGTGATTGAATACCGGGGAGATATCCCATATGTACTTCTGCCACCATTTCATACAACGGTAACAGCTCAAATAACAGTAACGATTGATCAGAATGGAAATTTTATGCGTGCTGAACTGGTTGCTCAGGATGATAAGATGACGATTATACCAGTTACTGAAAAATCGGGAAGTCGTACAGCCGGTAAAGAGCCACATCCGTTATGTGATAATTTGAGATATCTGGCAGGTGATTATAAAGATTACTATAAAGATGACGGAGTATGTAATGAACTGTATATGTCTCAAATTGAAAAATGGGAAAAATCAACATATTCTCATGAAAAAGTAAAAGCCATTTATTTGTATTTGAAGAAGGCTACGTTAATAAAAGATTTAGTTGAACAAAAGATTATAAAGTTAAATGATAATAATCAAATTGATGACAAAGAGAACATGGAGGGAATTGTTCAGACAAAAGCTTTTGTTCGATTTATTATACGTTCTACTGGTGAGAATTTACATCGAGAGATACCGGATGAATGTTGGAAGGACAGAACATTACAAGACTGTTATATCAAATATGTCCGGTCACAGGAAAGAGAAAAGGGAACGTGTTATCTGACAGGTAATATGGAATCTATTTCGTATCTTCATTCAAAAAAAATAAGGAATGAAGGTGATGGAGCAAAATTAATTTCAGCGAATGACAGTCAGAATTTTACATATCGCGGACGTTTTGCAAATAGAGAAGAAGCAGTTGCTGTTGGAAGTGAGACATCTCAGATTGTTCATAATACCTTGAAATGGATTATCAGAAAACAGGGAGCCTTTTTTGATACGATGACAATAGTTACCTGGGAGTCTGATCAGTTGAGTATGCCGAAATGGAATATGGATACTGAATCAATTATAACGGAATATGAAAATGAACAAGAAGAAAATGATTGGGACTCTTGGGACGATGACTGGTCGGAAGAAGAGGAGGTATCGGATGGTAATCCAATTACAGCAGAAAAATTTTATAAAGCATTAAACGGATATGGCAAAAAAGTAGATAACACGTCAAATATGATATTGCTTGCCTTTGATGCAGCAACCCCGGGACGGCTTGCAATGATTGAAAATGTGACATTGGATACTGCAAGATATTTGAAAAATATTGAAAAATGGCATAATGACTGTAACTGGATTCACGAAAAATGGAAGGATGGAAAAAGAATACAGTTTTGGGGAATGGTTGGAGTCAGAGATATTGCAGACATCTTGTTTGGCATTGAGAATAAAGGCAAATTATCCATAGTAGATGGAAATGGTAAGAAACTTTATGCTGAAGTAGCGAAAAGGCTACTGCCATGCATATGGTATGGAAGCAACATTCCATATGATTATGTGAATCTTGCGGTAGTAAAAGCATCGAATCCGTTGACATATAAAGAGAGAAAAAACTGGGAAAGAGTCTTAACCTTAGCTTGTTCAATGGTAAAGAAGAATGAAAAAGACAGAAATAAGGAGGAATGGAACGTGGCATTAGATAAGAGCGCAAAGGACAGGAGCTATCTATATGGCAGATTGTTAGCAGTGGCAGATAGAATTGAATATATGACATATGATGCAAAAGATAATGGAAGAATTACAAACGCAAAAAGATATATGAGTACATTCTCCCAGAGACCGTATGAAACATGGAAAGTAATAGAGGAAAATATTCAACCATATCTGGCAAAACTGGATGTAGTAAAAAGAAAATACTACGAGAATTTATTAAGTGAAATTTGTAATCTGTTTGATATAGATAAATTCAAGGAAAATAAGAAATTGGATGGTTTGTATTTACTTGGATTTCACAGTCAGGAATATGATTTGAGATTCAAAAAAGAAAATTCAGAAGAGAAGAAAGAGGAGGAATAGACATGAGTGAGTTAAAAGGAAAAATTGATTTTACGTTATTTATCAGTGCAACCAATGCTAATCCGAATGGAGATCCGTTGAATGGAAACCGCCCTCGTATCAATATGGACGGATATGGAGAAATCTCTGATGTATGTATTAAAAGAAAGATAAGAAACCGTCTTCAGGATCGGAATCAGAAGATATTTGTTCAATCAGATGACAGAACAGATGATTCGTACACAAGCTTAAAAGATCGTGCAGATAGTTGCGAAGAATTAAAGAAAGAGATGAGCAATAAGAAAAGTGCAAATCGTGATGTATGTGCTGCAATTGCATGCAATGAATGGTTTGACGTAAGAGCATTTGGACAGGTATTTGCATTTAAGGGGATTCCAGTATCTTTTGGTGTAAGAGGACCAGTATCAATTCATCAGGCGGTAAGCTTATCGCCAATTGATATTGTTAGTATGCAGATTACCAAGAGCGTAAATAGTGAGTCTGGAAAAGAAAGTAAAGCATCGGATACGATGGGAATGAAACACAGAGTTGGATTTGCGGTATACAAAGTAATGGGAAGTGTGAATGTACAACTTGCAGAAAAGACCGGATTTAGTCAGGAAGATGCGGAAGAGTTAAAAGAAGCATTAAAAACATTGTTTGAAAATGATGCATCTTCGGCAAGACCAGAAGGAAGTATGGAAGTGCGTAGAATATATTGGTGGCAGCATGATGAAAAAACACCGGCAATTTCCAGTGGAAAGATTCAGAGAGGATTTACAATTAAAGAAAGAACGAGTCATCCAAAAGAATTTGAGGATTATGACATTTCTTGGAACGTAGAAGGTTGCAAAGAACCGGAGGTATTTTAAATTTGTATAATGAAGAAAACTTTCTTCAATTATCCGGAATTCAACATTTTTCGTTTTGCAGAAGGCAGTGGGCACTTGCCTATATAGAGATGCAATGGCAGGAAAATGTCAGAACAGTAGAAGGAAAGATCCTACATGAAAATGCTCATGATGCAGGCCTGAAAGAGAAAAGAGGAGATCTGATTATCGTAAGAGCAATGCCGATTCACTCCCGGGAATTGGGAGTGAGCGGCGAGTGTGATGTGGTGGAATTTCATAAAGCTCAAGAGGGAATCAGTTTATCGGGAAAAGAAGGACTTTATAAAGTAGTTCCGATTGAGTATAAAAGAGGAAAACCAAAAACTGATGATTCGGATATTTTACAAGTAGCAGCTCAGGCATTATGTTTAGAAGAAATGTTATGTTGTACGATACCATACGGATATATTTATTATGGAGAAACGAGGCATCGTACAAAAATAGAATTTACAGAGGAGATACGGGTAAAAGTCAGAAATACATTTGCCGAAATGCATAAGTATTATGAACAACGTTATACTCCGAAAGTGAAAACAAGCAAAAAATGTAATGCCTGTTCATTGAAGGATATTTGTCTGCCAGTTTTAAATAAGAAAAAATCAGTTTCCGGATATATTGATAGGATGCTATCGGAAGAGGAAAACATATGAAGAGGCTTTTAAACACGTTATATGTAACATCGGGAAACAAATATCTTTCTTTAGATGGAGAAAATGTTGTGGTATTGGAAGAACAACAAGAAATAGGAAGAATCCCATTACATAATTTACAGGCAATTATTACATTTGGGTATACAGGAGCAAGTCCGGCTCTTATGGGAGCATGTACACAACGAAATATAGATCTGTCCTTTATGTCGGGAAATGGAAGATTTCTGGCAAGAGTGACAGGTGAAGTAAAAGGAAATGTTACATTAAGAAAGCAACAGTATAGAATTAGTGATAATAAAGAAGAAAGTGCACGGATAGCCAGAAATTTTATCCTAGGCAAAGTATATAATTCAAGATGGATTTTAGAAAGAGCTGCAAGAGATTATGCAATGCGTCTGGATGCTGATAGGTTAAAGAAAAAGTCAGCATTTTTGGCGCAAAGTATAGGAAAAATCAGAGTATGTGAAAAAGCAGACGAATTATTAGGTTTGGAAGGAGAAGCAGCTTCTGTATATTTTTCAGTATTTGATGATTTGATATTACAACAAAAAGAGGACTTTTATTTTAATGGAAGAAATAAGAGACCGCCGTTAGATAATGTGAATGCAATGTTGTCATTTGGATATTCTTTATTGGCAGGAATGTGTGGAGGAGCTCTTGAAGCTGTAGGTTTAGATCCTTATGTAGGATTTTTCCATACAGACCGTCCGGGAAGAATGTCTCTGGCGTTAGACCTTATGGAAGAATTTCGAAGCGTTATGGTGGATCGATTTGTGCTAACATTAATCAATAAGAAAATTATGAAAGAAAAATATTTCATAAAAAAAGAAAATGGTGCGGTAATTATGACTGATGATGGAAGAAAAGCATTTTTATCGGCCTGGCAAAATAAAAAGCAAGAAATGATAAAACATCCATTCTTAGATGAAAAAATAGAATGGGGAGTGGCTCCGTATGTACAAGCTATGTTACTGACCAGATATTTAAGGGGAGATTTAGACGAATATCCACCGTTCTTCTGGAAGTAGGTGATGGAATGCTGGTTTTGATTACATATGATGTAAATACCCAGACATCTGCTGGGAAAAGGCGATTAAGAAAAGTAGCAAAAGAATGTACAAACTATGGAACTCGTGTGCAAAATTCTGTGTTTGAATGTCAAATGGATGCAACAAAATGCAGGCAGGTAAAACATATCTTAGAGGATATTATAGATAAAGACGTTGATAGTTTGCGGTTTTATTATCTAGGTGATAAGTATAAAAATAAGGTAGAACATATTGGCGCAAAACCTGGATTTGATGTTACGGATACTTTGATATTTTAGTGCGAATAATAAGCGCACAGAAATCTTCTGGGAGATTCGCACCGGAAAATGGTGTGCTTTTCCAGAAGAAAAGTAAATAGGAATTAGAAAAAATATAAATTTTTAACGTATTATATTCAAAGGGTATAATACGTGCAGTTTTAGACAGAGTGTTTTTGTTTAAAATTGCTGTCATCCTCCTTGTGAGGATGTGAGTTGAAAAAATGATGGCATAAATAAATTATGTGGATTAGCTGTCATCCTCCTTGTGAGGATGTGAGTTGAAAAAGCTTGGATTCCGGCAATCGGATTTATTATCTACGTCATCCTCCTTGTGAGGATGTGAGTTGAAAAAGCTTGGATTCCGGCAATCGGAT
>OKVP01000852.1_pt1 | contig 12909 bp, 8 predicted proteins | sample 1604821 | NCBI WGS metagenome assembly OKVP01 (sample SAMN01760946, study PRJEB22395) | human gut metagenome | reverse complement strand
TAAGGCTCTGGTAAGTTGATAACAGCATCTGCTATGACTTTCTTCGTTTCATCCACATCGTTTTTGATCGTCTTTTGTTCTTCGAATATTCCTCTGGTATCACCAAATATGCTTCTAAGAATAGAGCCTAGAATTCTTTCGCCGTATTTACCCATTGGGTTAGTGTAGGTCAAAGAAGCATTTAATTGCTTTAAATCATCTGAAACTGTTTGCAGGTCCTTTTGGGAAGCTTCTATTTTAGTTGTTGCAGTTAAGACAGTCTGTACCTTTTCGTTACTTTCGTTTATTGATTTCTCCATCTTGGTACTTACTGCATCTAACTGTTTGTTCATGCTTTCTTGAATGCCAGAGACAGTTTTAATATTGTTATCTATTTGCTTACTCAATTGTTCTTGGATAGAAGCAATTGCCTTTTGATTGTTATCGAGTTGGTTTTGGAGATTGGTCTGGATATCTTTTATGTTATCAGAAAATGTTTTCAATAGTTTGTTTTGATTTTCTAGATTTGTTTCTTTTAATGTTGTGGATAAAGTGTTGGATACTTGTGCTCCTATATCTTTTTGAACATTGCTTACGCCATCTATCTTTTGAGAAAGCTTGTCATCAAAAGTAGATATCAAATCTGTATTTCTTTTCTGTGTCTCATTTTCAATTTTTGTTCCTAGTTGACCTTCAAGACTATCAATCTTTTGTTGTAACTGACCCATTGTTTGGTAAAGCATATTAATAGATGAGTCATCTTTTATTGATGAATTACTAGTGCTTTTCTTTTTAGACAATATAAACATAGCAATTCCTAATCCAATTACCACGATAATTAAGGCTATCATCAAAGTTAAAAGAACTATTTCCATAAATTTCTCCTTATATCACAAAAGATTATAGATGTTGATTCAATAATAAAATAATAACTGTTGAAAAGATAATAGCAATGTGTGTTTTTATGTACTTAAAAACACAAGTTTTTGACTTGTGGTTATATTTTAGTTATGAATTATCCAAGTGTTCAATAATTTAGCTGTCGATGCTAAATTATGATTTATTATTTCGCTATGTCCGATATCCAAGGTGGAGATTTCATTCGTTTCTTCTTCAGTTAAAGAAAATCCCAAATGTTTAATTTTTCTCTCATTCTATTCTTATGTACTGATCGATTGAGGATACATCGAAATTTTATGATATGTCCTTATTCAGCAGGTGTTCTGAAACTCCTAATGTTTTGTTAACTATTGAGTGTTGGAAAGATGTGCATCCAGGATTGATTACAATTCTAGTTGACTGGGATTACAAAATTCCATATGCACTCTTATATTCTAAAGATGCTCTATTCGATATGCTGAAATTTGTAAATGATGCAAAAACTATGTTTCTAAAAAATAAAGCCGTTTTTTAGTTATAATATGTTAGTTTCTTAATGAATCTATGAATACTTGTTTATAGATAATAGAAAGGAGGTTGTATATGAAGAAAAGCAACTTGCTTATTCTTATCACAATATTGATTTCATCTTTGACTGCCTGTAATATCTACACTCCAAAAGATGAAGGAAATTTCACAGTCGATTCTAATTCATCTTTTAAGAATTTAAGCGATGAATATACTATAAAAAATAGTACATTAAACACTTATTATTTGGAAGGTGACAAGTCTGTTCCTTATGTCGATGTCAGAGAATTTGTCACAGCATTGAATGGCTTCTTGGACTCCGACAATATCAATGGGTCTTTATTTAACTTTATGTCTTTTATGGTCTTGTCTTATACTTATAAAGGAGTACAAAGTTATAGATATAATTGCATATTTGATTGGAATGAAGACACCATCAGAGTTGATGATGATGGATTCTTTAATATCATTACAAAAAGCACCTCAGCAACTAGTTATAATTCACACCAAACATTATCAAGTGCGAATGTCGATTCTAAAGACTCTCAAGTCGTTTATAATTTGAAAGATTATGGAATGCAAATTTCATATTATCAAAAGCATATTCTCGTCCCATTCTCAGTCATGAATTTGTTGTTTTGCTCAACAAATATGTACAACGTTTACTTCAATGGAAGTGATTATTATGGTGTCATGTATTATATGAACGACACAAATCCGGATGAGTATAAAACCATCATGGGAAAAGGTGACTATTTTCAAGCTACTCCTACAGCCAAAGCTCGTGAATTCAACTATAATTTCATTTCTTTTGTCATGAATGATTTCTATGGTTTGAAAGATTTCTATAACGTCATAGATTATAGAAAATACTTCGAAGATAATGGATACAAGGAACAATTCTTATCTACTGATACTTCTGTATTCACTAAAGGATACTTGAATTTCTTTTACACGGATTTGGATGAATTGCATACAGCCATAACAAACTATAACTTCTATGATCCTAATTCCGGTTATAAACTATCAGATAATGGATCTCTTGCCAGTTATTATGGTGATTTCAGAACGAAATATAAAAAACAAAGTGTTGAATTAGCTACTTTAGCAAAAGAGAAATATGGAGAAGATGGAGTCCCAGCTATTCGTTATATAGGTAAAGAAACTGCAGTATTACATTTTGACGAATTTTCTGTTGGAACAAATGAACAAATCAAATCGGATACACCTTGGAAATATGATACCTATGAGTTTATGAAGCACTATCTAGATGAAGCTGTGAATAAAGGAGTAAATAATGTCATCATAGATTTATCTACTAATGGTGGAGGTTCTGAAGCTGCTATGATCCGAGCTTTAGGATTCTTGAGAGATACTAGAAAAAATCCAGTAGAGGTTAGCATTCATAATTATCAAACAAATCAAAATATTGATTATAAGTACAGAGTTGATATCAACGAGAAGAGGTATTTCAATTTAAATTATTCTGTTATGACTTCAGTATGTACTTATTCCGCTGCTAATTATTTCACGGGTTCATTTATCAATATGGGACTTGGAAATGTGATAGGTCAACAATCAGGCGGTGGAATGTGTGCTATCTTGCCTGTGGTTCTACCTGATGGTACTTCGGTAGTAATGAGTGGACCTTCACAACTCAAGATTAAAATCTCGGATGGCTTTTATAAAGATGTTCAAGCCGGATTTAAGCCTGATAAAACCTTCAATCAAAACAGTTATTTCTACGATGATGTGTATTTGGCGAATTTAGTAGAAGGCACTTCTACTACTGACTAAAGAAAATGAAAAGCGAAGCAACTAAAAGATTCTTAGCAGTAGCCTTAAAAGAATTGATGAAGACAAAATCTTTCGATAAGGTTACTGTCAAGGATTTGACTGAATATTGCGATATCAATAGACAAACTTTCTATTATCATTTTATCGATATTAGAGACTTGATGGAATGGATTATTTATGAAGACTCTAAAAAGATATTAGCTAATAATAAAACGGCTGAAACTTGGGAAAAAGGTTATCTGGATATACTGATTCATTTGAAAGCTGATAAGGATTTCTTTATGAATTTATATAATTCATATTCACTGAGAAATTTAGAGGATTATCTTTATAAAATCACATTCGACTTGATGGAGAGCGTAGTCGAGGAAGAAAGCCAAGGAAAGACCGTGAGTGAAGATGATAAGAAATTCATAGCTGATTTTCTTAAATATGCCTTTGTCGGTTTGACTTTGGATTGGATTGCACATGGAATGAAAGATGATCCGGAATTATTGGTTAAGAAATTAGCTAATACTTGCACTGGATTTATCAGTGGTGCACTTAAAAACTGCAGAATCGATAAATGATATAAGTTTCATAAAATACGACACTTCAAGGAGAGGTGTCGTATTTTTAATCACTTTTAAATTCGTGTTTGATTTTTCGACATTTCAATAAAATTGATGATAAAAAACTTTTTGTAAACATAGTTAAATATAGCCGTCTAGGAGGACAAGAAAAATGTATTATTCAGCTGGTAACTATGAGGCATTCGCACATCCTGAGAAACCCGAGGGTGCCGAGAGAAAATCTGCCTACATTGTCGGATCGGGTTTGGCCGGATTGAGTGCCGCTTTCTATTTCGTAAGAGATGGAAGACTTCAAGGACAACATGTTCATGTCCTTGAAAAACTTCCTATTCCTGGTGGAAGTTGTGATGGTATAAAAGATGTCACAAAAGGCTTCTTTATGCGTGGTGGAAGAGAGATGGACAACCATTTCGAGTGTATGTGGGATATGTACAAAGATGTACCTTCACTCGATGATCCATCAGTCTCTGTTTTGGATGAGTACTATTGGTTGAACAAGAAGGATCCTAATTATTCACTTTGTCGTGTGACTGAAAAGTGTGGTAAAGATGCCCATTCTGATGGAAAGTTCACTTTGGATAAACAAGCTCAACAAGAACTTCTCAAGTTGTTCATGACACCTAATGAGGATCTTTATTACAAGACTATTGATGATGTATTCGACGACCATTTCTTCAATTCTAATTTCTGGATTTATTGGCAGACAATGTTCGCATTTGAAACCTGGCATTCAGCTTTGGAAATGAAGCTTTATCTTCAAAGATATGTTCACCACATCGATGGATTGCCAGATTTCACCGCACTTCGTTTTACAAAGTATAACCAATATGAGTCAATGATTCTTCCTTTGGTCAAATGGTTGAAGGATCATGGAGTCGATTTCCAATATGGAGTCGATGTAAAGAATGTTTTGTTCGATATTAATAATGGTAGAAAAGTAGCAAAAACCATTGAAATCGAACGTGATGGAAACAAAGAAAACATCGCATTGGAAGAAGATGATATGGTAGTCATCACTAATGGATGCTGCACTGATGTCTCTTGCTATGGTAGTCAGAACGAAGCTCCTGATCTTTCCAAAGTAAAAGATGGAAGAGGCGATAGCTGGGATCTTTGGAGAAACATCGCTAAGCAAGATTCTTCATTTGGAAATCCTTTGGTCTTTTGTGGAGATGAGAAGAAATCAAATTGGATGTCAGCAACTGTAACTACCTTGGATATGGAGATTATCCCTTATATCAAGGCAATCTGCAAACGTGATCCTTTCTCTGGAAAGGTGACCACTGGAGGAATCGTAACCGTCAAAGATTCTAAAGATGGATGGTACTTATCTTGGACTGTCAATCGTCAACCTCAATTCCACAATCAGCCTAAAGATCAAATTTGTGTTTGGGTTTATGGTTTGTTCTCTGACAGACCTGGAAACTATGTCAAGAAACCTATGAAGGAATGTACTGGAGAAGAGGTTTGCGAGGAATGGCTTTACCATATCGGTGTACCTCAAGACAAAATCAAAGAGTTCGCTACAAAACATGCTAACACCACAACTTGCTACATGCCTTACATCACCGCTTTCTTCATGCCTAGAAAGCTTGGCGACAGACCTAATGTCGTACCTGATGGCGCAGTCAACTTCGCCTTTGTCGGCCAATTTGCCGAGACTCCAAGAGATACTATCTTTACAACTGAATACTCCATAAGAACAGGTATGGAAGCTGTTTATACCTTGCTCAACATCGATAGAGGTGTTCCTGAAGTATGGGGTTCTGTATACGATGTGAGAGAATTACTTCGTGCTGCTTATTATGCTACGGACAAAAAGAAACTCAAGGATATGGATTTGCCTTTAGTTCAAAAGATCTTGATCAAAGAAGCTGTCAAGAAAGTCAAAGGAACAGATATTGAGAAACTTCTCAGAGACGCACATTTGATAGACTAGTAAAATTTGCTTGATTTTAAAGACACTTAAGTTCTTATGCTTAAGTGTCTTTTTTTTTGATTTTAGGTTGATTTTTAGAAAAGCCTTACAATTTTCAAAAAATCAACTTCCTATGAAATATTAATTCAAATGGCTAAAAAAGCTATAAAACCCCGTGTAATAATTTGTAAAGTTATGTATTATCTCATTTAAGTTATGAATTGATAAAAACGCTTTCATAATTTTATAATACACTTAAATTCGTTCTAGAACATGAGAGCTAAGACTTTTGTCTAGTCTCTTATAAATGGAGGGTATATGGGAAAACAAGGAAAGAAGTTCTCTAAGAAGAAAATTGCTGCTGTTGTTGGAATTTCAGTATTGGCAGCTTTAGCCATTGGTGTCAATGCCGTTTGTTTTAGCATGTCGGATATTTTAAACACCTGGGCCGTCATCGGTGGATCTGCTTTGGATCAAAAGACCAATGGTGAAGGTAAAGACTTAGCTAGAAGTATTGAAAGAGAAGGTGCTGTATTAGTAGAGAACAAGGCTGATTCTCTTCCTTTGAATAAGGATTCAACCAACAAGGTCAATGTATTCGGCTGGTCATCAAGTCAGTGGATTTATTCAGGAAGTGGTTCAGGAAGGACAAATGGTTTGAATGAACAAACTGATTTGATCACTGCTTTGAATGATTATGGAATTGAAACCAATTCAGAGTTGACTGATATGTATAAAGGCTTCTTGGGTGAGAGACCTTTGTTCAACAATTCTAAAGGAACTTTGAATTCATATGCTTCTGATATTTCCGTCTTGTATGAGCCTAATATCGGCAATTCAACATTCTACACAGATAATATTTTGGATGATGCCTTGCAGTTTTCGGATACAGCTTTAGTGGTTTTAGGAAGAATATCAGGCGAAAGTAATGATTCGCCAAAGATTCAGTTTTATTCCAATTCTAAAGGCGGTGCTTCTAAGAAGGTCGATTATGATAGATCCTACCTAGATATTTCGCAGGATGAGGAAGATCTTCTTAAATATGTATCCGAAAATTATGAAAAGACAATTGTCATTGTAAACTCTGATAGTGAATTGAATTTGAGCTTCTTGAAAGATTATCCATCGATAGATGCTTGTCTTTTAGTAGGTGCAACCGGTGATGCCGGTGCAGAGGTCTTACCGGAACTTCTATATGGAGATGCAAATCCATCCGGTAGATTGACCGATACATATCCTTATGACTTTAAGACGATGGCTTCATATGCAAATGCTGGCCCTGATTTAGGAGAACAATGGGGTGTGTCAAAAGGGAATGGCGGCACCTGGGGAAGATATACCAATGGAACAGGTCTTTATCCTGCAGATGGAACTAATAACGGAAATGTCGGAAACAGTAGTGCAAAGTACGACGGAGTATCCTACGTCGATTATGTCGAAGATATCTATGTAGGTTATAAATGGTATGAAACAGCCGATGTCGAAGGATATTGGAAAAATGTCGATAACAAATATGGAAAAGGATATGATGGAGTAGTTCAATACCCTTTCGGATATGGATTGTCTTATACGACATTCGAACAAAAAATAGTATCCTCTTCTATAAGGAACAACTCTTCAATCAAAGGTGACGAAACTATCGACATAACTGTTGATGTGAAGAATACAGGAGATAGAAAGGGAAGCGATGTAGTTCAACTCTATTTGACTGCTCCTTACACTAAGGGTGGAATTGAAAAATCTTCAGTCGTCTTGCTCGATTTTGGCAAAACGACTAACCTCGAACCTGGAGAAGATCAAGAAATTACTCTTTCTATAAAAACTTCAGACTTTGCTTCTTATGATGCCTATGACAAGAATAATGATGGCCATAAAGGTTATGAAATAGAAAAAGGTAATTATCAAGTTAAGTTGATGAGTAACTCGCATACCTTGGCAAATACAGAAAACAATTCTATATTGACATTCAAGGTTGATTCCACGGCTCATCAAGACGAAGATCCAGTCACGGGTAATGAAGTGAAGAATAGATTCTTGGATACTTCTTCAGATGGGATTGCTGTCGACGGTAGTGATTCCGGTCAAGATATAACCTACATGACCAGAGTTGATTTTGCTAACACATTCCCTAGTGAAGCTAGTGAAAACAGAGCTATGTCTAAGGAGATAAGAGATGTCAATCTTTATTCAGCTTCCAAAGCGATAGATGATATCAATGATGAAGACCAGGCTGTTACTTTCGGTAAGAATAATGGTTTGAAGATTGCCGAAAATGGTGTTCCTACTGAATTGGGATACAAATTAGGAAAAGATTATGATGATCCACAATGGAATGATGTCTTGGATCAAATTACTAAGGATGAGATGATCGACACCACTTTGCACGGCTATGTAAAGAACAAGGCTATAGATTCTATAGGTAAACCTAAGACTATTGAATTTGACGGTCCTTCTCAAGTCGGCTCATTCAATGCACCAAAGTATGGAATTGGTTATCCCAATGCTACTGTTTTAGCTCAGACCTTCTATAAAGATTTGTCATATGAATATGGAAAACAATTGGGTTTAGAAGCTGTATCATGCGGCTATGACGGATTGTATGCACCTGGAATGAATCTTCATAGAAGCCCATTCGGTGGAAGAAACTATGAATACTATTCAGAAGATTCTTATCTTACAGGTATCATGGGTGCTTACACCATCAAAGGTGCTTTGAATAAAGGTGTCTATATGTATATTAAGCATTTAGCTTTGTACGAACAAGAAAATTGCCGTGATGGTCTTTACACATGGATTACTGAACAAGCTTTGCGCGAGAATTACTTGAAGCCTTTTAAACTAGCTGTACAAGAAGGTGAAGCCACTGCCTTTATGACTTCCTACAATAGAATCGGAGCTACCTGGGCAGGTGCCAATAAAGATTTGCTCGAAGGTGTTTTGAAAGGTGAATGGGGATTTAGAGGTTCGATCATTACCGATTATGCAGATCACCACTCATACATGAACATGGACCAAGCGTTGAGAAATGGTGGTACATTGTTCATGGATGGATACCTCAACGATGGTACATATCAATTCGAAACTGACTCTAACACTTTCGACAACGCTTTGAGAGAAGCTACCAAGATGAATGTTTATAACTGGTTGTATGCTCAATATAGAAAAGCAAATCCTGATGATGGTGTCTCTAATGATATCGCCAAAGGATCTTCTACTCCTTGGTGGCCTTGGGCATTGGCTGGAGTCGATGTCTTACTCGGACTTGGAATTGCAACCTGGGCTGTCTTAGGATTTGTAGATTTCAAGAAGAGGGAAAAGACCGGTGAACCGGAGAAAGAATAGAATAGGATTACTGGGCTCGTATCTTGTTTTAATCCAACTCCTTGTAGGTTGTGCTAAAGACCTTGATGCTTCAATATCACCATTAGTTAAAAAGATAATGGTGTTGGAGTAATGGTTACTAATATTGGAAAAGAAGAATATATGGTTGATCAACCAAAGATTTCGATACACGACAAAAGCGAGGATTCTAACATAAAGATTAAAACTGATAAAGCTCAGAAAGTCGATATGTTTGGTGGTGCTATTACTCATAGTACTGCTCATCTTCTTCTTGATGTTTGGAAGGAATGGATAGTCTTTTTTTAGCCAACAAAAAACTATTGAGACCCAATATTCATTTGAGTTCTCAATAGTCTTTTTATTCTTTCTTATCTTTATCTGTTGTGCAACAAAGAATAATGGCAGAAATCATCATGATAAAGGCGAATATGATAGGCAATACTGAGCCTATTTTGAAATCAGTGGTAAATCCTTCAGCATTTATGTTTTTGACATTAAAGAGTGGAAACAATCCAAAGAGGGAGATTCCCAGACAACTGAACACGGCCTGTATCACGCGATGAATTCTTTTATATCCAAACATTCCATAGATTCCTAGAGCCATCAGATAAACACATCCTAACACTTCTTTAATCCCAGAAAAACTAAATGATTTATCTTCAATCGTAATAGTAGAGAACAAGTTCCATCCATATATCGTTAAGCTATCGATTTTAAATAAAGGTAGAGCGAAGAGGATCCAGCTCAGGATTCCACAAATTGGTAAACATAGCCATAATACTTGCCCGACGTAATTTGCCTTTTTCCATGGTGTTAAGAAGTTGTTTTGTAAAAAGTTTTTCATTGATAGACCTTCTTATTTTTATTAGTCTACCAATATTTATAATAAATGTTATTTAGTATTTTTAGATGAAGTGTTTTTCTTATAAAAATATCGTAAACTATTGTGGTTTGAAAGGAAATTAACATTATGACTGAAAAAATTATATTGCTCGCTTCTCATAATAAAGGTAAGGTTAAGGAGTTTAATGAATTGTTAAGCCCATATGGATTCAAGGCAGTTCCTGCCGATGAATTAGGAATCGATATGGAGAAAGCTTTAGAGACAGCACCTAACTTTAGAGGCAATTCATTGATAAAGGCAACTTATGCTTATCAACAATCCGAAGGAAAGTATCCGGTTATATCTGATGATTCAGGGTTGTGTGTCTGGGGATTGAACGGTTTTCCTGGTGTGCATTCCGCCAGATTCAATGTCGATGGAGACTATTCTTACAAGGCTAAGCAATTAAAGATTATTGATATGTTAAAAGATAAGGAAGATAGAAGTGCTTCTTTCTTTTGTGTGTTGACTTATATCGATGAAAACGGAGAGCCTCATCAATTTATGGGTGAAGCTAAGGGACATATAGCAGAAGAAATTCACGATTGTGGCAATGGATTTGGCTTTGATCCTATCTTCTTCTCCGATGATTTAGGAAAGTGCTTCGGCGAAGCTTCAAGTACTGAAAAAGACTCAATCAGTCATAGAGGTAAAGCAACCAAACAGTTCTTGGATTTCTTTGAAAAGAAACTCGGACTTTAAGTTTTATAATATAAGAAAGAAAGGAGAAGCTATTTATGACAAATCTTTGTTGTCTTTCAGCTTTCTCCTTTGGAAAAAGCTCTGTCAGTATAAAGGACTATGTTTCAAGAAGTAAGAAACTTGGGTACGATTGTATAGGAATATGTGATTTAAATCATTTGTATTCTCTTCCTTCTTTTTTTGACGCTTGTAGTAAAGAGGGTATAAAGGGGATAGCTGGTGTCACTTTGAAAGTAAGTGATAACGATAATATATTTAATTGCTCGTTATTTGTCTTAAATGAGCAAGGTTATTCTAATTTATGTTTGATACTTTCTAAAAAGAAGGAAGTATATTTAAAAGATGATTTTTCTTCTTTGGATGATGGCCTTGCTTTTATCACTTGGACTAACAAAGACACATCTATTGATGATCTAGATAGCTTCTCTCAAGAACTATCTTCAATATTTAAATATTATTACTTAGGAATAGGAATTTCTAATAAGGAAGATGAGCAAAAGATGAATGAGATAAGAACTTATGCTTCTAATCATTCCTATGAATGTGTTTGTTTTCCTAAAGTTTTTTATCTTGAAAAGAAAAGTTTGTTCACTTTAGATGTGCTTAAATCTAATCTAGAAAATAGACCACTTACTTTAGAAGAATTGTCAGATGAAGATAATGGTGGACCTGATTTCTTATTGTCTCCAAAAATAAGAAGTAACTTCTATTTACAAGAAGAAATTGATAATGCTGATAAGATTGCTAATCTAAAAGATTTTAATTTGTTTAATAAGAAGAGAGGTGGATTGTTTTCATTCACTGGAACTGATGATGGTGATTTTGAATTGTTTAAGCAAAAGACAATAGATGGATTAAAAAGAAGAAATCTATTAGGTAATAAAAAATATGAGGATAGACTCGAATATGAGACTTCAATAATATCTAAGATGGGCTTCTTATCCTATTTCTTAATCGTTCAAGACTATGTCAATTATGCAAAATCTGTTGGGATAAAAGTTGGACCTGGTAGAGGAAGTGCGGCAGGTTCTTTAGTTTCATATTTGCTAGGAATCACCGATATTGATCCTATCGAATATAATCTTTCGTTTGAAAGATTCTTAAATCCTAAACGTGTTACAATGCCTGATATAGATATGGATTTTGAGGATGATAGAAGAGATGAAATCGTCGATTATTTGACTAAAAAATATGGTCCATCAAGAACTGCTAAAATTATTACTTTCGGATCGTATAAAGCAAGATCTGCTATAAAAGCTAGCGGTCTTAGCTTGAATATTCAGCCACAAAGATTGAAGCAATTGTCTGATTCACTTCCAAATTATGGAATTGTATCGACATCTTTGAGTGATGCATATAAATCTTCTATTAGATTGCAAAAGCTTTGCTCCGATTCATATTATAAGCGAATCTATGACATCGCTAAATCAATCGAATCATTGCCCACTAACCCATCTATTCATGCAGCTGGTGTCATCATTTCTAACATCGATATATATCGTCAAGCTCAAATGAGCGAAGGAACATCTGGAATCGTCGAATACGAATATCCTAATATGGAAAGAATGGGATTTTTAAAGGTTGATCTATTAAGTCTTCACTATTTGACCATCATTAAAAATATAGAAGAGATAATGAAGGAAGAAGGCCATAAGATTCCTGACTATCAATCGTTGAAGGATGATCCTGAGACTTATAAAACAATCAATTCATTGGACTTGTCCTTGATATTTCAGCTCGATGGAAACAGCGGAATGAAACAAGCAATCAAAGAGATAAAGCCTTCTAATTATAATGATCTTGTAGCTTTGATTGCTTTGTATAGACCTGGCCCTAAAGATAATATTCCTACATATGCAAAGAATAAGCATAGTGGTGTTATTCCTTCATCTGGGTATAAAGAAGTGGACGAAATTCTCAAGGATACTTATGGAGTTTTGGTCTATCAGGAGCAAATTTTGAAATTGGCTCACGATATTGCAGGAATGGATATGGGTGAAGCTGATTTGCTCAGAAGAGCTATATCTAAGAAACACTTAGATGATATGGAGAAATATAAGAGCAGATTCATCCAAGGCGCCCAAAAGCACGGGCTTTCCTTAAACGACGCCAATGGCATATATGATTTGATATTGAAATTTGCTAATTATGGTTTCAATAAGTCTCATTCAGTATCCTATGCTCTTTTGACTTTCCAACTGGCATATCTAAAGTCCCATGAGCCAGAAGCCTTTTATAGAGTGGCCTTCGATGAAATCAGTCCGGGCGATGAAAAGTTTAGGAATTTAGCTTTAGAATTAAAGCACAGA
>OKVP01000851.1_pt1 | contig 12924 bp, 9 predicted proteins | sample 1604821 | NCBI WGS metagenome assembly OKVP01 (sample SAMN01760946, study PRJEB22395) | human gut metagenome | reverse complement strand
TTAGCAGGGGCGCCTCTTCAGCCACTTGAGTACTTCTGCAAAATGCCTAAATGAATGTTCCCACCAGGGATGTATTTATTTTTGACGCTAGTACATGATAACAAACCGGGGAAGATTTGTCAACATGTTTTTTTATTGTTACAGTCTGAGCTTAGTGCCCTTTCCTCCACGTCTTACAGGTTTTATCCTTGTAAAGGATACTTCCTTCTCGCCCACTGTAATGCTGTCCTTGATACTTCCCACTGCAACTTCCTCAATGTTATCCGTATCAGCAATGGACATGAACTTAATGCAGCCTGCTCCCTTGCCCTTTTCAGGGATCTCCGCAGCAGCCACACGGATGTAGAATCCCTCCTGGGATCTGGCAACAACAAAATCGCTCTCATCCACAAGACCGATATAGATTATCTCCTCATCTGCCTTGGACGCCGCAATGGACTTTCTTGTTACATCAAAGTTATTACCTGCAACTCTCTTGGCAAATCCATATTTATCTGCAAATAAGAATGTCTTATCCACAAACTGTTCAACACATCCCATATATAATATGTCTTCCTTGCCGTCCATATTACAAAATTCAAAGATCTGTATTCCCTTATCGTTAAGTCTTCCGATAAGTCCCTGTGAGGAAGACTTCTTGGAAGATGAAGACTTTGAATTGGTATTCTTCTTTGCCTGAAGCTTTATAATATCAAGAACCTTGATGGTGTACATGTTACTATTATTTGCAAATACCGCAACTCTATCCGTATTCTGACACTTAAACGCAAACCTGTAGTCTCTTGTGATCTGCTCTGTATTCTTGTCATATACACCTGCGTCCACAACCTTTATATAGTAAAATCTATCCAGAAGAACTGCTACTTCAGTGGCAACAACCTCTGCCTTCTTGACTACTACCTCACCGCAATCCTTTATAACAGATCTTCTAGGAATGGCATACTTTGCCTTGATGGCCTCCATATCTGAAATCATCTGTTTCATCATGGCAGCTTTTCCTGACAGAAGCCTGCTGTACTTCTTAATAAGCTTCTCAGCCTCATCAAGCTCCTTCTTAAGCTGGTCGATCTCCAGACCTATAAGCTTCTGGAGTCTCATGGCAAGTATGGCGTCTGCCTGCTTCTCTGTGAAGTGAAGCTCCTTTGCATCTGCCTCTGAACCTTTAAATCTGAACTTAATATTTGATGTATCTCCATGGATAAGACATGCTCTGGCATCTGCCACCTTCTTACTTCCACGAAGTATCTCTATGATAAGATCGATACAGTCAACGGCTGTAAGAAGACCTTCCTTTACTTCCCTAACATTCTCCTGCTCTGCAAGAAGCTTGGTATACTTGGTATTATAGAGATCATACTTGAAATCAGTGTATATCTTAAGTATCCTCTTAAGACCCATGACCTCCGGCTTGCCATCATTTATGCAGTTAATATTAACTCCGTAGGTATCCTCAAGTCCTGCCTTCTTGTAGAGGATGTTGATTATGTTCTCTATCTCGGCGTCACTGGTACCCTTCTTAACATCAATACAGAGACACTCACCATTCTTGTCACCTCTGTCGGCAATATCTACAACCGCAGGAAGCTCTCTGTTTCTGGTAAGTTCTGCCACTGTATCAAGGAATTTGGCTGTTCCGCCTATCATGGTTACAGGAAGCTCTGTCACACAGATACTCTTTCTTCCGTAGCCGATATCTCTTACCTCAACCTTACCTCTTACCTTAAGTCTTCCAAGACCTGTCTCATAAATCCCCAGAAGATCATCTCTTGAGGCATTTATTATTCCGCCGGTGGCAAAATCCGGTCCCGGCATTATATCAAGAAGCTCTCCAAGGGATATCCCAGGATTATTGAGATAAGCTATGGTAGCATCTATAACCTCTCCGAGATTGTGGGTAGGGATATTTGTCGCCATACCTACCGCAATACCTGTACTTCCCGATACCAGTATGTTAGGAACCTGGAATGGAAGAAATGTAGGTTCTGTCTCTGTTCCGTCAAAGTTAGGGATAAATCTGTCCTTGAAATATGAAAGATCCTTCATACACACATCTTCTGTGTATTTGGATATCCTTGCTTCAGTGTATCGCATTGCCGCAGCACCTGAACCATCCACGGCACCGAAGTTACCATGTCCATCCACAAGTGGAATTGGAAGCTTCCAGTTCTGTGCCATATTTACAAGTCCCTCATATATTGAGCTGTCACCATGGGGATGGAACTTACCCATGGTATCACCTACTATTCTTGCGCTCTTTCTGTGTGGCTTGTCTGAACTGGCAAGACTGTTCAGTGAATACAATATTCTTCTCTGTACAGGTTTTAGTCCGTCTCTTACGTCGGGAAGTGCTCTCTCAGTAATAACTGACATGGCGTAATCCACATAAGACTGGCCCATCTCCGATTCAAAATCTATGTTTAATATTTTCTCTGCCATTGTTATCTCTCCTATTTATGTGTTGCCCCTCACATACATGTTGGTATCGCCCCCTCACATTCGTATTTGTGGCGTCCCCTCACATTCGTTCGGCGACATTTCGTCGGCGTCATTCCTATATGCATCTTCGATGCATGGACGCCTCCTCTCGGCGGCAAGTCGGTTGTGCCATTCCATATGCATCTTCGATGCATGGGCACAACCTCATGATGTAATGCCCCCTCGTATTCACTCGGCGGCAGGTTGTCAGCACCATTTTAATATGCATCTTCGATGCATGGGTGCTTCCTCATATATCAAGTACAGCGTCCATGCTGTGGGTCTCGATATATTCTCTTCTCGGTGCAACCTCTGTTCCCATAAGTGTCTGGGTGAGCTGGTTTGCTTCAACAATGCTGTTTATGGATACCTGCTTTAAAACTCTGTTATCCGGATCCATGGTGGTTTCGTAGAGCTGGTCGGCATCCATTTCACCAAGACCCTTGTATCTCTGTATCATGAACTTGTTCTGATGAGTCTTTCTGTATTTCGCCAGCTCATCATCTGAATAGAGATACTTTATATTCTTTCCCTCACCTACTCTGTAGAGAGGGGGTATAGCAATGTAAATATGACCTTCTCTTATAAGATCCGGGAAGAATCTGTAGAAGAATGTAAGAAGCAGTGTGGCAATATGTGCTCCGTCCACGTCCGCATCAGTCATGATAATTATCTTATTGTAGTTAAGCTTAGAGATATCAAAGTCATTTCCGTAGCCCTGTAAGAAACCGCAGCCAAAAGCATTTATAAGGGCCTTTATCTCTGCATTTTCAAGAACCTTGGCAACAGGCTTTTTCTCCACATTCAATATCTTTCCTCTAAGGGGAAGTATTGCCTGGTACTTTCTGTTTCTGGCGGTCTTTGCCGAACCTCCCGCAGAATCTCCCTCCACTATGAATATCTCACATTTCTCTGCGTCATTTGACTCCTGCTTTGCAAGCTTTCCGTTTCCCTCAAATGAGAACTTGGAAATATTGATCTTAGACTTGTCCATTGCTTTCTTTTTTGAAAGAGCAACCGCTCTGTCGCAGATATCCTTGAGCACTTCATAGTTTCTGTCGAAGTATACTGTAAGCTGTTCCTTTACGATATCATCCACAGCCTTTGTCACGTCTGTGTTTGAAAGCTTGGTCTTGGTCTGTCCCTCAAACTGAGGATCCGGATGCTTGACTGATATTATCGCCTGCATACCTGATCTTATGTCTGCTCCCGAAAGGTTCGAGTCCTTATCCTTTAAAAGTCCCAGTTCATTTCTTGCGTAATTATTTATAAGCTTTGCAAATCCTGTCTTAAATCCGGTTACATGTGTACCGCCCTCAGGGTTTGTAATATTATTTGTAAATCCGATGATGTTCTCTTCGCCATCTTCAGTCATAAGAAATACGATATCTGCACTTATTCCATCCTTCTCGCCGCTGATAGCCACCACCGGTGATGTACGGGTAAGTCCCTCTGATATGTCCTCCACAAATGCTGAAAGACCTCCCGGCTGATGGAACACTATAGGCTCTTTGCCGTCTCTCTTATTCTCAAATGTAATTGTAAGCTCAGGGTTCAGATAACAGGTTTCCTTTATTCTCTGCCTGATGGCGTCTGCCTTGAACTTAACTGTCTCAAATATACTTTCATCGGGATACAGTGTTACCGTAGTACCTGTACGTCTGGTCTTAAGCTTCTCCTTAGGGAGATTACCGTCAATCAATTCTGTTGTAGGATTGCCATATTCATAGGAATCATGGTAGAGATATCCGTCCCTTGCAACATCCACTATAAGCTTCTTTGACAGGGCATTTACAACTGCCGAACCAACACCGTGAAGACCTCCGCTTATCTTGTATGTGTTTCCGTTAAACTTACCGCCTGCATGTAATACTGTATATACAACTCTCTCTGCCGGTATTCCCTCTGTAGCGTGTATATCTACAGGAACTCCTCTTCCGTCGTCGGACACTGTGGCAGAACCATCTTCGTTGATACTTACATATATATTCTTGCAGTACCCTGCCAGGTGCTCATCCACCGAATTATCTATGAGTTCCTGTACCAGATGGTTGAGTCCGCTTCTCCCTGTATTTCCAATATACATACCCGGTCTTAGTCTTACTGGTTCAAGGCCCTTTAAGACCTCTATGTTTTTTGCACTGTACGACATCTAACTTTCCCTTCTTAATTTCACCATAATCTGTTTTTATCTGACTATATCACACAAACATATGTTCTTGCAAATATTTTATTTAATTTGACTTCTCAAAGTCACTGAGGATATTTATATTATCTTCGCTTTCAGCGTAATATATCTTTATCTTGTCTCCCGGCTGGATAAATATCAACTGTTCATTATCTGCAAATTTCTGTTTGTACACATTACCATCCTTATCGGTAATGTAGACATATGTCTCATTTTCCACAGCAATATACTTGATATCCTTTACAACTATATCCTTATTTGGCATACCTTCAAGGTCTGAACTGCTGTTTGTTATGCCATTTTCATACAGTAATCTGGTATATTCCTTAAGAGCATCCCTCTGGGTGTTTCCTGTAGCAACAATGTTATATTTTTCCACATTTACCAAAGCATACATCTTTACAAGTCCCGCATTATCCTTCAGAACCATTATATATGTCGGGATATTCTTAATATTTATAAGTGATGGGAAGCTCGCCCTGTAACCAAGATTTTGTACCTGTCCCTCTGCGGAACTCATGGCAGAATACTCCTCGGCACCGGCAATGCTGTAATATTTGCTTTCGCCGGTTCTTAAGTTCATAAGGACAAAGCCTATATTAGACTCATCTGCATTTACAGAGGTTACTCCGGTATAAACCCATACATCTCCATCCATAACCTTATAACCATAGTCATCTGTAGTCTTCTTACATCCCTTGTTTCCGATAATGCTGTTTATATATCCGCCGGATAATCTTCCGTACCAATCATACTTCTGACACATGAGATCTCCGTCATACACTCTGTCTATCCAGTTTGGTACATTGCCCACCGGATAATATACAGTATCACCTGTACACGGATCACACACAATGACACCATCTACATCCATGGCTCCGAATAGACCGGCATTTGCCTTCATGGTAGGACATATATAGTATGGATTTCCCTCATTATCAAGCTCAAGATAATAATCATCTATAAGCTTTGTAGGATACTTCATCTGGACATGTCTCATGAGATTATCATTAAAATACGCTGATGGCACATACTTCATTGGCTTATCAAGCTTTACATACTGTGCCTCGTTCTTTACAGGATCCACCAGAACATATCCCGGAACCCCGGCATTCTTGTTGTTAAAGTATTTGATAAATCCAGCATATTCCAGAGACGCTACTTTCATAGGTCTTCCGTTGTAATCTATTGTGCTGTAGTAATCGCTTACCACATACTGGCTTACCACATCTGAAAGGGAACCTATGGCTCTCTCTCCGATTATCTTGGCTGTTTCTGTATCCATTAGAGCAATATTGTTTATATCTGTGCTCTCAGGTATATCTGTAGCAAAGTTTCCATCCTCAATGTTTATAAGACTTGCATACTTGGATGAAAAGAAAAGCTTGGATGAGAAAAATGACGCAAATATAAGAATCACGATTATGCCTGCGATTGCCATAATACCGTACTTGGTTACCTTATTTACCAGCTTTACTCCGTCTACTATTATTACATTTTCCTTTTTCTTGAAATTAAGGAAACATACCATAAGAAGAATAACAGTAACAATAAGCCACTGATACAGTTCACCGGAATATATGCTTAACGAAGGCACGCAAATATAATAATATATTGCTTCAACTATAAGAAACAGCACCAGCATTACTGCATTTACCTTTGAAAATACAAACCCGCTGGTGAATATGTTCTTATTTGCCGATGTTTTCTTTCTTGATTGCTTTCCCATGGAATATCCCTCCTTAAGCCCTTGAGTTTCTGTAATCCTCTACCGCTGTTTCATAGAGATTGTTTCCCTGGCAATCGATAACAACTATAGCCGGGAAATTTTCAACTCTCATTTTCCTGATTGCTTCTGCTCCAAGGTCATCATATGCAATGACCTCTGACTCCTTGATACAGCCGGACAAAAGTGCACCGGCTCCACCTACGGCAGCAAAGTAAACTGCCTGATCCTTGATTATTGAATCTATTACTGCCTGACCTCTCTTACCCTTTCCTATCATTCCGTTAAGACCCTTGCTTAAAATAAGTGGGGTGTATTTGTCCATTCTTGTACTGGTTGTAGGTCCTGCAGAACCTATTACCTGGCCCTCCTTTGCAGGTGTAGGTCCAAGATAATATATTACATTATTTGTAAGATCAAATGGTATTACACCTTTTTCATATAATGTCTTTCCATCGGCGTCACTATACTCTGACGCAAGGATGGCATCATACATTTTCTTATGCGCCGCATCTCTTGCACTATAGATGGTTCCTGAAATATATACATAGTCACCGGCTTTAAGGTCTTTAACCTGTTCCTTGTCAAATGGTGCATTTATATGTTTTTCCATTATTTATCCAATCTCCTTATCCAAATATCAGATTAGTTTATTATATAAATTGTTCAGATCATATAATATGTCTCTCAAATACAGTTATATTAAATATTCTCATATTAAATTACAACTGTAACATGTCTGTTTACATGGCAGCACATATTTACCGCAAGTGGCATACCTGCAATGTGGGTTGCGTAGGTTTCAATATTTACTGCAAGGGCTGTGGTCTTACCGCCTAAGCCACCAGGACCTATACCGCTTTTGTTTATTGTATCAAGCACCTCTTCCTCTATCCTGGCAATGTGAGGAAGCTTTGAATGTTCCCCTGCCTTTCTTGTAAGAGCTTTCTTGGCAAGCTCTGCCGATAACTCAAAATCTCCGCCTAAGCCAACACCTACAAATACCGGTGGGCATGCATTAGGTCCTGCTTCCATAACAGCCTTTACGATAGCTTCCTTTACACCCTCTTCTCCGTCAGCAGGCTTAAGCATGAACACTCTGCTCATGTTCTCGCTTCCAAAGCCCTTAGGAGCTATTGTGATCTCAAGCTTATCTCCCGGCACAATGTCATAGTGGATAATGGCAGGAGTGTTGTCGTTTGTATTTACCCTTAAAAGTGGATCCGATACAACTGACTTTCTGAGATATCCTTCTTTGTAACCTCTTCTTACACCTTCATTTATGGCGTCTGTAATATTCATTCCTTCAAGGTGTACATCCTGTCCTATATTAACAAAAAATACAGCCATGCCGGTATCCTGACATATTGCAATTTCGTCTCTTGCTGCTATATCAAGGTTATCACATAGCTGATTCATGATCTGTCTTCCAAGTTTGCTGTCTTCTTCTTCTGCTGCTTTTCTTATGGTATCTTCCATATCCTGGGACAAATGTATATTTGCCTTTATGCACATGTCCTTTACAACATCAATTATACTTTCTGTCTTTATTATCCTCATTCTTCTTTTTTCGGGAATAATTACTGTGAAACCTGTGATCCCTTAACACAGATTTCAGGGGGATGGGCCGCAAAACCCATCTCCCTGGTCATCAGTTGCTTGTTTGATTTAGTACATTACTCATCAAGGAAATCATCGTCATTATGTTCATAATCAGGATCCTTGCTGTGTATATACGCTTTTCTTACGTGAAGCAGAATTGTTATTACAAGAAAAAATATTGCGATCACTACAAGGATCACTATTACATCCTTGATGATCATGGATATTTTATCAGTGTTCCTGACAATATTAATGATGTTTAATATCTCATTTTTTGCCTCCGTTGTGGCACTGCTTCCTGCTTCCGTTGTAACCTCCGTAGCTGTATCGGCAAGTACTTTAATAAAATCTGTCACTATGGCTTCCTCCACCCATCACAAAAAATTGATTATTTTTCGTGATTTTCTCTTTATTCCTTATCTTCATCAACAGAGCCGTTATCTTGTTCAGTCCAAGCATTACTGGTATCTTCAACGTCATCAATAACTTCAATGGCTGTTGTTTCAACCTCATCCTCATCAACTATGTCGCTGGATGAAATTTCTGCCGGCTTGTCTCTTACCTTTGTAATAGCTGCAACAAATACCCCATTTTCATAATCAATGTTCATAAGTTTAACACCGGATGTTACTCTTCCAAGAGCTGACACATCACTGCTGTCAAATCTTATTATTATACCCTCATTGGTTATCAACATCATTTCATTTTCATCATTTACTATCTTGGCACCTACAAGATTTCCTGTCTTCTCAGTAATCTTGTAACACTTAAGACCCTTACCGCCACGATTCTGGGATGAGAATTCAGCAATATCTGTCTTCTTGCCCATACCATTTTTTGTAACAAAGAGGATATGGTCCCCATGACTTCCCATGATGAGTGATATTACCTTATCATCCTTTGAAAGGCTTATACCCTTCACACCCATAGTACTACGTCCGGTACTCCTTACATCTCTCTCGTTAAATCTGATACACATTCCACCCTCAGTAATAAGGAACATATCATCCTTACCGTCAGTGATCTTAACCTCAATAAGGTCATCATCATCCTTAAGATCGATGGCGATAAGTCCTGATCTTTTCACATTTACATAATCAATGAGTGGTGTTTTCTTGATCATACCATTCTTGGTTTCCATAAACAGATATTTATTCTCTTCATATCTCTTGAATGGAATGATGGCTGTTACCTTCTCATCAGGCAACATCTCAAGGAGATTTACGATAGCTACTCCTCTCGCAGTCCTGCTTGATTCAGGTATATCATAGCCCTTTAACCTGTACACCCTTCCCTTATTGGTGAAGAACATAATATAGTGGTGGGTAGTGGTCATGAATATATCTTCGATATAATCATCTTCGATAGTAGGCATACCCTTAATACCCTTACCACCTCTCTTCTGAGCCTTAAAGTTATCATCCTGCATTCTCTTAATGTATCCAAGATGAGTTCTTGCTACTACAATGTTTTCCTTCTCAATAAGCTCTTCATCCTTAATATCATCATCATCCTGACCAAGGGAAGTTCTTCTGTCATCACCGTACTTATCTGATATTGCCAGTAATTCTGTCTTGATAACACCGAGAAGCTTGTTCTTGTCTGCGAGTATTGCCTTTAACTCTGCAATCCTTGCAACTAACTCTCTGTGCTCGTTCTCAATCTTTTCTCTTTCCAGACCTGTAAGAGAACGAAGCTTCATATCTACGATTGCCTGAGCCTGTGCATCTGAAAGTCCAAATCTCTCCATGAGATTTATCTTGGCTTCATTTGCATTTCTTGACGCTCTGATTATCTGTATTACTTCATCAATATTGTCAAGGGCAATAAGCAGACCCTGTAATATATGGTCTCTCTCTTCTGCCTTGTTAAGGTCGTACTGTGTTCTTCTGGTTACAACATCTTCCTGGTGCTTTATGTAATAGAAGAGCATTTCGTTGAGATTAAGTATCCTTGGCTGATTGTCAACCAGTGCAAGCATTATTACTCCAAATGTATCCTGGAGCTGGGTGTGCTTGTAGAGCTGATTAAGAATAACATTGGCATTGGCATCCTTTCTAATCTCAACAACAACTCTCATACCCTCTCTTGAGGACTCATCTCTTATATCTGTAATTCCTTCAATTCTCTTATCCTTTACAAGCTCAACCATCTTCTGGATAAGAAGTGCCTTGTTTACCATGTAAGGAAGCTCTGTAATAACAATTCTGCTCTTACCGTTTGGCATAACCTCAATATCGGTAACACCACGAACCTTTATCTTACCTCTTCCTGTTCTGTAAGCGTCGTTTATTCCCCTTCTGCCTAAGATCTGTGCTCCTGTAGGGAAATCAGGACCCTTTACTATCTCCATAAGCTCTTCTATGGTGGTCTCCCTGTTTTCCTCTATCTTGTTATCTATGACCTTTACCGCAGCACCGATTATCTCTCTTAAGTTATGTGGAGGGATATTGGTTGCCATACCAACTGCTATACCTGATGTACCATTTACAAGAAGATTAGGATACCTTGACGGAAGAACTGTAGGCTCCTTCTCTGTTTCATCAAAGTTAGGTACGAAATCAACTGTATTCTTGTTAATATCAGCTAACATTTCCATGGATATCTTTGAAAGTCTTGCCTCTGTATATCGCATGGCAGCCGCATGATCTCCATCCACTGAACCGAAGTTTCCGTGACCGTCAACCAGTGGATATCTTGTATTCCATTCCTGTGCAAGCTTTACGAGAGCTTCATAGATAGAACTGTCTCCGTGCGGATGATATTTACCCATTGTATCACCGACAATACGGGCACATTTACGATGTGGCTTGTCGGGTCCGTTATTCAACTCTATCATTGCATGGAGAATTCTTCTCTGTACAGGCTTTAATCCGTCTCTGACATCCGGCAGTGCTCTGGCTGCGATAACACTCATGGCATAATCTATATATGAGCGTTCCATTGTCTTTTTAAGACCAACCTCATCTACCTTATCAAAAATCTTATCGTCTTCCATTTTTTCATCCTTTCATCAAAAGAAAAATGTTCAAATATTAAATATCCAGATTCTTAACGTACTTCGCATTCTTCTCTATGAATTCTCTACGAGGCTCAACCTTGTCACCCATTAATACGTTAAATGTCATATCTATCTCTGACTCGTCGTCATCATCTATGGCAACCTTAAGAAGTATTCTTCTCTCAGGATCCATTGTTGTCTCCCAAAGCTGTTCAGGATCCATCTCACCAAGACCCTTGTATCGCTGAATCTTGTTGTTCTGATCTCTTCCTACCTCGTTAAGTATTCTGTTAAGCTCATCATCACTGTATGCATACCATATCTTCTTATTCTTCTCTAACTTATAGAGAGGAGGCTGTGCCAGATATACATGTCCCTTTCTTATAAGGTCAGGCATAAATCTGTAGAAGAAGGTAAGCAGAAGTGTTGCAATATGGGCTCCGTCTACATCGGCATCAGTCATAATGATTATCTTGTTATATCTGAGCTTGCTTATATCAAAGTTCTCATGTATACCTGTTCCAAATGCAGTTATCATGGCCTTGATTTCTTCATTTCCAAGTATTCTGTCTATTCTTGCCTTCTCCACATTAAGTATCTTACCTCTTAACGGAAGTATAGCCTGGGTTGCTCTTGATCTGGCAGTCTTTGCTGAACCACCAGCGGAATCACCCTCGACTATATATATCTCACAGTTCTTAGGATCCTTATCTGAACAGTCTGCAAGCTTTCCAGGAAGTGCCATATTGTCACCGAGATTAGCCTTTCTTGCCACATCTCTTGCTTTTCTTGCAGCTATTCTTGCTTGCAATAATTAGTCCACACACGGATGGTACAAAGCTTATACTTGCAGTTGTTCTTCTGTGTTCTTCGCTGTTATCAAATCTATTTGGTAATTCTCTAGAATACACAACCTTTGAATGATTTATTCCCTTTGCTCTTAATTGTTTTCTAATTGTTTTTGCAAGTGGGCATACTGAAGTCTTACTTATATCTGAAACTTCAATTTGTGTTGGATCAAGCTTGTTTCCCATTCCCATTGCAGAAATTATTTTCACATTTTTTTCATGAGCAGTAATTATTAAAGATAGTTTGGATGAAACAGAATCTATTGCATCTACTATATATGAATAATCTTCTCTTATTAATTTATCTTTATTTTCCTCGCAATAAAATTCTTTATATATTTCCACTTTTGCATCTGGATTTACTCTTAAAATTCTTTCTTTTTCAACTTCTACCTTATCCATGCCTATTGTAGAAAAATCTGCAACCAACTGTCTATTTATATTAGTTACATCTACTTCAATTCCCAAAAATGCGATGCCTCGAGCAAATTGCTTACGCATCAACTGACCCAACCCCATAATGAAATAAGATACACGGGTCTTCCAATCACCCTTTGCGAAAGTCGTACCGATTTCTTTTAAATCAGCACCAATCCATTTGAAGAATTTACTAATTGCACTTCCTGCATTTTTAAATACATTGCCCTTACCAGAGTTTTTTTCTTCTTTCATATTCCCTCCAGATTTTGTTTATCGTTGCAGGCAAGCGATTACATGAAAACTGTGCTCATCTCATAAACGGAAGTTACTATCACTTCGCGGATTGCAGAGCAATCATGATTACATGCAGAATGTTTTACCTACAAAAGCAAGATAAAATTTTCACAAGACCAGACAGGGAGAAGCATTCTCCCTGCCCAATCTCTAACTCCCATTAGTTTATAAGTGAATCATATCCACTTATCACATGATGTAAGCAGTACTGCTTACTGTGCGTAAGATTCACAAGAAGCCTGGAAAGATTCAAGAGCCTTCATCAGATCTTCGTCAGAAGCATTATCATAATCACCAGCAATTACAGAATCACCAAGAGATGTTGCAAGTGTCCAGTAATCGTATAAGCATGCAGTTCTTTTTCAAAAAT
>OKVP01000849.1_pt1 | contig 12935 bp, 12 predicted proteins | sample 1604821 | NCBI WGS metagenome assembly OKVP01 (sample SAMN01760946, study PRJEB22395) | human gut metagenome | reverse complement strand
TGCAAGCCACATCGGAAACGGTCTGGAAAAACTCAGCGATGGCACCAAAAACAAAATCTGTGAGATGGGCGAAGCCCGCGGGCGCGCTTCCGGAATGTCCGACAGCGAGCTTCTGAAAAAAGCCCGCAGCGGAAGCACAATAGACCGCGCCGCCGCTGCAGCAGAATACAAATCCCGTCATTCTGACGACTGACCGAAAGGAGAACAGCTATGCAAATGTACGAAATCTACTGCCCTTTGTGCGGAAACTTCATCAATCGCAGACTGCCGCTGATGAACAGCATGAATGCTTTATCATGCAGCAACTGCCATATCAGGTTTGACATTAAGGTAAACCCTGATTCCCAGAAAACCGGAGAGTACACCATTACAAATGTGCGAAAATTCTGAAAAACATCCCCGGGCAACGACCCGGGGATACATTTTATCGAATTACTGCCTTTATCGAAAGACTATATTTTACTTGTCCTCAAGTCCCTTGAGGGCTTTTATTTCGTCCCTGCTTACCTGCACTCTGCCGTCCTTCAGCAGCTTCACGTCTGCCTTATTGACCGCAATGGGCGCGTCGGGATTCTTGTCGAGCTGCACCTTGAGAATTCCGGTGAGGAGGTTCGTTTCGCATACCCTTCCTCTGCCTTCAGCGGTCTCGACATACGCTCCGACCTTCGGCGTGGTGCGCAGGAATTCCTCGTAGCAGTTCTGCTCGTATTTCAGGCAGCACATAAGTCTGCCGCAGGTTCCGGATATCTTGGTAGGATTCAGCGACAGAGACTGCTCCTTCGCCATCTTGATGGACACCGGCTGGAACTCCCCCAGGAAGCTGGAACAGCAGAACGGTCTGCCGCATATTCCAAGACCGCCGAGCATTTTCGCCTCGTCACGAACGCCTATCTGCCGGAGTTCGATACGTGTGCGGTAAACGGACGCAAGATCCTTTACCAGCTCTCTGAAATCGACCCTGCCGTCTGACGTGAAATAGAACAGTATCTTACTGCCGTCAAAGGTGCAGTCTACGTCTATCGGCTTCATATCGAGCTTATGCTGGGCTATCTTGTCCGCGAATACCTGCATTATCTCCTTTTCCTGGCGGCACTTTTCCTCAAGCCGCTTTTCGTCGGCTTCCGTCGCCTTTCGGATTATGCTTTTCAGCGGAGATACTATAGAACTCTCGGACACGGTTCTGTTCGTCAGCACGATCTCGCCGCACTCTATTCCGCGGGCGGTCTCTACTATCGCCTTGTCGCCCTATCGCATCGCATGACATTTGTCAAGTATCGTGACAAATGTACTTATATTTTCAATATACCTTGACAGACGAGGTATATTATGATTTAATAGCACTAACAAAACATGAAGGGAGGATTGTTCATGTCAATTGCATCGGACTTGATTCGAGGACATACCGATACCATCATTCTCGCCCAGCTTTTGCAGGAGGACAGTTACGGATATAAGATTAATAAACGGATTCAGGAACTTACGCAAAATGAGTATGAACTAAAAGAAGCTACTTTATATACCGCATTCCGGCGGCTCGAAGAAGCCGGTTACATCTGTTCTTACTGGGGAAATGAAAATACCGGTGCCAGAAGACGTTATTATACCATTACACCGGAAGGCCGCAACGCCTACCGGAAGTTATGCAGCGAATGGGAGATTGCCAAGGGATTTATTGACGTTTTGATTCATTCGGAACCGTCAAATCCCAAACAAGTATAATGAAACGGCACAATCTATTTTATAAGGAGGATTTTATGGAGAACAAATTACGAGCTTACATGGACCATTTATTTCAGGATGTTCCAAATACAAAAAAAGCAGTTGAAGTAAAAGAAGAAATTTTGCAAAATATCGTGGACAAATACCACGACCTTGTAGCAGAGGGAATAGAAGAAGGCAGGAAAAAAGAATTAAAGGACAAATATAAATCATGGGTAACATTAAGCAACAATCTTCATCCGGAAATGAGACAGGTAACATGGAACAGGAGAGTGCGGTCTGTGAAAACAGAGCGGTCACTTCTGAAATAAAAACAAAAAGTGATGTATCAGAAAGCGAGGAACAAACAATGAAAACAACATTAAGTATTGAAGGAATGATGTGCGGACACTGCCAGGCAACCGTTGAGAAGGCTTTAAAAGGAGTACCGGGTGTGTCTGAGGTAGTGGTGAGCTTAGAGGACAAAAATGCAGTTGTTACCGCAGAGGAATCAGTCAGTGCGGATGCATTAAAAGCAGCCGTTGTAGATGCAGGATATGAGGTAACTAACATTCAGTAAGGAATTGTTACGGGCACAGAAATTGTATTTTGCAGATCAAAAAAGATAAGCATAAAAGAGAAGGGGAGGCCGTGGTTACTCGGCTTCCCCTTCTTCTACGATCTGCTCTACGAATTCTTCCCTCTCTGTCTTTCTTGCATTGATCTGGTTCACCAGGTCATAGAACACCTCCGGCTGGGAATACTTAAGTGCCAGGTCATCCAGTTCCGTCTTGATCTTAGATATACCAAGACGCTGTGCGATCGGCGCATAGATGTCCATCGTCTCTTTCGCTTTTTCTTTCTGCTTTGCCGGCGTCATGAACTGCAAGGTACGCATATTATGCAGACGGTCTGCCAGTTTGATAATGATCACACGGATATCCTTCGCCATGGCAAGGAACATCTTACGTAGGTTTTCTGCCTGTACCTCCAGTTTATCCGATGAATAAGAGAGTCTTCCCAGTTTGGTAACTCCATCTACCAGAAGTGCTACCTCATCTCCAAATTCCCTCCGGATATCTTCTTCCGTAAACTTTGTATCTTCTACCACATCATGCAGCATACCTGCCGCAATCGTCTCTTTATCCATCTCCAGATCAGCCAGAATGATCGCTACCCACAAAGGATGGATGATATATGGTTCTCCGGATTTCCTGCGCTGATCTCCATGCGCCTTTACCGCCAGCTTATAAGCCTTTTCAATCATAGAAACATCTGTGGACGGATGATACTTTCGGATACGGGCAATTAACATGTCATATAACCGGTTCGGGTCCTCATAATCTTCCTGAGATTTTACCGCATGCCCGTCTACAACTGCAAGCCCTTTCGTGTGATCTTCTGTCAGTGCTTCCGGTGCGATCCGGTTGTCCAGTGATTCATAGGTTGTCTTATCAGACATATTAACGCCTCCTTCCCTTGATTTCTCTCTTTTTATTTTCCAGGATATGTGATCACAGCGTCCACATCATATCCTTCTAATCTTTCTCTTCCTTTTAACCCGGCAAGTTCCATCAGAAATACTGCTTTTACCACTTCTCCGCCAAGGCTTTCGATCATCTTCACCATAGCCTCGTTGGTTCCGCCTGTAGCAATCAGGTCATCAATAATAACCACTTTCTGTCCCGGCTTGATTGCATCTTTGTGCATCTCGATCGTGGCTGTGCCATACTCCAGTTCATATTCAACAGAAACCGTCTCGCATGGGAGTTTTCCTTTTTTTCTGATTGGGATAAATGGCTTGTGCAGATTATATGCGATCGGTACACCAAAGATAAATCCTCTTGATTCCGGTCCTACAACCACATCAAAATCCACGTCTTTTAATTTTTCCTGCATCAGGTCTATCGCCAGATGTAATCCATCTGCATCCTGAAGGATGCTTGTTACGTCTCTGAATATAATTCCCGATTCCGGAAAATCCGGAATACTTCTTACATACTCTTCTATCGGTTTCATGATACTCTCTCCATTTCTGTCTAAAATACAACTTTAAGTATACCATTACTCGTTCTGATTTTCAATCTATGGTTTTCACACTGCAACGAGAGAAACCAGCTTAACGGTAATGTGTGATCACAATCTGCGGTGTTCTCTTTCCCATATATTCATTGATATCAGGATAATAAGTCACCGCAATTTTTATATGACCGCCTCTGCCTTGTAAAAGAGCATCCACCTCCATGCGCCCGTAGGTCTCTTCCATATTCTTTAAGAATCCTTCCACATTCTGGAACAGCATGGCTTCTATGACACTTCCGTTTGCATCCTGTGCCTTTATCTTCAGTACATTTCTGTTCTTTCCAAGTATTCTCGCTCCCAGAAGCGTCACTCCGCGTGCGGCAAATATCGGCTTTGTATTCCCTTTTCCGAATGGTTCCAGAAGTTCCAGCTCTTTCACCAGTTCTTCCGTCACACAAAGAAACGGCATCTCCATATCAATCGTGACTTTTTCTTTCATTTCTTCTTCCGTCAGGGTGCAGTTCTCATTCAGTCTTCTCCGGAATTCTGCGATATTCTCTTTCTCCAGAGAAAGTCCTGCTGCCAGCCGGTGTCCGCCAAACTTCGTCAGGATATCTTTGCATTTATTCAGTTCCTCATACATATGATATCCGTCGATCGACCGTCCGGATCCTTTCGCACCATCCTCTGCATCCGTCAGTACGAATACCGGTTTGTAATAGCATTCCCTTATTCTTCCCGCAACAATCCCCGCAAGACTTTCATGACAATCCGGCAGATAGATGACCAGTACCCTGTCGTCGGATAAATCTGTCGTCTCCACCTGTTCTTTCGCAAGCTTTACTGCTTCTTCGGTCATATCCTTTCTGCTGTCATTTAATGCTTTTAAATCACCCGCAAGAATATCCGCTTCTTTCTGTGTACGCACCCGCAGAAGTTTCAGTGCCCGCTTTGCTGTATCCAGCCTCCCGCTTGCGTTGATACAGGGGCCCAGAACAAACCCTATATGATAAGAATTCAGACTTTCTTTATCAATTCCTGTACATTCTATCAGTGCTTTCAGTCCCGGATTCTTCGTTCGCTTAAGCATCTGCAGTCCTTCTTTGACAAAGATCCGGTTCTCATCCTCCAGATCCATCACGTCACCGACCGTTGCGATTGCAACATTTTCAATCAGATCATCCAGATCAGTGGAATCTTTCCCCATGCTTTCCCACAACGCCTCCATCAGTTTATATGCAACCGCCGCACCACAGAGTCCCTTGAACGGATATACACAGTCCTTCTGCTTCGGATCGATCACTGCATCCGCTGGTGGAAGTCTGTATATCTTTTCTCCGTCTATTTCATCGAACGGGATCTCATGATGATCCGTTACGATGATCGTCATGCCCAGTTCTTTGCCATATGCAATCTCATTTGCTGCTGCGATTCCATTATCACAGGTAATGATCGTATCGATTCCGGCATCGTAAGCCCGGTCGATCAGATGCCGATTCAAACCATATCCGTCACCTATGCGGTCAGGAATATCACTGTCCACATATGCCCCGAGACGTTCCAGCCCCTCCAGCAAAATATACGTCGCATTCACACCATCAATATCATAATCTCCGATCACCCGGATTTTCTTCTCCTCTGCAATCTTTTCTTTCAAAATGTCAATCGCCTTATCCGCATCTTTCATCAGCATCCCGTCATACAGATCACTGATCGTTCCATTCAGATAACGCTCGATTGCCTCTTCTCCGATCACATCCCTGTTGCGGATCAGGCATGCCAGTCTCGGACTAATCTGATATTTCTTTCCTATCGCTTCAAAATCTGCACCTTTGCGCAGCAGAACCCATCGTTCCATTTATCTTTATCCCCTTTGTATCTGTCCGTCAGAATATTATATTTCTATTTTAAAAAAAGCAGTTATGCCCTGTCAATAGGCATAACTGCTTCCCGGATCATTTTATGATCTATTTTTTCTTTTTCTTTGGCTGTGCTTTTTTGCCGACTTTCGTCTTCATTACATACCACAGTGCTCCTGTAACACATACAGAAGAATATCCACCGCAGACGATACCTACCATCAGAGGTGCTGCAAACTCACGAATAGAACTTACACCCATAATAAACAGTACCGCAACCATGATAAATGTTGTCAGTGAAGTATAAATACTTCTTGTCAGTGTCTGTGTAATACACTTATTTACAAGTTCTGACAGATCTGTATTTCTCTTCATAAGCGGAAGTTCCTCACGGATACGGTCAAAGATTACGATCGTCGCGTTGATCGAATAACCTACAATCGTCAGCATACAAGCAATAAATGTACCTCCGACTGAGATTCTGGATACTGCATAGAATGCCAGTACAACCAGTACATCATGTAATAATGCTAGCACCGCACTTGTAGCAAAACGTACATCTTTGAAACGGAACCAGATATAAAGCAACATGAAAATTGTTGCTACGATCACTGCGATCACTGCATCCTGACGCATCTCATTACTGATCGTTGAACTGATATTTTCCGCTGTGATATCAGATTCTTTTACACCAAAATTATCTTCCAGTGCCTTATTTACCTTCTCACGTTCAGACAAACTTAAAGTTACTGTCTTGATGACTACCTGTTTTGTTCCGGATACTTTCTGTGTCTGGATATTATGATCTCCTGTCACTTTTTCTACAACAGGAACGATCTCTTTATCAATCTCATCGATTGAATAATCTTTGTCAAACTTCACATTCATAGATGTTCCGCCCTTGAAATCCAGACTGTAAGCCAATGCCCCGTTACCCTGGGCAGAATGTACTCCCATAACCACGAATCCTGCAAGGATCATTGCAATAGAAATACTGAAGAACACTTTCTTCTTGCCAAGGAAGTTGATTGGCTTTCTTTCTTTCATCTTATGGTAATACAGACTCTCTTTTCGAATTCCGATTCCATAGAACGCAAACACGATCATACGTGTAATCACCAGTGCTGTAAACATTGATACCACAATACCGATTGCCAGAGTCTGCGCAAATCCTTTGACTGTTCCGGAACCTTTAAACCACAGAACCGCAGCCGCGATCAGTGTTGTCACATTACCGTCAACAATTGCTGACATAGCTTTCTGGAATCCTGATTTTAAGGATACTTTTACACTTCTTCCTCTTGCCATCTCTTCACGTACACGGGCAAAGATGATAACATTCGCATCTACTGCCATACCAATACTTAAAATGATACCGGCAATACCCGGAAGGGTCAGCGTTACATCAAACGCATTCAATATTACAAGTACGATCTCTGTATAGATGACCAGCGCAAGGCTTGATGCCAGTCCCGGAAGTCTGTATACAAAGATCATGAACAGGAATACAAGGATCAGACCAATAATACCGGCTTTTAAACTTGTATTCAATGCCTGTTCTCCAAGCTGTGCTCCTACTACATTGGAACGCAGCTCTTCAAGCTGAAGTTTCAGTCCACCGATACGGATCGTAGATGCCAGATTATCTGCTTCTTCATAAGTGAAGTCGCCTGTAATATAGGCCTGTCCACCTGTGATCTCAGACCGTACGACCGGACTTGAGATTGTCTCACCATCATAGATGATCGCAATCTGTTTTCCGATATTTTCTTTCGTTGCCGTTGCAAATTTGCTGGTACCTGATTTGGTCAGATTCAACTCTACAGAATATTCTTTATTCCCCATGTCATCCTGACCGGTTTTCGCAGACGCACTCTTAACATCTGTTCCCGTAAGAACTGTTTCTCCATCCGCTGTCTGGAATGAAAGGGAACCTGGTTTTCCAAGTTCATCCAGAATCTTATTGGCATCTGTAACACCAGGGATCTCAATGTTAATACGGTCATTTCCTTCCTGGTATACACTTGCTTCTGTACTGTACTGTTCTACACGCTTTTGCAGTTTGTAGATCGTATCGCTCATCTCTTCTTTGGTCGGATTCTTATCTTTTACCTGATAGGTAATACTTACACCACCGGCAAGATCCAAACCAAGTTTGATGTTTTTCATCGCACCGGACTTAGATTTGCCAATTCCTGTGATCACAGTAAATCCAAGTCCGACGATGAGAATTACAGCCAGAAGCAGACTCAGTATGCTTTTTGACTTCTTCATCGTTCTCTTACACATCCTCTCGAAATATTATTCTTCATCTGCAAGTGCTGCCTTCATCATGATCGCACACTCTACACGTTTCCTTTGCATCTCACAGCCGATCTCATAAGTATCATGGATCGTACCATGGAAATTATAAGAGTTTGCCATGCATCCGCCGCTGCAGTAGAATTTTGCAAAGCAGTTTCTGCATTTATCTTTGGAATACACATTGCAGCTTCTGAAATCGTCAGCAATCTCCGGCTTCACGATTCCATCATCCACATTACCCATCAGGAAATCATCCTGTCCGACAAACTGATGGCATGGATAGAGGTCTCCCCATGGTGTAACAGCCAGATACTCTGTTCCGGATCCACAACCGGATAAACGTTTTGCCACACATGGTCCACCATTTAAATCTATCATAAAATGGAAGAAATTGAAGCCTTTTCCTTCTTTCTCGCGTTCGATCATCATCTTGGCGAGCTTATCATATTCTTCCCTGATCTTAGGAAGATCTTCCTCCCTGATCGCATACGGATCACTTTCATCTCCAACAACCGGTTCAATCGACATCTGTTTGAATCCGAGGTCTGCAAAATGCATGATATCATTGGAGAAATCCAGATTATTTCTTGTAAATGTGCCACGAATGTAATATTTTTCCTGATTTCTGCTTTCTGCAAGTTTCTGGAACTTCGGAACGATCAGATCATAACTTCCCTTTCCATTTCTGAACGGACGCATCCGGTCATTGACTTCCTTTCGTCCGTCAAGACTCAGCACTACATTATCCATCTCACGGTTCACGAACTCCTGTACTTCCTCATTCAGAAGTACACCATTGGTTGTCAGTGTAAAACGGAAATGCTTATCATACTGCTTCTCCAGCTCTCTTCCATAAGCAACCAGTTCCTTGACAACCTTCCAGTTCATCAGAGGTTCACCGCCAAAGAAATCTACTTCAAGATTTCTTCTGCTTCCTGAATTTGCCACCAGGAAATCCAGTGCTTTCTTTCCCACTTCATAGGACATCAAAGCACGTCTTCCGTGGTACTCTCCTTCTTCTGCAAAGCAGTACTGACAGGCAAGGTTGCAGTCATGCGCAATGTGCAGGCACAGAGCCTTCACGACCGTCGGGCGCTTTTTGAAATCCATGATATAGTTCTCGTGGGTATCCTTCGTAAAAAGCGCCTCATTGTCGACCAGCATCTGCACCTCATCAAGTGCCTCTTCCACTTCAGTCTCCGGATAGCGCTCCCGCAGAGAATTCACAATCTCCTCTCTTGTATGTCCTTCATACAGGGCAATGACATCGTATGTCACGTCATCCACCACATGAATCGCTCCGCTGTTTACATCTAAAACAATATCATAGCCGTTGTTCTTATACTGATGAACCACTATAATATTTCCTCTCTTTCCTAAACATAATAAAACCGCGCGCTACGCACGCGGCTTTATTATGCCTTATTTTTCTTACCTTAGCGTTCGGGCTGCGTAAGTAATCACTCTGTGATTACTTACACTTCTCGCAGGTCTGGTTTCCTACTGTACAGGATGTCTTACATGCAGACTGGCATGATGTCTGGCACTCGCCACATCCACCTGTCTTGATTGTGTTCTGTAACTTTCTTGTATTTAATGTCTTTACATGCTTCATGAGAATCTCTCCTTTGTCTGTTTTTTTGGATTTCCCGTCTATCTGTATTATTATAGCACAGTGGTCACCATAAGGAAAGTCTTTTTTACAGTCACACAGCCCTTACTTCTTTTTCCACCGCACGCTTCCCAGCAGTGCCGCTGCCGTACACAAAATCAGAATCGTCAGGTTTTCTCCCTCCAGCGCAATCCAGTGCTGTTCCCGTATGCAGGAACAGACATACAGAATCCCGAAAAAAAAGCCTCCCAGCATAACTGCGCAAAAAGGTATGGCACCACATTTACATGCGCGCAGGATTTTTCCACCGATGAGACCGGAAAGCGCATACCATGCCGTAATTCCCACCCGGATCAGTTCCACCGACAATCTCATGGAATAGGAAATCCCGCACCATAACAGAAAAAGCGCCGCGGAGAGCAGACATGTGCCTATAAAGCAGCCTGCAAACTTTGCGACGTTTCTTCCTGTTTTATTATTTATTTGTTCCTGCCCATTCTCCACACATACTTCTCCGGAAATTGTCCTCCTTAGAGTTTATGGGAAATACGGCTCTTTTATTCCATTTTACAGTTCGCAGTTATTTACGGTTCTAGGGAACGGAATGACATCGCGGATATTTGCCATACCCGTCAGATACATCACGCAGCGCTCAAATCCAAGACCGAATCCGGCATGTCTGGCTGATCCGTATTTGCGCAGATCCAGATAAAACTTGTAATCTTCCTCTTTCAGCCCCATGTCCTGAATACGTGCCAGAAGTTTATCATAATCGTCCTCTCTCTGGCTTCCGCCGATGATCTCTCCGATTCCCGGAACAAGGCAGTCTACTGCTGCAACTGTCTTTCCGTCTTCATTGAGTTTCATGTAAAATGCCTTGATTTCCTTCGGATAATCGGTTACAAATACCGGTCTCTTATAAATCTGTTCGGTCAGGTAACGCTCATGCTCGGTCTGCAGATCACAGCCCCAGGATACCTTATAATCAAACTTGTCATTGTGTTTTGACAATATCTTAATTGCTTCTGTGTAGGTCACCCGTGCAAAATCATTGTTTACTACGTTCTCCAAACGATCCAGCAGACCTTTGTCCACAAAATTATTGAAAAATGCCATTTCTTCCGGTGCATGTTCAATCACATAATTGATCACATACTTTAACATACTTTCCGCAAGCATCATATCATCTTCGAGATCTGCGAATGCGATCTCCGGCTCAATCATCCAGAACTCAGCCGCATGTCTGGTTGTGTTTGAATTTTCCGCACGGAAAGTCGGTCCAAACGTATAAATATTTTTAAATGCCATCGCATAGGTTTCTCCGTTTAACTGACCGGATACGGTAAGATTGGTAGGTTTTCCAAAGAAATCCTTAGTATAATCCACGGTTTTATCCTGTTTTTTCGGCACATCTTTTAAATCAAGCGTTGTTACCTGGAACATTTCCCCGGCACCCTCGCAGTCACTTCCTGTGATGAGCGGAGTATGCACATAAACGAAATCGCGCTCCTGGAAAAACTTGTGAATCGCATATGCACACAGGGAACGTACACGGAACACCGCCTCAAACGTATTGGTTCTCGGACGCAGATGTGAAATGGTACGCAGATATTCAAACGTGTGACGCTTCTTCTGCAACGGATAATCCGGTGTGGAAGCACCTTCCACGGTTACCTCTGCTGCCTGGATCTCAAACGGCTGTTTTGCTTCCGGCGTAGGCACCAGCTGTCCTTTTACAATGACTGCTGCTCCGACATTAATCTTGCAGACTTCCTCATAATTCTCCAGACCATCTCCATATACAACCTGAATCGGCTCAAAAAAGGTACCGTCATTCACTACAATGAATCCAAAATTTTTGGAATTACGGTTACTTCTTACCCATCCGCCGATCGTTACCTGCTGATTTTCATATCTGATCGTATTTTTGAAAATCTCTCTGACATTTACTAATTCCATACTGTCCCTCCGTTAAAAATCTAATCTATCCCTTAGTTGTTTTTATTGAACTCTTTCGTTTTCCGATGACTCTGTCGTCTGTGTATCCGGTTCTACGGTAATATTGGCTTTCTCCACAACATACGAAATCGCCTGATTGACCACATACAGCTGACGAAGTGTTTTCTTTCCATCCTCTTTATTTCCACCACCATAATATTTATATACCGCATTTTCATCTGCCATCTGGCTGTTGCCTGAACTTACCAGATAATCTACAAATGACTTAAAATCATCATCACTGATTGTAATATTTTCTTTTTCCGCAATCCGTCCAAAGATAAATTCAATTTTGATCTGCTTGATCATCAGTTCTTTCCACTGTTTTTTCATATCATCCACTGTGGTATTGTTATTCTTTGCATACTGTTCCAGAGTCTGTGTATCATTGCAGTTGTCTGCTTCAAATTCATGCTGATATTCCTGCAGACGCGCATCCAGATACTCATCCGGAATCGTCACTTTACATTTATCCAGCAGATCATCTTCAACTGCGCTGATACTTGCCTGAGACTTGGAATTTGCGGCCTGCTTTTCGAGTACCTGCCGTACATATGCAACCAGATCCTTTTTCGTGGTGATCTTCTGCTCGGTAAATGCATCTGCTACCATGTCATCGGTCAGCGTGTCCATGGTAACCGGCTTATAAATTCCCTTGATTTTGAATTTAAACGTTGTTTTCTTTCCCGCCAGATCCGAAGACTGGTAATTCTCCGGGAATGTCACATCCGAACTTACTTCATCCCCGACTTTTGCGCCGACAAGCTCATCACTGAATCCATCAATGTAATTTGTCTTCTGTGTGGCATCACAGTTGTTCGCCACATCAATCATTGTGTCTGTCGCAGAACCGCCATCAAATGCATCCCCGTCGAGATATCCGGTATAATCCACCTTGACATAATCATTCTTTTGAACCGTATCACGGTCTTTTACCTCAACTCCAGTGATTCCGTAATATGAAAGCAGTGACATCAGATTCTGCTCCACCTGATCATCTGTCACATCATAATTTCCGGAGATTGTAACATCAATCCCTTTATAATCTGCAAGTTTCGTCACAAGTTTTGACAGATCCAGCTTCATCTGTGCGCTGTGCGGTCCGTCAAACACTTCACTTGCCGTCTCCTGTGTTCCCTGCTGGGTACTTGCCTTTTTATCACTGTCTGTACCACATGCCCCCATGGATAATACCATCGTCATGCACAAAAAAAGTATAACCACTCTTTTCTTCATAATGTCCCAAATCCTTCTTTCTTTCCTTTTACAACTAATTAAACATACCATAAATCCATAGAAAATACAAACAGTAAACGTTGATTTTTATCGTTTTCGTCTTTGTATTCAAATGCGATTTTGTCGCCTGCTTCTTTTACAGCTAGATTTAACATCTCTTTTATTGATGTTACTTTTTGAACTTCATTTAAAAGGAATTATAAATG
>OKVP01000841.1_pt1 | contig 13003 bp, 6 predicted proteins | sample 1604821 | NCBI WGS metagenome assembly OKVP01 (sample SAMN01760946, study PRJEB22395) | human gut metagenome | reverse complement strand
AGCACAGCCACCGGGATACGATATCGTCCCTTCACCGCCTTATATTTGTCCACTCCAAAGACTACGAAAGAAACAGCGTTTATGATAAGGGTATACCATATCAATATACTGTTATCTGCGTATGCCCGCCAGAACCTTAAATCCCATCCGACGATTCCACCTGTGCTACCAAGCTTTAATGTCACCGTAACGGCAAGGATAGCAGTAAATACACTTACCAACGCTACCCTTGCCATCATATTATCTTTATCTGCCCTGCCTTTTATGAAGAAAAGGCAGCCTATGAGGTTTATCATTATAAGTCCTGTTATTGTTTCCATGTTGCTCCTGAAAATATAATTGATAAATTTAGTTTCTCTAATATTTTTAGTAAATATTTTATTGAAATCAGTTTTGTTAAAATCAATTTTAACAAAATCATTTTTTACAAAGTTAATCACATCCGCTTCCCGATCTCCACCGCAGTAGGTGTCGTTGCCAAGCCCCCAAGCCCGGTTTCCTTGATGGTCGGAGACATGTCATTTCCAATCCGCCTCATTGCGTCGATCACTTCATCAACAGGTATGGCACTCCTTATGCCTGCCAGTGCCATCTGGGCTGAGGTCACTGCATTTACTGCACCTGCCACATTTCTCTTCACACAGGGAACTTCAACCAAGCCGCACACCGGATCACAGGCAAGACCCAGCATGTTCTTCAGGGCAAATGCTGCCGCGTCCCCGATTGCCTCATGATCGCCGCCCATAACACTTACAAGTCCTGCTGCCGCCATGGCACTGGCAGAACCGATTTCTGCCTGACATCCGCCGGAAGCCCCGGCTATGGATGCATTCTTCGCTATAACTGCACCTACTCCCGCAGCCACATACATGGCTTTAGTCATCTGCTTATGGTCTATCCCAAGCTCTTCACCTGCCGTAAGAAACACGGCCGGAATAACACCACATGAGCCAGCAGTCGGGGCCGCAACTATTCTTCTCATGCAGGCATTTGACTCGCCCATCTTTATCGCCTTCTCCATAACCTTGGAGATAAATGGGCCGCATATATTCTTCCCTTCTTCATTGTATCTATGGAGCTTCTCACCGTCTCCGCCTGCAAGTCCTGACGCAGACCGGAGACTGCCGTCATAGGAGGTGTCCGCCAGTTCCATTGCCTTGTACATCTCACTCATCATGTCAAATGACTCTTCTTCGGGCACGCCCCTTTCTTCTGCGTCCGCCAGTTCTACGACCTTCCAAAATTCAAGCTTTTCTTCCCTGCACAGCTTCTGTATATCCTTAATATTCTGATATGTTATCATACACCCAATCTCCTTAATCTAAAACCTGACATGATCATTATTTGCCCGGCTCACAAACCTATAATTTTGACAGATATGTGACCTTTTTCACGCCCTCTACCTTCTCAAGCCATTCAATTCCCTCTCTCGGTATTTCCTGGTCACATTCAACAACCATTACTGCTTCGCCGCCACGGTTTGAACGGTAAAGCTGCATATAAGCTATATTTACCCCCTTGTGGGCAAGCATGGATGTGACCTCCGAGACATGTCCCGGCTGATCCAGATTGTGAACAACCAGCGTAGGATACTCCCCGGAGAAATTGGTCTCTATTCCATCTATCTCAGCAATATTTATCCTGGAACCGCCAAGGGACTGTCCTATTACCTCAAGGGTTCTTCCCGATACACCGGTAAGGAACAGCTGGGCAGTATTGGGATGTGCCTCCTTCAGATGTGCCTCGCCGAATTCTATCTTCATGCCTGCTTTCTCTGCCAGCTCTATGGCGTCCGGTATCCTTATATCATCGGTCTTCATGCCTAACAGTCCTGCAACCAGTGCCTTTCTGGTTCCGTGACCCGTACCTGTTGTGAGAAATGAGCCATAAAGCAGTATCCGTGCTTCTTTTACTTCCTCCCCCAACAGCTTTCTGCTCACATATCCTATCTTTACCGCACCTGCTGTGTGGGAGCTTGAAGGTCCTACCATTACAGGTCCCACTATATCAAAAATATTCATAATATCCTCCTGATTGACATGCCATGCTTTCATAGGAAATCCAACTCGTCAGCCTGGTTATCTCATCAGATCCCCAAAGAAAGATCTACATGCTTATATTTGCATATCACCATTAATTATAACCACTGCCGGGGTAATTACTATCCCTTTGAGCTTTCTTTTATTTGATTTTATGCGGGGATTTTTTAAGAAAATAAAAGGTGCATCTTCTTATGTTTGTTTCGTATAACACTGAAAATGCACCTTTACATTGTGAATTCCATATTCACTTATTTGATGTTTATGGATTATATATTTTTCTTCTCCTGACCAATTTTCCGAATTTTATAACCTTTCTGCCATTTTATGATTTATGCTTTCTGTCCATGCCCCACAACCACAATTCTGCCTCTTCCCTTTTCCTTTGCACTGTAGAGTGCATTATCTGACTCTTCATACAACTGATTAAAGGTCACCTCTGTTTTAGCTATTACTGCGCCCATGGATATACCGGAACTTCCCTCTGCAGATTTCACAGTGAGATTAACTTTGTCGAATATCTGCTGTGCTCTCTCCATTATTGCTTTGTCAGGAATATTTTTTCCGAAGAACAACATCGCTGCGAATTCATCGCCGCCCATCCTGCATGCATAATCTTCATCTCTTAATGACATAAGCAGTGCCTGTGCCACAAGAACCAGATACTTATCTCCGTTGTGATGACCGTAAGTGTCATTGTACTGTTTGAACCTGTCCACATCCATCATTATCATCATAACTATTGAATCCCCTGCAAGCAGCTTCATCTCCATGTCATTTCTGAATGCTGCATGATTCAACAGGCCTGTAAGTGAATCTGAACGATATGTGCTCTCCCAGTTTCTGAGTCTCGCTTCAGCCTTATTCTGCTCCACATCTGTAAGAACCTTCATTGAATACGTCTTTGAAATATCTGTAATAATAATCTCCATCCTGTCTTCTTTTATAGCTGAATCATAAAACTTCCTTCCGTAACACAACACACATATGTCGCTTCCATTTTTCCGGCGTATTCTGTGCTCCTGGAATACAAATGTACTTTTTGCAAGATTTGCAGCGGTCTGACACAGATACTCCGTACGTTCTTCCTCCGGAATAAGATCCTGCTGGTTCATTCCTTTTTCTACATCTTCTCTGGTGTAACCGGTAAGCGCCTCAAAATTATCGTCCACAGAAATTATATTGTTGAACATATCAAGAAGATATCTGCTGTACTGCACATTATGGACATTTGAGGTATTGGGAATATTTTCACCATCGGTACTATCCCCCATAAGCTGCCTCCGCTCAGTATTTTCAACTTTTTCTGTAGCTTCCTCTGTGTCCTCTGCTGTATAATTCTCGGAAACCAGCTTGATAAATTCTGCCACTATATATGGATCAAACTGGGTGCCGGCATTTTTCTTTAATTCTTCCAGAGCCTTTGGAATTGACATGGCTTTTCTGAGTAACCGTTTCTGTATTCGTATTGCTGCCTGTATTATTACCAACATTAGTATTTGTATTTGTATCAGTTGTTGTGGCACTCGTATCAGCTGCAGCTGCTTGCACATTTGTACTTGGTGATGCTTGACCTGAGTTAGTTTCCACTGTCGCTGCGTTTGCAGCAGGTGCCGCTGCCCTATCTGTAACATCGGTTGTCGTGCTAGTCGCATCTGCGACAGGAATAGCCACGCTCGCAGTATTAGCATCTGCTGAGATAGTTGGTGCTACTGTAGTTGCTGCATCATTAGTTGTGGCAGGTGTTTCTTGAAGCAAATCCTGACTGCTATCACCCGACTGATTCGCAGGATTTTGCTCATCGGCCTGAACCTGTTGATCCGCCAACAAAGTTCCACCAGCAACAGTAACCATTGAGAGTGCTGTTACCCCAATTGTCACCCAATTCTTCTTCACTTTATGCATTTTAAAGCGTACTTTTTGTTCCATAATATTTACCTTTTTCCCTTATATTACTTCTATCATAAGCTATTTGACAAGGGAATACAATTACACAACTATAATGTCAGCTTAATGTATAGCCCCTGGTTTTCTAAGAAATCAGGCTCAAATGAATGGTAGACGAAACGAGGAATTGGTATCTAACGGTATCATTAGGTTATAGCCCCTCCAAGCACTCCTTGCACCCCAACAATCTTAATTTATTTTTAAATAAAAAAACCTTCATTTCTAAGATGAAATAAAGGCTTTGTGGGAGGTATTAGCGAATAACTGTGAAAGTATGTGTGGCTAATGGGTTAGGAGGTTGCGCTGCTTTCCATGTTTGGTAGTCCGAAAAACTCTTGATTGGTGTTTTTAATCATTTTCCATGTACTACCACCTAGTAAAAAAGGCACCTATGGTCTCAATAATTGCATAGAGGAATGCTTTTTTCGTGTTCTGGAATCTGTTTTATAAAAGTAATAATTCGAAATGAAGATAAATAATATGACAATGATACTCCAAGCCAAGATAACCATGATTTCTCTCCTTTAGAAGGTCAATTACACCTCGAGTTTAACGAAAATAGTTCCCCATAACTACCTCTAACTCTTTTTTCCTACATGCAAATATAATACCCATTATAACACGGCTATGGCTCCTTCTTTTGAATATGAGAGGGACAAAATTATTAGGATTTAAGCGTGGAAAAAGCACCTAAACAAACAGCAAAACCTTATCTTCACTAAAAAAACCAGCTAATGCTGGCTTTTTTGTCTATTTAATCATCCAGAGTTCTGATAGGAAAATAATAATAGTAATTTATATAGGAAAAGGAAAAATTCGCTCTAGATTTTTAAAGTACATATTAATTAACGACGCTGTCTCAATTCACCAGTTTTGGCATCGCAGAAGAGGCGTTTACCACCAACATAAACATAACGTCCTTTAACTTGACGACCTGAACCGTCAAAGTAAAGCTGTTTGCCATTGATAACCTGTTTTCCAGTCACTGCTTGACCTGCTGCGTTGAAGTAATACCAGCAACCACGTCCAGCTTCGACAAAGCGGTTTACCACTTGCTCACCATTGTGGGCATCAAAGTAACATTTCTTACCTTGGACAGTGAGCAATTTACCTTTGACTTGAGCACCATTGCTACCAAAGTAGTAAACTTTATTGTTAATATTTTGAAGACCTGTCACTTTGTGACCATCTTGGTTAAGGTACGCCCATTGGTTAGCCGCAATTTGAATGAATTGGTTGATGACTGCTTGACCAGTGACGGCATCATAGTAACGTCCTTCAGCCCAGCCACCTTTTAGCTGGCTATGGTCTTTGTTGAAGTAATAGAGTTTACCATCAATCACTTTGGCACCTTGAACGAGGCAACCAAAAGCATCCGCATAATACCAGTTGTTGTTTTCAAAGATAAAGCGTGACACAGCCATTTCACCTGTTTGGGCAGAAATGTAGTATTGCTTGTTGCCTTGTTGCATCATCTGACCTTTGATTTGACGGCCTTCTGAGTCAAAGCAGTATTCTTTACCATTGATGATACGTTTTCCTGTCACAGCGTAACCATGTTCATCAAGGTAGTACCAAGCTTGGTTTTCTTTATTTTGAACAAAGGTATTTACAGCCATATTACCAGTATCAGGGATGAAGTAACGGATACGGCCATCTGAGAAGCGAATAAATTTGTCTTTAGCTTGGATACCTGTTTGTGTATCAAAGTAGAAGGTTGTGCCACACATTTCAAGAAGACCAGTAGCCATGTGACCATAACAATCGAAATAGCGAACATCTTTACGGTAACCAGCAAAATCGTAGAAGCCGTTGATAGCTTTCACACCATTTTTATCATAGTAATAGGTGTAACCATCGCTACCTTTAACAAGTGAGTCACGAGCTTGAAGACCATTTTCAAGGAAGTAATAAGCCTTACCATCGATAACCTTTTCACCTTTGACCTTTTGACCATATTGATCGTAATAATACCATTGATTTTCGCCTACACGGATAAATGAAGACTTGGCATTGTTCGAATCAACACTTGGTTTAGTCTCACCTGAGATGATTTGGTAACCTGAGTTATTTTGCTGGTTACCTTGTGAAATGATAGTGACATTAGCATTTGAACCATTCGAATGCCCTACTGATATGTTTGGAAACAGTTTATTAGAATTCGAAACGATAGTAACATTCGGCGTAGTTCCTGAAGCCGTGATGGTAATCGTCGTATTTCGACCACCATTCCAATGAATGCCGTTTGAGTCAGACGAACTCGTCGTAATTGTCGCAAAACCGCTAGCTGACGATGATGATGACCATGATGATGACGACGAGTAAGAATACCAAGCTGAACTTGATGAGCTTGAAGAACTTGACGCACTAGCACTTACTGATGCCGAGCTGCTACTTGATTGGTAAGCAGAACCCGTTTGTGATGAATTAGAGTTTTGTGTTCCTACGACTTGTGAAGTTTGTGATGAACTCACTTGACCAGATCCACCACCAACTACAGTCTGAGATGAGCCTCCTGTTGAAACAGATGATGAAGACTCGTAGCCTGTACTCGTTTGACTTGCATAGTTAGATGGCACTGCTGACACATAAGTAGCACCTTCTGTTAAGGTTGGTGAATAGCTTTCATTAATCAATGATGCACTTGACTCAATGCCTGCATCTGTTTGTTCAAAACCGTCACCATTAGGAAGTGACACTTCATCTGCTTGTGCCGATTGGTCTGCCAAAAGGGCTCCACCCGCAAGTGCAACCATCGACAGCGTACTAACTCCAATAGTCACCCAGTTTTTCTTGACCTTGTGCAACTTAAACCCAACTTTCTTTTCCATAACATACACCTTTCAATATAACTTTATTTCTCTATTCTATGTTAAGGGATTTTGGAAACGAATACAATTACAGATGCATAACTCTAGTCTCATAAGACTAACCTTATGCCCATAATAGATTTCAAAAAACAAGTCTAAGATACATGGTTAAGCCTTTTATATGTTAGAAATCGTTTCCAAAAAACGTTCAGATTTTTTAAAAAGTACACAGAAATTCCGATGTTTAGCCGTTTTAGCTCTTCCTTCATTAAAGGACTGAGCATAATTTAAAGCTAAAGTAAGCAGTTTATTGAGGAATCTATTAATCAAACTCATTGTTTGCTTACAATCTGCTTGGCATATCAAGAGATAGTAATAAAGAAAAGCACTTGAAACAAAATGTTTCAAGTGCTTAAAAGTGGTGAGACTGGGAAGGTACCTACTGAATTTTAATCCAAAAGCATCTAGGATAGTCCCAAAATCACATTTTCTTCTGCCCCTTATCGTTTTCTGACCCAAGCTCCAGTATTGGCGTCATAGTAACGACGTTGGCCTTTAACCCAAACGTAACGGCCTTTGACCTGACGGCCAGAAGCGTCAAAGTAGAGGTGTTGGCCGTTGATGACTTGTTCACCAGTTACGGCTTGGCCTGAGGCGTTAAAGCAATACCAAACACCGCGAGAAACTTGGATAAAGCGATTGGTTACGGCTTCACCACTATTGGCATCAAAGTAGTATTTCTTACCTCTGTAAGTCAGAAGTTTCCCTTTAGCTTGGACACCATTGCCTTCAAAGTAGTAAAGTTTACCATTGATATGCTGGAGACCAACTACCTTTTGACCATTTTGGTTGAGGTAAGCCCATTTGTTGGCACCAACTTGGACAAAGCGGTTGGTTACGGCCTGACCCGAGTCACCATCATAGTAACGGCCGTTGGCCCAGGCACCCTTGACTTGGCTATAATCATTGTTGAAATAATAGTGATTACCGTTGATGACCTGAGCACCTTTAACCAGTTTACCATTGCCATCGACATAGTACCACTTGTTGTTTTCCGTCACAAAGCGTGAGCGAGCAATTTCACCGCTATCACCATCAAGGAAGTAACGTTGGTTATTGATTGTGACAAAGTGTCCCTTAACCTGACGGCCTTCATTGTCAAAGTAATATTGCTTACCGTTAATAGTTTGAAGGCCTGTCACGGCATAACCGTTGCTATCGAGGTAATACCAAGCCTTGTTTTCAGGATTTTGCGCAAAACGGTTGACTGCGAGATTTCCTGTATCTGGAATGAAGTAACGTGTGCGTCCGTCCGCAAAGCGGATGAACTTGTCTTTGGCTTGAATACCAGTCTTTTCATCAAAATAGAAGGTTGTGCCATACATGTCGTGGAGGCCACGATACATTTGACCGTTGCCATCAAAATAGCGAACATCTTGGCGAGGACCTGCAAAGTCGTAGAATCCGTTGAAGGCCTGAACCCCTTTAGGATCGTAGTAATAGATGTGACCATCACTGCCTTGGCGAAGGACATGACGTAGCTGGAGACCATTGTCTAGGAAGAAATATTTCTTACCATCAATGACCTGTTCACCTGTGACCATGTTGCCGTTCTTATCAAAGTAATACCACTGGTTGGCACCGATTTGAATGAAGGTATTCTTGGCAAGGTAGCCACTCGTTGAGAAGTATTGGACCTTGTCTCCCACCCTACGGAAACCAGTTGCTGTGATTTCAGTCATTTGTTTAGGAAGGAAGGTTTGACCTGCTTTAAGGCTGAAGTATTGATTTGTAGCATTATCTTGCAAGACATAGCGAGCCCCAGTACCTTGGATATTGCTTCCATTGAAATACTTGGCTGACCATTGCGTGATTTTCTCATTGGTTGTCAATTTACGGCCGTTTGAAATCTGCACGCGCTCAAAGATTGCAGGGTATTTAGCTTTCAACTCATCAAGGAAGGCACCACCATACTTGCCTTGGAAGTCATTTCCAAAGGTACGTGTTTTAGCTGCGTAGAGACTATTGTAGATTTCAGCATTTGGACGTGGTGTCCCGTAGCTGTTGGTACGTGAGGCTGTTACCACTTCTTTTCCAGGAAGGTTGTAAATTTGATCTGGAACCCAGTCAGCAATGGCTGAGATACCTTCAGCGTGAAGGGCACGAAGGGCATCCATGAGGTCTTTGAGCGAACCGTATTTGTTGTTCTTGCTCATGGCAATATCGTAACGGTCTTCGAAGGCATAGCCATTTTCAATGATAGAATCTAAGAAAGTGCCGTCTTGGCTAGACACGTATTGTGGCGCAAATTCAAAGGAAGTAATTCCCCACTCTTTGAAGAGTTTGGCGTTTTGTGCAATGACATGGTTGGTATACTGACTTGGGGTCTTAACGAAGTCTTGGAAGTTTGAGAAGCCTTCATAGATGACCTGTGAGTCGAGAGCTGCTGAGGATTCAAAGACCTGCTCACCCTTCTTAGTCGTCGAAGCCTTGGTGCGGGCATCTTGGTTTTCTGAAGCACCTACTGGCACCCAAACCGCTAAATAGCCTGAAACTTCAACAGTTGAATGACCAGTAATATCGTCTGCCGTGAAGGTCAAGTTCCCTTGATTGTCCGTATAGCGAACCAATCCAGCTGGGACATCAGAATCCTTGAAGTAGGTCGCAAGCCCTGTCGATTTGCTGAGAAGTAATGGACGATAGGCTTGATTTTTGTGGGCAGATCCCATATTAACCACCAGACGGTCATTTGCTCCCAATTTCATATCTGGACGATTGGCTGTGAGGACCAGCATTCCTTGGTTACGTGTTTCAGCAGTACCAAGCTGATTAACTTCTTCTGCACCCTTACCATAACGCACAGATGACATGATTTCATAGCCGTTATGCTTAGTAACCTTCATGTCTTGGCCACCTGCTACATATTTGATGCGAGCACGGAGCAGAGCATCAATGGCATTATAGTATGGTGATTTTTCAGCCATGTATTGGCCATCGTCGGTAAAAAGATCACCGTAGTAAACACGAGTGATACTGTCCTTGTTGGTCAACATTGTGGCATAGGCAGCTGGGATATTGTACTGAGTGTACTTTTTATCAGCCTTGCGCATGTCCGCATTGTAGATTTCGAAGGCCTGTTTGAGCTCATCCATAGTGAAGGTGAAACCATCTGTTTTTGGATTAATCTGCTTGCTGATGATATTAGCCAAAACAGCTTGCACTTCACTATCATGGGCTCGCACGAAAATATAATTGGCATCACGTAGCGTGTGTTTCTGCTCACTTGAACGATTGTTAAGAGAGTTAGTAATCACGCGCTCCAAGCTGCCACGGTAATTGGTCTTACGCAAGAAAGTTGTCAAAAGCGTTTCACGTAGTGGATTGTCGATAGACAACTGAGCACCCTTGGTATCCTTGTTGTATTGATGATCGTTGTAAGACCAAGCTTCAAGGATTGACAAGTGAGCAATGGCGTTGGCCTCATTATCAGCCACACGGTATTTTCCCTTAAAGTAATCAGAAGCAATCTGCAAGAGATCCGCATCCACATTGTCCACCGCATCGATACGAACACCGTCAAAGTTGGCACTTGGATCATTGCCAAGGATAGAACCAATGTTCATGATGTAGTGGAGCCAGTTTAGTTGCTCAGCCTGAACAGCTGGGTTAGAGTTGTCGATATCGTTAGCCAAGAGCAACTCGTAACCACCATTTGAACGGTCAATATGATATTTGCGTGTCCCCGTTTGGTTAGTCGGTGTGCGGTTCATGAGGCGGAAATCTGAATTGGCATGACTTGTCGCACTATTATTTAGGAAGGTCAGAGCGCCTCCTTGCAAGTGGTCTTTACCAACTAAGAGATTGTCCTCACTCTCAGAGTTCCAGCCAGGCTGTGTTTTGATGAAGTCTGACATCAACTGGCGAAGCCAAGTGGTATTGCCCTCACGACCAATACGTTCCTCGATTCCTCGTTGAACCGTTTCGGCAGCAGCTGCCAAGTCATAGCTCATCATATCTGTCGTATAGGTCTTATTACCAAACCCTTGTTGGCTCATATAGTTGAGGTAGTTGACCTGTGTCACCTTGTCTGGCCACCAAGTCATCAAAAGGGGACGATAATCTTTCTCAGTTGAAGCTGTCCAATTTTTCCCATCCTTCAAAATCTGTTTTGGACGGTACCAGCTATCAGCCGTCAAAAAATTGTCCAAGTGTTCAAAACTCTTGCTTGACGTATCATAGGCCTGGTTATAAACCGCATAGATAGAGTTATTTGGAATGGCATCGGCACGATACAAAGGTTTACTTTGATCTACCATCGCCCCAGTCTCATCGAAATAATAAAGACGACCATCAAGTTCAATCGCTGTGTTCTTTTTCACAACGCCATTTTCAACATAATACTGCTTGCCATCAATCGTCTTCAAGTTGGAAGCTACTGGTTTATAGTCAAGACTTGACTGACTTGGTTGGACTGGCTTGTTAGGTTGAGACGGTTGACTTGGTTGAACAGGTTTGTTTGGTTGATTTGGCTGCGTTACAATAGTCACATTTGGTCTTGTGCCATTTGGACTTGTCACCGTCACGTTTGGCTTAGGAGTGTTTGGCCCTGTGATAATGGTTACATTTGGTGTCGTACCGCTGGCCGTAATCGTGATGTTGGTGTTACGGTTGGCATTGATACAAATAGTGCTATCAGCAGCGCGTGTGGCGATTGCTGGTGCAGCATTGGTCAAGACTCTAGGTCTTGCTTGTTCTGTCACACTTGGAGTAGACTGAGCACTTGTTTGCCCAGCTACTTGAGTCGTAGCCTGACCTTGTGAGGCCTGTTCCGTAGTCAGTGTCTCTTGGGCACTAGCTTGAGTTTGCGAAGAAACTGCCACTTCTTGATCGATAACTTGACTGCTTTGTGCTTGAGCAGTTGCCTCTTGAGCGACCTCACTTGTCGTCGCCTGAGAGCTTGTTTCGTGACTTACGCTGGCTGTTGCTACTGCTGCCACACTTGCTTGAGCACTAGCTTGCTCAGTAACAGTTGTTGTCGTCACTAGACTGGCAGTACCATCCTCACTCAGTTGCTGCAAGCCGTCACCATTAGGTGCGCTCGTCTCATCGGCTTCTACTTTTCCTTGAGCTAGGAGGCTTCCACCCGCCAAGGCAACCATTGAGAGGGTAGTCACCCCGATAGTTACCCAGTTTTTCTTAACCTTATGTAGTTTAAAACGTACCTTATTTTCCATCTATAACAATCATCCTTTTTTTCTATTGTTTTCTCTACTCTATGATATATTCAGACAAATTACAAATAGGAAAAAGTCATCTTATTTTCATGAATCTCTGCCGGACGCTTCCTATTATTAACTTTGATTTGTAAAAATGAGACCTTACACCATATGTAAGGTCCTAAATAGAGTTTTTTTGCTTCTCAAACTCCTTCAAGTGCTTATCTTCAAAGGCTTTTGAAGATTAAAGCAAGCTTCAATTAACCTTAAGAGATAGCAAAACTATGAGAGAAGTAGCCCCTAAAAAGACAATTCTGAAAAGAAAATTTTAGATAGAAAGACTCTATTTTTTCATCTGACTAAGATCGTGGTCTGTCTATGAGGAACAAAAATTAAAAATATAAATGATTTACACAGGTGAATTCTTATTTGACTAACGAAACTAAATATAGAATCTTTTATGTCAGTTCTTTAACATTTTTGATAATTCCGTTAGTTTCTGTTGTTTATTCTTAAAAAAGGATTATAATAAGGCTAGGTGAACATGTAAGCGTTTTAATTTTGCTTTAAAGGACACTTGGGGGATTATCTAAAAGATTGATATTAGTTACCTAATGCCTAAATACGGATTATAGTAGGTTAACCATTCCTGAGTCACTTTGAACCATCAAACTAGGGCTCATAAAAAGAATACAGCATCATTTCAAACTAGAGCTCTAGAGGGGACGCCTCATACTAGTAAGCTCTAGTTTTTTGTGTCTTTGAAGCCCAAAATAAACGAGATCTTCCATGCTTAGAAAGGAGGAGAATTCCGAACGGCTCTCGTTTTTCTAGAATCATTTCGTCAGAACTCATGTTTGCCTTGAACAGTCTCGTAATACCGAAATTGAGGAGACTTGGAGAAATAAGGATTGTCATTAAAAAGATTGCCCCACAACCTTAGGGACTCTACCCAATGCTCACTTTTCATAAACTCTCATGACAGCCCTTA
>OKVP01000840.1_pt1 | contig 13009 bp, 18 predicted proteins | sample 1604821 | NCBI WGS metagenome assembly OKVP01 (sample SAMN01760946, study PRJEB22395) | human gut metagenome | reverse complement strand
AGCAGCGGGTCATTCTGAAAGACGGTCAGGCAGTTGCGGATACTGTTGCGGACGCCGCCTTTCTCGGTGTTTTCCAGCATGGCTTTGACTTCCTCAACGCTCCGGGGCGGTGGTGCTTCTTGCATGGTCTGTTCTGCGGCTTGCCGTATCTCCGGCGGTAAGCTCTGCCATTCGTCTTTCAAGATTGCTCACTTCCTTTCCACAGTCGATGATAAGGGCTGCCCGTTCCTCCATATCCGGAGAGAGCAGAACATCCAGCAGATAGTCCACATAGTCCTGCTTTTGCAGGGCTTCCACAAACAGCGGGTGGAAATCCTCGTCTGGCGTCTTGGGGGCATAGTCCCGTTTCCAGCAGCGCAGCAGGTTTCGGTAATCGCACAGCACCCGGAAGCAGTAACGCTCCATACGGCGAAACCGTTGTTCCGGGGTTTCCTGCGGTGGTTTCCTGTGGCTGGGCGGCTCCTTGTCCTCATAGGGGATGGAAAACTCCTGTGCCAGCATAAGGGCGGCTTCCTTGGGGCTGACAGCTTCCAGACGGGAAACAAAGTCGATCACATCCCCATCTGCCTGACAGCCGAAACAGTGAAAACGCCGGTCAACCTTCATACTTGGGTTTTTGTCGGCATGAAAGGGACAGACGCACATCCCGTTCCGTCCCACCCGGATTCCGAAATGCTCGGCAGCCTGCCGGGTGGTAACAGACTGCTTGACAGCTTCAAATACATTCAACTAAATCCTCCTGAAAATAAGAAAAGCGCCTGTCATTCTCGAAAAGAAAATGGCAAGCGCCTGTTAAAGTTCCATATTCTGTTTTTTCTCTGTGCGGGGCTGCTGGCGTTTCTCGGCCTGTTCCTCCCGGATACGCTGCGTCCGACCTTTGACTGCCTGCTGGATGGACGGTTTCTTGCCCGGTTCGGCGGTTTGGCGGTACTGCTCGGACGGAAGCACCTGATTGAGCCAGTGGCGCACATCCCGGAGAATCTTCACATCCTCTTGCACCACCGACAGGCGTTCCCTGTACTCGGCCACCTCTCCGGCAAGCTGCGTCCGTTCCTCATTCAGCTTTTTGGTGCTGTACTTGGTTCCCTCCAAATGCACCTTGAAATAGCGGACAGCGGCATTGTAGGCGTCCAGCTCGTCCCGATGGGCGGCTGCAAACTGTTCCTTTGGTTTCTTAAACCGGATGGCGGCATATTCCGCATGAACCGGCTTGTGGACTTCAAAGTTGGCGATATGGGAAAGCAGGGTGTCGATCTCCTTCATGCGCTTTTCCTTCGGCTTCATCTCTGCCCGGATAGAAACGGCCTGCTCGCTGACGGTATCCAGATAGGTGTCAAGGCTCTCCACAGTGGACAGCTCCTTTTCCCGCAGATAGCGGATGGCGTCCATAACCTTGTTGAAGTCGTTCACAGTGCCTTTGAGCTGGCCTTTGCTCGTCCAGCTGGTGCGCTCCTCCCGGCGCAAATCCAGATATTTGCCCAGCAGCTCCGGCAGGGTGGGTTCCTTCGCTTCCTGCAAGGCTTCCAGCAGGGCGGCCTTTTTCTCCTTCAGGTCTGCGATCCAGCCTTTCAGGTGGCGCACCATCTGACGGATGGACTGCATGAGCCGGTTGGCGGCGGTAATGTCCCGGTTCAGGTTGCCGATGTTGGTCTGTATCCCTCGCTTCTCCATCTGGCTGACCGCTGGCCCCATGTGGACGGTGGGGATTTTATCAAGCCCCTGCCGCTCATAGGAACGAAGGTCAAGGCGCTCCGGGCGGTCATTGGCTTCCAGATAGCGGTTAGCGGCAGCCGCCCAGCCCTGCCGCCATATCTCGCCGTATTTCTGGTCGTTCCAGTCTACGGTGTCCTCCTTGTGGCTTTTCCAGTTCCCGGATGGGAGCCGGATACGCTCGCCGTTCTCGTCAAGGTCATAAACCTTCCGGCTCTTGGAAAGCCATTTTCCGGTTTCGTCCATTGCCCGCATGGTCAGCAAGATGTGGGCGTGGGGATTCCCGTCCCCCTTATCGTGAATGGCAAAATCGGCAATCATGCCTTTGGAAACAAAAAACTCCCGGCAATAGTCCCGGATCAGGTCGGCGTGTTGCTCCGAGGGGATTTCCCTCGGTATGGCAAGTACGATCCTGCGGGCAAGCTGGGAGTTCCATTGTTTTTCTTGTGTCTCGGCAGCGTTCCACAAGATGTTGCGGTCTGCGTACTCCGGCGGTGCGTGGGGCGGCAGCATGATTTCCGTGTGGACAATTCCTCGTTTCTCGGAATAGTATTTCTGCTTCTGGTCGTACTCAGAAAACAGCCGTTCGCCGCTCTGGTAAGCTGCGGCGGCTACGGCTGACTGGCGGTTGCTGCGCTGGACGATTTTTATATCGTGGTGGGGACAGGGCATAACGGCTTCCTCCTTCCTGTGGGTGATTGGATGAGGTGGTGGTTTGCCACCGCATTTTGGGTAAAAGAAAAGCAGGAAACCGTTCAATGATTTCCTGCTCGGTGGTGCCGGTGGGCGGCTAATGTTTAGTTAATCAAAATAGAATAGTTCTTCAAACTTCTTGTCAAGGGCAATACATAAAATGAGTGCAAGTTTGGCGGTAGGGTTGAACTGACCTGTTTCAATCGAACTAATGGTGTTGCGGGAGACACCTACCATTTCTGCCAATGCCGCCTGCGATAGATTTTTTTCAACACGGGCTTCTTTGAGATGATTTTTAAGTGTCAATTCACCATTCATAGAGCTACTCCAAACATACTGCAAGCAACCCCAATTAAAGCTAAAATAGTCGTAAAGCTCGCAGCAATCGATAAAAGCAAAAACACCTTACTCTTTTTGAATCTCCATTCTATAAATGTTTCTCCTGCAAGATATCCCAAAAACATTGCACGCACCCCATAGTCAATCTCGCTCTTGGTAATTATAGCAAGAAGCGCAATTATGACAAACACGAAACTGAACATTGCTTGACCAATCAATCTCCCTTGATTTTTCATCTGTTTCGTTCCCTCATCAATGCCAAGCATACCTTCTTTTTGCGCCTTTGACAAAATATCTTCTTTTTTCATAAATTCATCTCCTTACTTGTTATCGCCAAGTATACTTGGTATCTTTAGAATAGCATTACCAAGTTTACTTGTCAATAGATTGTGCAAAGTTTTCTGTGCAAACTTTGCGGGCGGCATATTCGTAAAGGGGTAGCTGGCGGCAGCCAGCGCAGGGGGAAGTGTAGCTTCCCCCTGTGATGATTGGAAGCAGCCGCAAGTGTGCTGTCAATCATCTGCTTTCCGCAGGAAGCCCCCGGCAGGGCACAACACACCAGCTTGACCGGTGTATAGTTGCGCCCTTACTCCGTAAGGGATTCCCCGGCTACCCGCCCTTTCACGCTTTCTGCAACTATTTCCTTCATGCCACTTTGAGAAAATGCCTGTTTCAGAATGTCCATCACATCCTCGTCTGTCAGCACTTCCGGCCTTAAAAGGAAACTTTCCAGCATAGCTCCTCTGGTACAGAGCCGGTGCGTCCGTTCCTTCCGGGTAAGCTGCTTCACCTGGTGTTCCAGTATTTTTTCTTCATGCTGCGCCCGCCGCAGTCTGGCTTCGCCTTTGGCAATCTCCTGATTCAGCTTTTCCAGCTTCTCATTTATCATGGCAGCCCTCCTTTGGGAAGCAGCGTGTAAATGCGGTTTGGTTCTCCCACACCCCGGCGCACCCGCAGGATAAGCCCGATGTCCTCCAATTCTTTCAGGGAACGCTTCACAGTGACGGGGCTGCGGGAGAGGGCTGCCGCTAATTCCATGATAGGAAAACGGACAAACAAAATGCCGTTGCTATCCTCTATCCCTGCCGTAAGGGTGGTGTTCAGCAGACGGGCATACATGACTTTTGCTGTGCTGCTGATCGGCAGCCGAAGCATTGCGGCGGGTAGCGGCATACAAGGCGGCAGAACCGTGTCTGCGCTCATAAATTCAAATTCCATTTAACTGATTTTCTCCTTTCGCTTGGCTCGTTTTGACAGGTAATGGGGGCAGTCTATCACGACAGCCCGGAAACTCTGCTTGCACTTATGCTGGCACTTCCGGCACAGGTCGTTGTAGGCCACACGCCCCCGGTCATTGAGGAAGAAGGAAAGCTCCAACTTCCGTTTCTTGCTCATTCTCGGCATAGTGCCTCCTATCATAGAAAATCCGCCCATTTCAGCCGTAACAACGGGAACAGGCGGATAAAGGTTTTTGGTGTCATGTTTCGGGGCGATTTTCAAGGAAAATACGGCCATAGAGCCGCTTTGAAATGCCCCATAGTATTACGGACGGGGCAGACTACACCCCGCCGATTTGTCGTGTTTGGGTAGCGTTTTGGTATCAGTTCTGCCGGGTTGTCCTGCTGTCGTTCCTGCCCCTGAATCTCACAGCGGCGTTTCGTTCCCGTTGGTACGCTCGCTGCGGTCAAGGTTCCTCCATTTCCTTGCCGCAGGTCGTTGCGCTACATCGCCGGGGAGCATATCCCATCAGGCCGGTCATTCGATTGGAAATAATCCATCGATGAACTGACTTAATCATAGCTCATTTTTGAACCCTTTCCCGTATGTCCATAAAATAGGAAAACCGCCCCAAAATCGAAAAATTCCACGATTTCGGAACGGTATATGGTATAATAAGGAATAACAGCGGCAGCCAGCCGCAGGAAGGAGCGATGTGTTTATGAAAACCCGCATTTCCGTACAGGAACGCCTGAAAGATTTACGGGTGGAACGGGGCTTGAATCTGGAAGAACTGGCACAGGAAACCGGCATTTCAAAATCAGCCCTCGGCAGTTATGAAAACGACAACGACGAATACAAGGAAATTAACCACGGCAGCCTGTTGAAGCTGGCAGACTTCTATCAGGTGTCGGTTGACTATCTGCTCGGCCTTACCAATAATCGGAGATATGAAAACACCCCGATAGAAGAATTACATTTGAGTGATGAAGTCGTGGAACTGCTGAAAAGTGAACGCTTCAATAACCGGCTGCTGTGTGAGATTATCTCCCATGAAAAATTTAAGGAATTGCTGGCAGACGCAGAAATCTATGTGGACGGGATAGCAACCATGCACTTCCATGACACAAACAGCTCACTGGCTGCTTTACGGGCTATGGTACTGGAAGAACACCCCGAAGCTGCGGCAGACCGGGCAATCAAAGTGTTGGAAGCCTGTCAGATAGAGGAAGAAGATTTTTTCTGCCATGTGACGCACAAAACATGGGACGTCATTCTCCATGATATACGCAAGGCGCACGAAAATGACAGCGAAAGTGCGCCGGATACCACGCCTGCCGATGAACTTATACGGGAAGTACAAAAGGCCATGCAATCTCCGGGGGACAGGGTTCAGCAATTCACGGAGATATTCTGCAAGGCGTTCCGGCTCAAATACAAGCGGCTCTCACAAGAGGAACGAAGCCTTTTGAAAAAGCTGTTCAAGAAATCCCCGCTGATAAAACAGTCTGGTATGAACTTCCGGCGCAGGCCGTGGAAATAAAAACAGCCGTTGTAGGATTTTGTTCCTACAGCGGCTGTTTTTATTTATGAATCTTCTCCAACAAAAGACAGGATATTTTCATCAGTTTGTAATGTAATTGTTGCGCTTTCTGAATCATCAGAATAAACTCTTGTTCCATATACGCCTGTAACAGGCTCCTCTAAATTTTCAAAAGTTAATCCGAGTTTCGAAGAAGAATTGTCAATCTTTTCAAGCGAATATGTACCTGTCCATTCTTGTTTATGAGTGTTATCTGTTAAGATAAAACTTTTTTCTTCAAAACTCAATGTCAAATCCAATACTGGTATGTCATCATGCACTGAACCTGAGAATAACATATTACCATCTAAATCAGTAATAAATTCTAAAGACCAGTTATATGATGATACCGACCGAGTTTGGGAAGAATCACACGAACATAAGCCTACACACATAAAAAAACATACGCATATTGCCAATAACCGTTTCATTTTACCTATTACCAACCTTAATTCACAACTGTTTTGCATTTAATTAGGGAAGTGTCACAGGGTAAGAAATAGCGAAAGCTCCACCGCCTGCCAAGGCATTATTAGCGGTAGCAACACCAGAAACAGAAACCGTTCCCTTATCTCCGCTATTACCTGTTCTTCCAGTATCCACATCAGTTTCGATTGTTTCTTCACCGTCGGCTAATTCTGCAAATGCCGTATTGGTGGATTTTTTGTTCATAAGCACATTAACTGTACCAGTCATACCAGTGAACTCCGGTTTTGGAGATTCATACCACGGTACATACAACTTCACATGAACTTGAATCCCATCATCCTCATCATAAGTTGCATAAGAGTTAATACGAACATTAGCGACTGCTCTTTTGGTGACACCATCGGAAATCATAACATCGGTTAAGTATCCGTCATATTCTCCAATGACTACCGGCTGTTGAGTATCCGTTATTTCCGTTGTTGTTTCCGCTGCAAAAGCAGGAACCGCACTCACAGAAAAAAGCATACAAAACGCTACCAACGAGGTAAACAATCTTTTACTAAATTTTTTCATAAACAATGCTCCTTTCTAAAATGACCAGAACCTACATTTTTTGTATTCAGTTATTGGCAATATGCTACTAACCTGCAAGCACACTCTCAAATCATAAAATGTTTCAAATGTACTTGTTTTATTTTATGATAGCACTTATTTACATTGGGTACAATAGAAAATATACACCATTAAAATTTAATTTTTTGTGCAAATCGAATCAAATATAAAATTATATCGCTTTAGATATTGTCCTGTTCTAATTTAATCACATTCATAATACCACAATTCAAGGCTTCACAAATGCGAACCAGCGTTTCCATGCTGATATTCTTTCCCTTGCCCATGTTGGCAATCATATTTGTGGTAAGACCGGCGGCAAGCCGCAAATCCTCTTTCCTCATGCCACGCTCTTTCAGTGTGTTCCATAGTGGCTGATAACTAATGTGCATAGGCTTCCCGCCTTTCTTTCCATCGTCAAGTGTTTTATACCCATTATAGCAGAAATCTTGCGTTTCCACAATATTTCTTGACTACACCGCCGGTTCCGTCTGGATTGTGCTTTTCCTTTCTCCGCTTTTATTACATCTAATTAGCCATGAGCTGCTTGATTCCCTGTGATTTTGCACCGGGATTATCATTTCCGTATCCTTCGAGAAGATTGATAACTCCCCATACGCCTACACCTGCGCCGATTGCGGTTACTACTGTTTTAAGTCCTGTTACTGATGTTGTAAAAAAGCCCATTTGTTTGTCTCCTTTTTCAAAAAATAAAAAGGGAGCTGTTCTGATTTATGATTTTTCAGAAAAACTCCCATAACAATAGTTCCAATATTTAGTTGTAAAGTCACTTCTGGACGCTGTGACCAGAAGTTAAGCTGTGATTTCTCCGACATCGCATACCTCATCGACCACATCATTCTGCTTGAACCGCAGCTTGTTAAGGTTTTTAACGTATTTTTCAATGTCAAATTCATTCTTTTTGTCATAATCGGATAACAGCGGGTACTGCTTATGCTTCGTTATATCAAACTTATCTGAGAAAAATGGTCTCACACCTCTAAGCTGCATGATACATTTGCTGCCATCCATGACCGCAATCTCGTCCTGACTCATCAGTTCCTTTCCGGTCTTTTGATAATTCAGACCGTAGGACTGGCTCGTACCTCTTGTATCTGAGGTATTGTAAAGGTCAATCGTTTCTTTTCCAAGGATTTCTGCCAGATCTTTTAAAGTATCTTTCTCTTTTCCTCCCAAAAACAGGGTAGTGTCGCAGTTTCCTTCAATCGTGGAAGCGTTATCCCGGTACAGAGCCTTTAGCTGTGACTTTGACTGCAAAATAATAGAAGCTGATATTTCCCTGCTACGAATGGTAGCAATCAGCTTCTCAAACTGTGGAATCTGACCGATGTTCGCAAACTCGTCCAGTAAGCATCGGACGTGAATCGGCAATCTCCCGTTATATACATCATCTGCCTTGTCACAGAGCAGATTGAATAACTGCGAATACATGATGCTTACAATAAAATTGAATGTTGCATCGGTATCCGAGATAATAACAAACAATGCTGTCTTTTTTTCTCCCAGAGTATCAAGCTCCAGTTCATCATAAGAAGTCAGGTCACGCAGCTCCTTAATATCAAATGGTGCTAACCTTGCACCACAGCTAATCAGAATGGATTTTGCTGTCTTTCCTGCCGCCAGCTTGTATTTTTTATACTGTCTGACTGCAAAGTGGTTCGGGTTCTCCTGTTCCAACTCCTCAAACAGCAGATCAACCGCATTTTTGAAATTCTCATCATCTTCCCTTGCTTCACTGGCATCTACCAGATCAATCAGCATGGAAAAATTCTGTTCCTCCTCCGGTGCTTCGTACCAGATATATGCGATCAGGGCTGTATAATAGAGCTTTTCCGCTTTCACCCAGAAATCCTCAGAGGCTTGCTGTCCTTCCCCTTTGGTATTTACAATGATTGTGTTTACGAGTTTCAGAATATCCTTTTCGCTACGGATATAAGCGAAAGGATTGTAATGCATTGATTTTGCAAAGTTAATGGTATTCAGCACCTTGATCCGGTAATTATTCTTAGACAGCATTTTGCCACATTCCACGAGGACTGTGCCTTTGGGATCAGTCACAACGTAGGAACTGTGCATCTGCATGAGGTTCGGCTTAACAAAAAATCTGGTCTTGCCGGAACCGGAACCACCGATTACAAGTATGTTTTTATTTCTCGCATACTTCGGCTGTTTTGGTCTGCCCGACATCATAAGTCTCTCCGTTGCAGTTAATAATACGTTGTTCTCGAATACAGGATCAACATACGGTTCAATATCCTTGGCGGTTCCCCACCTTGCTGAACCGTACTCCACTCCCTGCCGGAATTTCTTTGCATTTTTCGCTTTATAATAAACTACCATACGAAAGCCTATTCCGCATCCCACTCCTACCAGTAAATTTCTCGGCAGAAAACTTGGTAGCGGATTATGGAACGCACCTCCAATCCCATTGATTGTGTCCAACACCTTCTGTAATGTATTGTCACCTGCCTGCTGTCCATACAGCCATGAAACCTTATTCAGAACATATCCGAAAATCACATAGGGAGCGCACTTCAGGGCAAGCTGTTTCTTATTTACCCCTTTTGTTTTTTCTTTGAGAGTTTTCGGAATTGACTGCAAATCTTTCACAATCCCGTCAATGACCTTGCTTATAAGCTCTGTCCCTTGTCCTTATTTTTCTCTCTGCTGCGCTCCTTATTTTTATTCTGTGCAACAATCTTCTGAAGTCCTTTCAGTTTCTGTCTGAGTGACGGACGCTGCTGTTTTTTCTCATTAACTTTGACAAATTCCTTGAATGCCTGTGCAATCACATCGGCATCCTTGCCCTTGAAAAATACAAGATACCTGGGTGGTTCCGTGGTCTTATCCCTTTTTACTGCGAAATCGACATTGTATTTCCTTGCGACACGCTCAAAGGATTTTATATTGCTATCCGTAACCTCAATGGACTTTGCACCCTCTCCCTGACCGACCAGCTTCTTTACCGGAATCTTTCCATGCGAAGGCTGCTTATGCTTCTGATGCTCCAGATACATCTTCATTGCCTTCTGTAAAACGCTTGCCGTCAGCTTGGAAGTCTTGATTGCAAGAGCAATCGTTTTCTGTGTTGTTTCCTCCTGCACGGTGTACCTCCTTCCTTATCTGCACCGGTCGAATTCAAGGTGGAACAAACAGCCTGTGAAGCTGTGTTTTCATTGCCATACCTACTACTCCTCCCCTTCCTCAAGGTCTTTATCCCACCAGTTCATTTCTTCCTCATAGAAATCATCGAATGTATCAGCATGAATGTTTTCTTTCTGCTTTCTCGCTTTCATAATATCTCTTGCAATTTTTCCCCCAATCACTATCGCAACAGTGGCAATCAGTAATTTCTTCATATTTTTTCTGTTCATTTCTTTTCCTTTCCACTTCTGGACGCTGTGACCAGAAGTTGTTGCAATAAAAAAGCAGATACGAAACCTTTCGATCTCATATCTGCCTTAACGCTGTAAATTCTTCTATATCCTTTTTTGATTAGTAGAGCTTTGCACCTGCCGGAATTGCATCATCCAACATAACCAAGTTGAGCTTTTCCTCTCCATTTACTGTATGAACAGCGGATAAAAGCATACCACAGGAATCAATTCCCATCATACTTCTAGGTGGTAAATTTGTAATTGCAAGTAATGTCTTTCCGACCAGTTCCTCCGGTTCATAATATGCATGGATTCCAGAGAGAATAATTCTGTCTGTTCCTGTGCCATCATCTAAAACAAAATGTAACAGCTTTTTGCTTTTCTTCACAGCACTACATTCTTTTACTTTTACAACACGGAAATCTGACTTGCTGAATGTATCAAAATCCACCATTTCCTCAAATAATGGTTCTGTTTCCACCTTTGGCTCAACAGGCTCAGTAACCTGTTCTTCTAAATTCATATTTTCATCGCACATATTCATTTCCTCCAGACATAATAAGCTAATGCCCATTATAGCAGAAAAGCTGTGCTTTGAGAAGAAATTCCTAACTTGAAAATCGTGTACATCTTTGCACCGATCAGATTATCTTCTATCCATACATCATCGAGCAGCAGACAATGTGATAACACTTCCAGATTTTCCATGTTTATCAGCCGTTGAACAACAGTATTTGTATTCTCCGGTATTTCATGAGCTTCCATTGCAATATCCCGCCTTGCTTCCCTGCAATACTTATACAATCCCAAGATATACTTATTCGACAGGATAAAACCATACGCATCATTATTCAGATATATCATTTTATGCTTTTCCCATTCCTCCGGCAATGAAAAATAGCACTTTGCTGTTTCGATATAGCAGTCTCCCTCATAAGTAGGCTTCATCTTCCTTTCCTGCCGGAGCATCTGATGATATATCTTTTCCCGGTCAAATATACTTCTTGCTCTGGTAAAATCAGGTGTCCTTCCACGCATAAAAGTGTAAACATTATTGATCACCGTTTTTCCCGCTAAAGACTTGTAATTGCCTACCCTGTGAAGGTACTGCAATACCTGTGTCAGCTTCTCCACAGAAGTAATCTCTTGATAATTATTTGTATCAATCTCCATTTGTTCAAAAGATAATGGTGTGCTTCCTTTTTTGATTTCACGCTCCATGATACGCTTGGTGTCTCTCATTGATTCCATATCAGTTCCTTTCCACTTCTGGACGCTGTGACCAGAAGTTATAAAATAAGCAGGTATAAAAACTTTCATTTCATACCTGCTCCTGTTCAGCAAGAAATTCTCTTTCCTGCAAGTTCCATTATGATATTGATTACTTCCCTAATGATTGCAATAATTTTTATTGCAAGGACAATCACTCCGATCATGCCGCCTATGACTGCGTCAAGTGCCAACACTCCAATGCTCCCTGCAATTCCAAAATTGCGAGGTATCAGCAGTACGAGCATCTTTTGTATGCCGAATGGAAATCCACTCATAATCCAGAATTGAAACCAGTTTACTCCGTTCTCTCCCAGACATATCCAGTAACACATATTCAGCCATACTGCAACAAATGCCAGCGGCAAAATCACCTTAAATAATACCCTTTTCATGCCATCCACCTCCATACATATCATGCTGCACTTCCTGCTGATAGAAATGATTTATCGTAGTTGGTGCATTATAAAGTGCTGTTATCATATACGCTTTGATATTTGTAATCTTTGTCGTTGTCTCTTTCATGCAACCAATCACATATTCCAGATGACTGCTGTTCAGTTTCAAGAATCTGGATTTTACAAGCTCATACGGATAATCCTCACCTGCAACTCGGATTGATTTTCTCTTTACGCACACTACTTCGCAGATTATCCCAAATAATTCGTCATAAAGTTCTTTTTCACCATAACCATCATACTTCATGTGATGATCATAATTGATATTTTCTTTAATCAGTTCTATGTATGCCTGTGCATCATCCATCGAATCAATCACATCATCTTGTGGCTTTTCTGTTGCAGATTGATTGATAGGATTGTTATAACTCTCCTCAGTATGGTTATAATTAGTCTGATTCATATAAGTCTGATTATAGTTAGTATAATTAGGGTTCGATTCTCCGACTTCTTGAGGTTCGATTTCCGAACTTCCAGAGGTTTGATTTTCTGACTTCCGAAAGTTCGATTTTCTGACTTCTTGAAGTTTGATTTTCTGACTTCCAGAAGTTCGATTTTCTGACTTCTTGAAGTTCGATTTTCCGACTTCTGTGATTTCATCAGCATTAGCAGGCTCTTTTTCGTCCATCTGCTCTGAAATTGAAGCAAAATTTTTCACATAAATTATATCCGGTTTTCCAAGTCCTCTGCGCACCTTTTCTACCAGACCAATTCCTTTTACAGAATCAAGCTCTGCCAATACCTTAACAGCTTTTTCCTTAGCGCATCCCAAATCCTCCATAATGCTGTCTATGGTATAAATGATGTATGCACGATTTTCATCGTCAAACCATTCATTTTTCATAGACAGCGACATACGATCAAGCATAAGTCCATACAATAATTTTGCATCACTGGACAGCTTCTTAAATCTCTCGTCCTTTATCAGCAGGCGTGGAACACGATAGAATGAGAACTGTTCCGCTTCTATTCCGTAATAATAGTCTAGCTGCAAAATTTCTCCCATTCTCGTCTCCTCCTTCCTACTGCGTATTTTTCCAGTTATCTAATAGCTGAAATATTATTTTTTCTATATCATCTGTGCTGTATGTATCCGGGAAATAACTGTTAATGCGTTCTGTTTTTATAACAACCTTACGCTCTACTGGCTTTTCTTTCTCCAGAAGCATACGCACCATTGGAAAGGTCAACTCTCCTTTTTTGTCACTTTCCTTCAGCATGGCACTCTGCTGTTTGGTTATGACAGCATTGGTGTCCTGTATGGCAACCAATACCCATTGCTGTGCATCCTCTGATAAAAA
>OKVP01000830.1_pt1 | contig 13045 bp, 13 predicted proteins | sample 1604821 | NCBI WGS metagenome assembly OKVP01 (sample SAMN01760946, study PRJEB22395) | human gut metagenome | reverse complement strand
ATGCGGATGGCAAGCAGCCGCTGATGTACCCATTCCTCGGAATAGCCCTTTTTCAAATAGGTTTCCAAGGCCCGGTCAATGGCCTGTTCCGGGTCAATCGTTTCTTCGATGCGTTCACGGCCGACCTGCGCAAGCCAGAGTTTGAATGGTTCAGCCTTAGGTGATGGGATGGACTGAATAATGCGTAAAATCTGTTCAGCCGTTGCCGCCAACACTTTACGCTTTTTGCCTGTTGCACCCATCATTGCTACCTGGGGACAATTTGTCCCCAGGTAGCTTGCAAGCTGTTCATCACGCTTACGCATTTTTTTGAGGTAGTCTGTTGGATTGGAGCTATCTGTCAGGACAGCAATAACATCCACAACAGAGAAATACCATTCTTCTTGTTCTTCGTCCCATGCGGTGCGTATTTTTCTATTTTCAAAAAGCTGGATGGAATTATTTTCGTCCATGCGCTTCAACCTCCTTAGAGTATGTATTTTAATTTTAACATGAAAGGGGTTCTATTTCTATAAAAGAAGCAAAGTTCGCCGTAGTAGGCGTTGTGGGAATGTGCGTAAACTGCCAGAATTGCGAGGCTGTGGGAAAGCTGTTTGCAGACTTGTGGGAAAAGGCTTGTCTTTTTCCATCAGGTTGTGAATGGCTTTTCCATCGGCACGAGCGGCAGTTTCCATATTTCCATGACGCAAGAAAATCATCTAACGATCAGCCGGTACACTGTCAGCGGCATATACCACACCGCCACGATCAACCGCCAGGCCAGAACGAAACCACCAATCACGCCGCCGATAATGAAGTTCAACGCAAACAGGGCAATCCCTCCACCCAGGGAGCCGCCGCCCGGCACGATCCAGAGGCACATCCGATGGAGGCCAAACGGTAGCCCGCAGAGTATCCAGAGCCATACATAGTCAACCTCTCCGTTCTTCACGCAGGCAGATTTGAAGATACAATACAAGATCAGTGCCACGATCACGGGCAGTACACTTTTGAAGAAAAATGCTTTGATTGCTTCGCTTCTTGTCATCGGTAAAACCTCCTTCCGCAGTTCCATTATACAGGATGTCGGGAGCTGCGCCCAGCGTCTTTCAGAAAAAATTATTCAAGTTCATGCCGCCGCTGTTGTTCCTGTTCCTTTGGAACGGTCAGAAGCGCATCCACATTCTGTTTGACAGTTTCGTATTCCTGGGCTTCGGTTCTTGCGGCTTTGTACTCCGCAAGGAGCCGTTCCTTTTCTGCGTTGAGATTGGCAAGCTCCGTTTTCATGCTTTCCGTTGTCGGCAGCGGCACAGCCCCCAGCCGTTTCAATTCTCTGGCGGCCGCTTCAAAAAGGATGATCTCGCTCTCATGCCCCCGCAGGAACTTTTCTTTATCATTCGATTTACGGTATCTGTCATAAAGAGGCTTTAGCTGACGGTAAGTTCCGGCGTGCTTCATCACAAGGGTAAGTTCGGCACTTCTGCTTTCTATCCGCTTGATCTCTGCATGAGAGGTATCCCTGCGTGCGGATACTGCGGTCAGTTTGCTTTCCAGTTCTCCATAACTGCTTATCCCGTGCTCGGTCAGGAAATTCATGGTCTTGGCGGCCTGTTTCAGATTGTTCAGCTTCGCCCAATGGGTGAAGCCTGCGCTCTGCTGCGCCTTGATGTTATTCTGGATATCAATGAGCAGGCTGATCTTTCCGTCCTGCCGTTTCGGTTGGCGGGAAGGTCTGGCGCGTCCGGCAATCCGGGCGGCAAGGGCTTCTTCGGTGTAGTCCACACCAAGGGTTTTCAGACGGGTGAATCGTTCCTGATCCGGCGCTCTGGCGGAGATATATTTGCCCCGCTTGATCTCATAGCCTTCTCTCTGCAGGCGGAGCAGCAAATCTTCAAAGTCGGCGGAGGCAGGAATCAGCCGGTCAATGGCCGCTTTCAGTTTCGCCTTGTAGCTGGTTCCGGCCTGGGCTGCCTGGTGTTCGATGTAACTTTTGCCCTTGTCCTTCCCTGGGATGATGACCGACAGCCCATGTTCTTTGCAAAGGCGGTCGCTGGTACGGCGGATATAGTGGTAACTCCGCTTGTTGGAATGGTAGTGCTTGTGATCCGTGAAGCTGACCGCATTGAAAATCAGGTGGTTATGAATATGCCCCTTGTCTATGTGGGTGGTCAGGACAAATTCATACTTGCCGCCCAGGATTTCCTTTGCAAGCTGCATCCCGATCTCATGGGCTTCCTCCGGCGACACCTCCCCAGGCTCAAACGCCTGGATCAGATGGCGGCCCAGGTGGGTTCCCTTGTCGATGGCATGGCGGCGGGTCCAGGCAAATTCAATATCTGCTGTTTCGGCGGTGCAGCCATAGGAGGATACAAGGAGCTTCCCATCCGTTTTTTCCGGGTTGCAGATATAGTCGATGGCCGCTTTCAGCGTTGACTTGATAGGATGCGTCTTTGTAATTGCCATATCTGATCCAGCCTTTCCCGGATTTCCTCCATATCCGCCTGATAGGGCGAACCGGTGGCATTGATCCGCTTTGCGATCTGATTGATATTCCGGCCGATGGCGGAAAGCTCTGATGTAAACGCCTTGATCTCCGTGGTGTCGGTGTAGATGATATATCCGTCAATCGCCATCTTCCGAAGATAGGCGCCATAGCGCCGTGTGGGGAGTTGGGCCATCTTCTCGTCAATGAGGCGCTTTTCTTCTTCTGTAACCCAGAATTTCATCTGGATATTCCGTTTTCGGTTTGCCATGCGCCGCCTCCGTTTCTCATAAGGGTTTGGGATTATCCCAACAAGCATTTTTACATTTTCGGGCAAGGGACCTGAAAATAGGAAAAATCCGCAAGTGGGTACTCACTTGCTGTGCTTGCTACTGTAACCCTACCCTCATTCTCCCTCTACTAATACTACAATTTGAAACGGAGATTTTGGCTATTTTCATCTGAAAATCTTTAATAGCATGGGCGTTCATCAAAATTTGACACAGGAGAAATTATCACATATACTTAATGGTGATTAGTTATAACGAACCGAAAGGAGGAATGGGTGGTGCTGACCTATGAAAAACAAGCACTCTCTGGTACGATTGAAGTATTATTGCGGTCTGAATTGCCAGACGAATTTGAAGGGACAAAGTTATACGGCTCTCTCGAAGAAGATGAACTACGGCAGGAATGTAAAATTTTTCGGCTGTCAAATGAAACAGGGCATGGACGCATTACAGTCTATCAGGTTTTTTCTGGTATTGAGCTTTACTATAACGATATGCACATGGGATATTGCAATCAAAATCAAGCCACAGCTAAAAACATGATAGAGATTAACCATTGTCTGATAGGACGTTTTGAGTGTAGCTTTGGTGAAAATAGTTGCTGCTATATGGCGGAAGGCGATTTGTCGATCAGCTCCATGATGAAGAAAAAGTCAAATTCGTGTTTTCCGCTGAACCACTATCACGGTATTTCTATCGTCATCAATCTGGATGAATTGCTGCCGGAAGTACGGCAAATCATGGAGCTATTGAATATTGATTTGCACTACATACAAAAATATATTTGCGAAGGAAACCGTTGCTGCATCATGCGGGCCAATCCGTCTATTGAACATATTTTTTCGGAACTCTATCATGTCCGGGAAAAAAGAAAACCAGGATACATGAAAGTCAAAATGCTGGAACTGCTTCTGTTCTTAAGTGATCTCAATACGGCAGAAGAAGTTTTACAGACGGATTATTTCAATCAAAATCAGGTCGCATTGATTAAAGCAGTAGCGTCCTATATTACGGAGGACTTGACAGCACATCATACGATTGAACAGCTTTCCCAGAAATTCGAGATTTCTACAACAGCATTGAAAAAGTGCTTTCGAGGCGTCTATGGAACCTCTGTCTATTCTTATCTTCGTACCTATCGGCTTCAAGTCGCCAAAAAATTGTTGCTGGAAACCGAGTCGTCAGTAACGGAGATTGCAAGTAAAATCGGATATGAAAATCCGAATAAATTCACTTCTGCCTTCAAAGAAACGTATGGCAGCTCTCCAACGGAATTCAGAAAGAGTGTCCGTTTGGATAGAAGCGGGTCCGTATGGAGTGGCGAAGAAATCTGAGCTGTATTAGAATATCCTTTGTCAGATAAAAGCAGAAAGAACGCTTGAAGCTGGCCTATTTTTTGAACAGCCGGTTAGATAGTGCTAACTTTCTAAAAGACAAAGGAGGATTTCCAAATGGAAAATGAAAAATCGACAGGTAACAAATATACTGTCAAAGATGCGGCTATCATTGGTATCTTCTGCGCGGTTATGTTCGTGGTATTTATGGTTTACTCAACCCTGACCGGCGCTTCTCTGTTCTACTCCATGATTTTCAATGCCGCTGGCGCAGCACTTATCCTCGCGCCGTTTTATGTTTACATGTGCATGAAAGTCGGCAAGCATGGCCCTGCCCTTGTTTACAATATCATGTGGGCGATTATCGCCGGACTGATGATGGGGCCGTTTATGATTCCGTGGTTTTTGGGCGGCGGCATCATTGCAGAACTTTCCATGTGCGGAAAGAATGCTTACCATGACATTAAGCGTGTGTCTATTTCGTGGGTAATCACGGCACTGGTTCGCGCTGCACATGGTATGTCAGAAATTTGGTTTTTCAAAGACGCATTTCTTGCCACCGGCGTCAGCGAGCAGCAGGTTCAGGCTCAGACCCAGTATTACACCGATCCGAAGTACGTCCTTTTGAGCCTGGCTGTCACTGCTATCCTGGCCGTCCTTGGCTGCATGATTAGCAACAAACTGATTGTGAAGCACTTCAGAAAGAGTGGCGCGATTAAATAAACTATGAGCATGAAATTTGATTTTCGAACCAAATTGCTTGTCATAGTTCTCACTATGTCGCTTGTGGCGGTGCTCACAAGCGACATTTTGATATACACACTTTTGGGCGTTTTGAGCGTGTATCTGATTATTCAGGGCTTTGGCAGGCAGACAATAAAATATTTGATCGTCTGCGGTATTTTTATCGTGTTGAGGTTGCTTTCAGGAGGACAGGGCATTACCATTCTTATGCCGGAAATGTTCCTGTTCATGGTGCTGCGTATTTTGATGATGGTTATGGCTGCGCAGCCCGTGATTGGTATGCCGCCGGGAGAAGTTGTAGCAGTTTTTAAGAAAATCCACGCGCCTAATGGAATTGCCCTGCCCGTAACCTTCATGCTGCGTTTCTTCCCTACTGTGCGCAGTGAATTTTCTGATGTGTTTTCCTCCCTTCGACTGCGAAAGCTGTTGTCATGGAAACACCCTCTGGACGCAATGGAGTATATTGTTACGCCTGTTATTTTCCGTTCATCCAGAATAGCCGAAGAACTTGCCGCTTCTGCTGAAAGCAGGGGGATTTCCAATCCTGGGAAACATACCTGCCGCAGAAAAATAGAATTTCAAAAAAGAGATTGGATTATGTGCGTGATTGCTGTTTGTGTAACTGCATTCTATTTTGTGCTGGAAAGGACGGTAGCATAATGGTAAATGATAAAGCAAGGCGATCCGTTATCCAGTTTGAAGATGTATCTTTTGAATATCCGGGAGCCGAAACAGATAGTATCCATCATATCAGCCTCGATGTAAAAGAGGGCGAGTTTCTTGTTCTGACTGGAGGGAGCGGCTGCGGAAAGACAACTTTAACACGATTGGTAAACGGGTTAGGCGAACAATTTTACGAAGGGACACTGAAAGGGCGCATCACACTGTTGGGACGCAACATATCGGAATATCCTCTGTATGAAATCGGGAAAAAAGTAGGTTCAATCTTTCAAGATCCAAAGAGCCAGTTTTTTGCCAGTATTACAGAGGATGAGATTTCGTTTGGGTGTGAAAATTATGGCGTTCCGTATGAAGAATTGGATAGGCGGGTTTCAAGTGCAATCAAGCGTATTAACGGAGATATGCTGCGAGGGAAAGAAATTTATCCGATGTCCAGCGGGGAAAAACAGAAAATAGCGGTGGCCTCCGTCAATGCTGTTGATCCGGAAATTTATGTGTTTGATGAACCTTCGGCCAATTTGGATATGTATTCCGTTGAGGCGCTTAAAAATTTGATGGGTGGACTTAAAGCGGAAGGCCACACAATCATTGTTGCTGAACACCGGCTTTATTATCTTACTGACCTTGCAGACCGTTTTCTCTATATGGAAAACGGGAGCATAAAAGAAGAATGGACGGCGGGAGAACTGCGCTCTATTCCAGAAGAAAAAAGACGAGCCATAGGAATACGAGCGGCAGATTTGCACCATATTGAAGTAGATATTTCCCCTGTAAAAGAAAAAGATATGACGATGGAGGTAAAGGATTTGGCGTTTTCCTATCGCAAACATCCGGTTTTCCATGATGTATCTTTTCAGGCGTATGCTGGTGATCTGATTGCGATTGTAGGCCATAACGGAATAGGAAAAACTACTTTGTCGAATATTCTTTGTGGTATGCAAAAGGAAAAAGAGGGTCAGGTCATATATAACGGGACAAAGGTATCTAAAGGCAAACGGAAGAATTTTGCCTACTTTGTTATGCAAAATACAGATTGCCAGTTGTTTGGGGACAGCGTAGAAGAAGAACTGCTATTAAACGGAAAAGGCAGTACCCAGGAGCAACGCGATGATCTGCTAAAACTATATGGCTTGTTTGAATGGAAAGAACGGCATCCCGCTACTCTTTCCGGCGGGCAGAAACAACGACTCACTCTCGCAGTATCGGATTGGATAGATACCCCCGTTTTGATTTTGGATGAGCCTACCAGCGGTCTTGATTTCAAAAATATGATGAGAATATCGGAGCATTTGAAAGCTCTGGCGCAAAAAGGAAAGACCATTTTAATCATTACCCACGATTATGAATTTGCCGCTATGACTTGCAATCGGGTTCTGCATTTCGTTGATGAAGGTCATGTAGAAACATTTCCGTTACAGGAAAATTTGTCCCGCTTATACTCCTGCCTTATGTGTCAATGAATTATGTGTCCGATTGGATAGATACGCTCTGTATGGAGTGGCAGAAACAACCGAATGATTTTATGATAATAGACGGGTTATAAAATGCTAACCCGTCTATTATTGCGAAAGGAGACTTGCTTATGGAGAAGCAAAAAAATGGAGAACTGTCCAGAATGTTCGGATATGCAGGGAAATTCCATGTTTTGACTGTTTTGGGATGTGTTCTCTCCGGAATCAGTACCATTTTATCTATGCTGCCTTTTGTTTGCATTTGGCTCGTCATCCACGATTTAATCCAGGCTTTTGCTGCCGGGGATATATCTCTTGCAACGGGGAGCGCCCATTATGCGTGGATGGCGGTTGTGTTTGCAGCGGCAAGCATTTTAATTTATTTTATCGCCCTGAACTGTACTCATCTGGCGGCGTTTCGTACAGCCACCAATATGAGAAAATCTGCAATTCATCATATCGTGACGCTGCCGTTGGGGTATTTCAGCCAAAATGCAAGCGGACGGCTCAGAAACATCATTGATGATAATGCAGGGCTTACAGAAGGATTTCTGGCCCATCAGCTTCCCGATCTGACCGGAGCCGCAGTTATGCCGGTTGCCGTTATTATTTTGATTTTCCTTTTTGACTGGCGGCTGGGAATTTGCTGCCTGATACCTATGGGAATCAGTGTCATCTTTCTCAAACAGATGATGGGCGGAGATAATGCGCAGTTTATGGGCAAGTATATGACTGCACTGGAAACAATGAATAAAGAAGCTGTGGAATATATTCGCGGTATTCCTGTTGTAAAAGTATTTCAGCAAACTATTTATTCCTTCAAAAATTTTCACGCTGCAATAGAAGAATACGAAAAATTTGCTTCCGGGTATGCCTTAAAATGCCGTATTCCTCTTACGGGATTTACAGTAACACTGAACGGCACATTTGTTTTACTTATTCCAGTCGCCATGTTTATTTTGTCCGGGGTCAGCGGCCAGGCGGCTTATGAAAATGTTGTGCTGGATTTTCTGTTTTACAGTTTGTTTACTCCGGTCTGTGCAACTATGATGAACCGTATCATGTTTGCCAGCGAGCAGCTTATGGCGGCTAAAAGTGCAGTCAGCCGGGTGGATGAAATTTTGCAGGAAAAGCCCTTGAAGGAGCCGGAACATCCCCTGATCCCGGCAGATGCTTCGATTGTGTTTTCGGATGTTTCCTTCGCCTATCCAGGGGCCAAAGAGAAGGCCTTAGACCATATCAGCTTTGAGGTTCCGGCAGGAAAAACAGTGGCGCTTGTTGGTGCCTCCGGCAGCGGTAAAAGTACAGCGGCAAGCCTTATTCCTCGATTTTATGATGTTCAGTCAGGTTCCGTTACGATTGGCGGCGTGGATGTACGCAATATTGAGAAGCAGGAACTGATGAAAAGAGTTGCTTTCGTGTTTCAGAATACCTGTCTGTTCAAGGACACCTTGCTGAATAATATTAAGGCGGCCCGCCCGGACGCTACCAGGGAAGAAGTCCTGAAAGCGGCTGATGAAGCACAATGCAAAGATATTATTGACCGCCTCCCGGATGGGCTTGATACGCTCGTTGGAACAGGAGGCACATATCTCTCAGGAGGTGAAAATCAAAGGATTGCTCTTGCAAGGGCAATTTTAAAAGACGCCCCTATTATTGTACTGGATGAAGCCACAGCATTTGCAGATGCCGAAAATGAACATCAAATACAGCTCGCTTTTGAGCGGCTGACCCAAAACAAAACGGTTATGATGATTGCCCACCGGCTCTCTACGATACAAGACGCAGACCTTATCCTGGTGTTCAAGGAGGGGCAGATTGCAGAAAGAGGTACGCATGAAGAATTGGTAGCCTTAAATGGTATTTATTCTTCTATGTGGAAGGATTACCAGACCTCGATTGCCTGGAAGGTCGGAAAGGAGGATGAGCAGCATGATTAAGGCGTTAAAAAAGAAGTATGCGTTAAGCGATCAGGGTGCAAAAGACCTGTTAAAAGGGATCGTTTATTCGGTGCTGGCCAATATCAGCCTTATGTTTCCTGTTATTCTTCTGGCTATCGTCCTCAATCAGCTTCTTGCGCCTGTTTTGGGAGCGAGTGCGCCAGAGATCAGTGCCGCCGTTTACACTGTGATTGGAATTGTGATTTTAGCTGTTGTTTTTATTTTTCATTATTGCCAGTACACCGCGACATATCTCGGAACGTATGATGAAAGCGCAAGGCGGCGTATCGGGCTTGCGGAAAAATTGCGTACCCTTCCGCTGACCTTCTTCCACCAGCGTGATCTTGCTGACCTGACAAGCACAATTATGGGCGACTGTGCAAACTTTGAACACGCATTTTCTCATACGGTTCCACAATTCTTTGGAGCAGTTATCTCTACGGGGATTGTTTGTATCGGCCTGCTGATTTTCAACTGGCAAATGGGTTTGGCTCTTCTTTGGGTAGCTCCGATTTCATTTGCAATCGTTATTCTGTCACGGAAATGGCAGGAAAAACTCAGCAAAAAGCACATGAACGCAAGACTGGAGCTTGCAGAAGGCATTCAGGAATGTTTGGAAACCGTACAGGATATAAAGGCTTGCAATCAGGAAGAAGATTATCTTCGCAAATTGGACGCAAAGATGGATGCTGCGGAAAAAGCACAGATTTCATCCGAAATGACAACGGCAAGTCTGCTGACAACCGGCCAGATGTTTTTACGGCTCGGTTTGGCAACGGTGATTGTAGTAGGTAATAGTCTTGTGGTAAGTGGAGATACCTCTCTGTTTACCTATATTCTGTTTTTGATTGCTGCCTCCCGCCTGTACGATCCGCTTTCCGGGGCGATGTCAAATATGGCAGAGCTGTTTTCTGTACAGCTTCAGGTGAACCGCTTGAAAGAAATAGAGGAATACCCGGAAGAAACCGGTGAGAAGAATATCCATACAAACGGGTACGATATTACATTCGATCATGTCCAGTTTTCTTACGAAAAGGGCAAACCGGTACTGAGGGATGTTTCGTTTACTGCAAAACAGGGACAGGTCACTGCATTGGTTGGCCCGTCCGGCGGCGGCAAAAGTACAGTCGCAAAACTGGCAGCCAAATTTTATCCTCTGGACGGAGGAAGAATACTGTTGGGCGGAACCGATATTGCTCCGCTAAATTCAACCATGTTGATGAAAAACTTCTCTATCGTTTTTCAAGATGTTGTGCTGTTTAATAACACCATCATGGAAAATATTCGTGTCGGTAAAAAGGACGCAACGGATGAAGAAGTGATTGCCGCAGCTAAAGCAGCGCAGTGTGATGAATTTATTTCAAAATTGTCGGACGGCTATCAGACGGTGATCGGAGAAAATGGTTCAACACTATCTGGCGGTGAGTGCCAGCGCCTTTCTATCGCACGTGCTCTTTTGAAAGACGCTCCTGTTATTCTTCTGGATGAAGCTACTGCTTCTCTTGATGTAGATAACGAAACTGAAATTCAAAACGCAATATCCAGGCTGGTAAAAGGCAAGACAGTTCTTATAATCGCTCACAGAATGAGGACGGTGGAAGCTGCCGATAACATCGTTGTATTGTCAGATGGTATTGTAGCCGAAAACGGAACTCACGAAGAACTTATGAAAGAAAATGGCCTCTATCATAGGCTGGTCGATTTGCAGACAGCTTCTGCAAATTGGAAGTTAAGCGTTTAATCATAAAAGGAGGTACTGATGAAACTTCATGCGTCCGGGGAGGACTACCTGGAGGCCATACTTGTTCTCCATAAGAAGATGGGCATGGTGCGCTCCGTAGATGTGGCCCGGCACATGGAGGTGTCAAAGCCCAGCGTGTGCCATGCAGTGGCTACCTTGCGGGACGGCGGCTTTCTTATGATGGACGAAGATCACTTTCTCCATCTGACCGATGTGGGCCGCGAGGTAGCCGAAAAAATCTACGAGCGTCACTGCTTCTTTACCGAGCAGCTTATCGCCGCAGGCGTTGACCCCAAAACTGCGGAGGCCGATGCCTGCCGTATTGAACACATCATCAGCGATGAGAGTTTTGACCGGCTGAAAGAGGCAGTCGTCATGAAAGAACTTGTCCGCCGACAAATTCAGACTGTATTTGCACTGCTGTCAAAAAAAGCCCAGCCACCGAACAGGCCCCGTCTGGCAGCCGGTGCGAAAATTGTCATTCTGTAAGTGAATATTGGAGTTTTTGCGCTCGAATAGCTTTCTGCTGTCCGGGCGTTTTTTCATACCTGTGGGGCCGTAACATCGGGCCAGCATGGCCCGAACCCTGGCCCCAGTGCCGTTCTCCGCCGCCCCATTCAGATTTACCAAAAAAATCTGAATGGAGGAAAGGCAGATGGAAGTTACCATCAATTATAACGGACAAGCTGTGGCCGTGGAGGTCACGCTGGAAGTCTATGAATTTCTTGACCGGGCCGATCACAAAACGGAGAACCTGTTCCATGAACAGCGGCGGCATTGGGATGGCCGGGAGTTTGACGAGTACATCATTACCACCGAGGGTGTAGGGGTCTACGGCGAAACGCCGGAGGAATACCTTTGCCGCATGGAAACGCTGCATGAGCTGATGGCTGTTCTGGACACCTGTACCGAGGCCCAGCGCCGCCGGTTCCTGCTCTATGCGCTTGACGGGCTGAGCCTTGCAGAGATCGGTGTGCTGTGCGGCTGCTCCAAAGTGGCTGTTTATCAAAGTGTGGAGGCGGTCAGAAAAAAATTTATAAATTTCTTTGAGAACAGGCTTAACGAATGACCTGTTTTCTGGCTACCAAGTGAAAGGGATCATTTCCCTTATCTCAGCGAGGGGCGGACAGCGGACGAGCTGCCCGCCTCTCCGATTTTCAGGAGGTAAGCCTATGAAAACAATCAATCTGCGGTGGATGTATCCCCACTACCGGCATGACGAGTTTGTGGATGTTACGGACGAGGTATGGGCAGCGATGTATCAGGCCCAGCGGGAGATGGAGAACTATGAGCGTCGGAAAGTCTACCACCGCGCCTACTACTCTCTGGACGCATACAGCTGGCTGGAAAATTACGCACTGGAACACAGCAGATCGCCGGAAGATATTTTGCTGGAACGAGAAGAAATGACCACCCGCCTGCACCTGATTGCAGCTCTGCCTGCGGCTCTGGCTCATGCCACTCCGACACAGGCCCGCCGTGTTCACGCCTACTACATTGCCGGTATCAAGCAGCCGGAAATCGCCCGGAGAGAGGGTATCCATAGCAGTAAGGTCAGCGTTGCCATCCACCGGGGGCTGCGGAATATGCGCCGCTGCTATGATGACCTTTTTCAAACAGAGTGAGGGCGTGCCTATGCAGACCATCAATCTCAAACAATATTATCCATTTTGCAAAGAGGACATTTTTGTGGAGGTGTCCGATGAGATCGTCGAAGCGTTTCTTCTGGACAAGAGAGCCGAGGCCGCCAGAGATCGCAAGATGTTCCGGTATAAGGCGTTTTATTCCCTCGATTGTAACGATGGAATCGAAAATGCCGCCATCGGCTGGGCGCAGCCATCGCCGGAGGACTACCTGATAGAAAAAGAAGAATTAGCCGAATACGAAGAACTGATACGGCGATTGTACGAAGCCATTTCTTCCCTGCCGCCTATGCAGGCTCGCCGTGTCCACGCCCGCTATATGCTGGGTATGAAAGTGAAAGATATTGCCGCAATGGAGGGTATCACGCCATCACAGGCGGGAAAATCCATCCATGCCGCACTGCGGAGGCTGCGCCGGTACTTTGCTCGACAGAAATGGACGGTCAATCTATGAGTATTTCCAAAGAAAAGAGGTGCCTGACATGAACGAAAAAATTACAGCCCACCCCCAAAAAGAAGAACGGGAGAAAGTCCTGAAGGAGATTCGGCAGCTTGAAAACCGAAAGAAGATTTTGGAGAACAAGCAGCGGAACGAAGAACGCAGGGTTCGCACCCGCCGCCTGATTGAGCGCGGAGCCGTTTTGGAGGGGATTTTCCCGTTGGCTCCTGACCTTTCCGGCGCAGAGGTCAAAGCATTTCTGATTACCCTGTCCCATCTTCCGGGGGCTGCGGAATTGACTGCAAACCTGCCAAAATCCGG
>OKVP01000817.1_pt1 | contig 13187 bp, 8 predicted proteins | sample 1604821 | NCBI WGS metagenome assembly OKVP01 (sample SAMN01760946, study PRJEB22395) | human gut metagenome | reverse complement strand
TACTTGTTTTTGAAGCGAAATATTATCTATTCTATGAGAACAATAGAGATAAAGCGACTGAGCTTTATAATACAGCTACCGTACTAGCTGAAGCTTTTGGTGATCAAGTCTTCATCAAAAATCTTAAAATGGAAATGGAAAAAGATTTAAACATAAAATAGAAAATATATCATCAACATTTTAAACATGATTCATTCCAAATGTAATAACTACCAAAGAAGCATCTGAAGTTAAACTCAGATGCTTCTTATCTTTCCTGAATATCGTTGAGTAAACGAAAGTTTTTCGGCAACGAATTTTTGAGTGAAATCATTGTCTTCTCTCAAATCCCTTAAACGTCGGTACATCAATCTTTCTCCTAAGGAAAAGTATAGAGGAAAAATTTTATGTATTGTCCTAATTGGACAATATGAAATATACTCAATAATATCCACTAGTATTCAAGTATATTGATTGATGCTTTATTGTTTGAAACAGAAAAATAATAAAGTATATTCCATTTATAGAGGGTTGATATGTCTTATTTATATTATTTGTAGGTATTTATTTACTTTATTTGATAATAACTCTTGATCCATGTTTAAAGTACCAGTTATGATAAGAGGTTCCAGAAATGTTAGACCTGTCAAATACTGAATCATAGTGATAGGCTTTAAAATCTCTTCAATTGTTACATGGAAGCGGCCGTTTCTCGTGTAGTCATCTTGCCCAGCTCCAAAACTAGCTACCAACATGACTTCCTTGCCTTGTAAGGCAGTACCAGTCGAACCATAGGCCCAACCGTATTCAAAAACAACGTCAAACCACTGTTTCATGAGGGCTGGCGTTTGGTACCAATAAATTGGGAACTGGAGTACAATGCGATCACTTACCTCTAGAATCTTTTGCTCCGTTTTGACATCAATGTCAAAATTGGGATACAGTTGGTACATATCTCGCACGTCATAACCAGCTCCAGCAGCAGCTGTTGCCAGTTCTTTATTAATGCGTGAGCCCGTTTTTAATTGAGGGTGAAATGTAAAAATTGTGGTTTTCATATCGTTTCTCTTTCTTATCTTAATTATGCTTGACCTTCCTTAGACACAAACCATACATCAAAAACGCACTAGAAACACATTACTCAAATGCAAAATTGGAGGGGACCAATAAGCTTATCAAAGATATTAAACGTCTGGGCTTCGGTTTTAAAAATTTTATCAACTTTAGGAAGCGTGTTTTCATCACTCTGAACATACAAAAAGAGAAAACCTATCAGGTTCTCTCTAGATGTTAGCTTTTCGTCACCCACTACAGTTGACAAAGAGCCATATTTAACCTGTCTACTTGACAGGGGGCATATCAATCATAGCGGGTGGTTTATTTGTTTCGCACCTTCGGAGCGAAACGGACTAATAGTCACATAATAAAAAGGAATTAAGCAACCAAACGCTACTTAATTCCTTGAAATTATCTCATCACCTCTATTAGCCTTTAAATTTTGATAGACTCTATTTTCTAATTAATATGACCAATATTATCAATACTAACCCTTTCAATCAATTCATTAGTTGTCGAAACTAAGTACATTAATAAATCCAAAAAGAGTATCAATAGTAAAGTAAACTAAATAATTGAGTTATAAATGGCTATTTTCACAAAACTGTTTCATCATCACACTATCTCAGTACACAAACCATTTTTCTATAGCTTTGTCTTAATCTTGATCTTTTTTCTTTAATCCAAGAAACGCACCTAAGGTAAACATTATTCCGGCAACTAATGACATGAAGACTTCGCTAACTGTTCCGGTTTTTGGCAACCTATCATTGTTAGTAGTTGATTTACTATCAATATTGGTATGTTTATTATCTATGTTGTCTGGTTCATTAAGATAAACTTCCTTCTTATTTTCAAAGTTTTTATCATTTTCATCAGGAACTTTAGCTGTGACATCCTTAGTTGAATCAGATTTGTGTGAATGATTTTCTCTTTGTAAATCCTCCTTTTTGTAATTTTCATCTAAGTGACTATGATTTTCTTGCACGTTATCTTTCTTTTTCGATACATCAAAAGTAGGTTTATTTTCCTCCTCCTTTTTCTCCTCTATTTTCTTGAATACAGGTTTTATAAGAGTATCTTTTGATACATTAATAACATAGCCAGCATCTTTTTTCCCTTCGACACCAGAAATTTCCCAGCCATCAAATTGATATCCTTTTTCTAATTCACCCTTATAGACAGGTAAAATGAAATCTTCTTCCGACACTATCGTTGAACTCATTTCTTTTCCATTTTGAATGGTCACAGTTACCGTATGAGGTTTTAGTTCGCTTACCTCTCCCGTATCTTTGTTTAAAATGAATTCTTTTACGGTTGTATTTCTTGCAAAATCTTTTACAACAATCTTAATGTTTAGTGTCTTATCTGTTAGTTGTTTAATATCATCAAATGATTTATATTCTTTTCCATTTACATAAATATGTTTGTCTTGAATCTCACCATCGAATCCATTATTTCTTTTATCATTGATATTAAAGACTACAGATTTTCCGTCAGCATATTCAATACTAGTATTTCCCTTAGGATCAATGTTTACTTCTGGTTTAACATTATCATATAAAAATTGATAGTGTACTCCAACCGCTTTCGCATTCAAATCGCTATAGCCAGTTTGAAGATAAACATTTCCATCCATATCTGTTACCTTATCTGGGAATCCGTTTGCTTTATAGTCTTTCATTCCCCAGTCCATGATGTCACCGTCTTTAACATTAAGCTTAATATTAAAATCTCTAGTGTTATCAATGTGTAAATCTCCGTAGATTAAATAATTATCTACAACCGATTCATTAACTCTCAACTCCCAGTTAAAACCACCCTTATCAGAAATCTTACCTCTTAAATAAAATTCTGGATTTCGTACATAAATTTTATTAGATTTAGATGGATTAAAGTAGTTCTTGTCCATTGAAAGATTTACTGGTTTTGCATCAATAAATAACATAGAACCATCTTCTTTTATAGCTTCTACGTTGGACTCATCCTCCCCATGATACTCTTTATCATCTTTACCAAATAATACCAGTTTAGAAGAATCTGTTACAAGATTTCCATCTTTATCGATTGCCTCCCCTTTATCATTCATTTTAAAGGTAAACACTTGATATTTTACAATGTTAAAGCCATCCAAAGCCGACATTAATACTGATTGAGTACTTCTTCCATCTTCAACATTTCTACTATCAGCATAAATTATTTTTTCTGATAGGACTCTTAGATTAGGATTGGCCTTTTGTATTTTTGCTATATCTTCCTGGCTATAAACTCCATTTCCTTCTAACATATCCGTTTTTCCAGGATTATAGGTAGTCACTTTTAGTGCATAGCCTTTTCTTAGAATGATGTTATCCTTTAACAGATATTGTTGTTTTTCTGAATCAGAATAGATTTTACCAGATTCCATTTCCGTTAAATTGTTTGGTTTGTTCTTTGAAAGATCACCTTCTCCTAATTCTATTACATTCCCATAACTTGATGTATAGGGATATTCTGTTTTAGTTTCCTTATTTTTTTCAGGCATTCTAATTTTAGTTTCAGCTTTTATCTGATCATCATCTTTAACAAAGAATCTCATATCTCCTGCAAAAGCTAATCCATCCACAATATCATTAATATTAGCGTATAAATCAAATGTCATCGTTTTTGAGTGGGAATCATACTTAGTCGTTTTGATTTCTACAGATCTATAGTTATTGCCGTAATATACCTTGGCATTTTTAGAAACATTACTTATCTTTCCAAGAATTTCAAAGTGTCCATCTTTAGACGGGCTTAGAACACCATAAATTTTTGATTTGATTTCGTCAAGTTTTTCAGTTTCATATTGTAAGGCACTACCATCGTCATAAGCAATGATATTTCCCTTATCATCGTATTTATAATCGTATTCCTCTGTTCTCTTACCAGTTTCACTTGTAAAGTCATCAACTTCTCTAAATTTCTTTTTAATGAGTTTCTTTAAGTCTTTACTTTCAAAATCTCTAATTGTTGAAATAGTTTTATGAATAGTCAAGCTTGATTTTTCTTCGATAGACTCTTCATTTTCTTGATGATTTTCTTCCTCAGTTGTATCTTTTTTAAGACTATCCTCTTTTCTATTTTCTAAATTTTTAAATTTAGATTCGGAAATCTCGCCAAGCTTTTGGTATTTAGATGAATCTTGATCAGGATCTACTAGATAATAGGAAATCATCCCCTTTTCATCAGCATGATCAGCAAATTTAATTCTATGAATCTTTGTGAAATTGCTAGATCCATCTAATGCAATGACTTCAATGATTTTTCCTCTTAAATCTCCTGCACCATTAATTTCATAAATAGTATTTCCGTCTTTGTCTAGTTTCCTATTTCTTCCTTGACCCTCACCTGCATAAGTTACTTCAAGATTTTTCTCAACCTCTCCATCTTCATTAACCAGAGCGGCGCCTGCATACCAAACTTCGTTTGCAATCTCGTCAAATTTTTCAGGATGTTCTTTTTGATCTCTCGCAAATAAGGTTTCATTCTTGTATTGATCTTTTACCTTGTGATAAGTATCCTTTGTAATCAACTTAATTTTTTCAGGATTTGAAAAATCAACCGAAACAATCTTAGGGGCTGTATTATCAATTTTTACAGGAATATAGGAAACCTGCCATGGGTAATCTTTAGTTAATCTATATTTAAATTTATAGAAATATTGACCTTCTGCAATCGGTTCAAATTGTCCTCTTATCTTAGTAGCAGGATCTTTGGTATCCTTGCTTTCTGGTGCATTTTCTTCTCTACCTCTAGGGTTATAGATGAGTCCATCCCATTTCAAGTCGCTCCAAACTTTTAGCTTAGAAGATTTGATTCCCTTTGCATCATTTCTCTTAGAGTTTAAAATTCCTCTAATAAAGTGTTCTCTCGAAATGACTTTTAAATCTCTTTGATTTTCTCCCTCTTTATTTGTATTTACTATTGAAATCAATCCTTCTTCTGCACTTCTTAATACAAGTGGAGAAGGTGTTAATCCTCTCCCAAGTTGAGCATCTTGAGGATTTCCATTTGAATCTAAAGGATAAATTTTAGCAATATTAGAACCACTTGATGATGGTGCGTTGATCCCTTCGTTATTGAAAGCAAACAATTCTGGATTTTGATCTAGGGATGTTGTATTTTTATCTTTTCTATTTTGTATAACTCCTGCTGGATTAAATTTATCTATACCTTCTCCACCAATCCCCTTATTTAAGGTTCCTGGAATTTTCGGTTTGCCATCATCATCATAACCTTCCATTGTTTTTGATTTTGAACCTTCTTCCCAGGCCCATTTATCAAGGATTGGTTCGTGGTTCCAATTCCCAGCAAATCCCATTAGAGGCATCGATAAAGAAGGTTGGAAGTTTATTTTCTTCCCGTTGGAGTTCAGAGCTTCCATTTCTTCCACTGACTCAAAATGAATAAATGATTCTACAAATTTATTTTTGTTTTTAGCCTCCCCAACATTTATAACCGCATTTAAATCAAAGCTAGAATTTGGACCTATAGTGAAAGTGTCATGCTCAAATGTAATATTTGCTCCTTTGATTTTTTCTGGGTGGATTTCTGGAACAATTTGCTTACCATCTGGAGATTTTTCATCTTTGTATGTTTCATCCAGTTTGAGTCTGTCAGTTAGAGCATCTGTAGTTATAGCAGATGCTGAAACTTTAAAGGTTAAAGGTCTGTTTGATGTGTTGTGAAGCTTAATTGTAAAATATTTTTTATCTCCTTTTATTTCTTTAAGAGAAATAGAACCATAAGAGTTTACCAAACCTTTAGAATCCGTGTTTTTAAAAGTAGCTACGACTTCATTTCTCAAAGCATTGGCAACATTAATTAGCCCTGCTCCCTGTTGTCTAGGTGATGCAAAGTATTGACTTTTTTCTTTCCAAGAAGTTGCATCCATCATAGGGCGTGCAGTATTTTGTAGGGCTATTTTTGTAAGACTTGTAAGATCTATTTTGTCATCTCCCTTAAGATTTTTCAACACAGGTCTTTCAAGCATTTCCTTTAATTTTGGTCTAATCAAAACAGTAGAAGCTGCCACGATTGGAGTTGCCATACTAGTCCCTGACATATAACCATAAGTTGATTTCCCATTAATGACATTGAGAGTGGATTTAATATTTTTACCGGGTGCTGAAACATCTGGTTTTAAAAGTAAATCTATTCTTGGTCCCCAAGATGTGGACCCTGCTGGAACGATGATCTCTTCTTTATACAGTTCTTTGTCTGTGTCAGGTGCAAACTTAAAGTCAATCTCTTTTTCGTCACCTACATTCGGTTTATTAGAATTATAGCTTGCCATATCAATTGGATAGTATTGCTCCAATTTATCTTTAAAATCTTCTTTATTATTCCTTTTAACCTCAGTTTTTTTATCAGGGTTAATCATGTTCCATAACTTTACACCATCATCTCCTGAAATTGAAAAAACTTGACTAGTAGTTCCTTCATCCTCCTCATATCCCATAGCTGGAAGCTCTGTCCAATTATCTCTATTGTAGTAATTTACAGTATTTACAACCATAATGCCACGTGCACCCTTATCCGTTGCACGTTTAAAAGCATTTTTTAACTCCTTTGTATAAATTCTATCCATTACTGCAATTTTGCCTCTAAGATCCAATCCTATCAAATCTTTGTCTTGCCCCTTGCCTATATATACAAATTTTAATTTACTAGAAGCTTTTGATCCATCTTCATTTGTTATGATTTTATTCTTATCGAAAAAGGCACCTATATTTCTATATTTAAAACTTTCTCCACCTATGTTAACTTTATCAAACTCAACTGTTTGATTTTTAGCAGATGCGACTGCTATCGCATCTTCATGTGCTGCAGTTCGTGTTACATTTCCAGTGTCGGTCATTTTCAGATTATTATTTGCCACTAAATCCCATGAAGAACTTGAAGCAGAAGTCGCATAGTTACCCGTAGCTACAACCATTGGAATGCCTGCTTTTCTTAATGCTCTAATAGCTTGCCAATATTTCTCACCTACAAGACCTGTTCCTGTAAAGCCAGATGATATCGAAACAACATCGACATTGTGTTTGATCGAATCTTCAATAGCATGAAACATTGTTTCATCTCCTGCGAAGCCAGATCCTGCGTCAGAGTACATTTTATAAGAGAAAATCTGTGCATTAGGAGCAATTCCATCTATTCCGTTAAAGTTTTTAATATCTTTTTCAGTATCATTTCCCGCAAGAATCCCTGCAATATGCATCCCATGTGGATCAAAATAATCGCTTCCATCATCAGCTTTTTCTACAGTAATTTTACCACCATTATAATAATTGAAAGCATGAGGGATTTTATCACTCAACCAGAAATTTTTATCAGTACCTTTTAAGTCTTCTTTTTTAAATCTCATTGAGTCTTTAGCATCATCATCAATCCTCATGGCCTTATGCCTATAATCCGTTCCCGTATCGATATTTGAAATGACCATACCTCTACCATCAAAGTTTTTCCCAAATGGTGCATTGATAGATTTTAGGTAATCGATTGCCTCTTCAACTCCAATTTCTTTTCTAGCATGATTCATCATAGGTTGGACTTTTTGTGACCTTTCAACCGATGAAATACCTTCTATTAGTTTAATTATGTCCAGAGTATCTTTGGTTGTTTCAATAGCGCTACCGTTAAAAATTCTATCATAAGTATATAAAACTTTTGTATTCTTAAGATTTGATAGTTCCTTGATTGCTTTTTCTCCAGATTCTTTATCTTTAAATTCAGCAATATAGACAAGTTTATCCTCTTTTTTGGGACTTTCTGGGTCTTTACTTGCAGACGAGTCCGCTTTATCTCCTTGGGATTGATTGGAATTTTCTTCTTTGATTTTTGCTTCTTCATTGCTAGTGTTATTGTCTATCACAGGATTTTTACTAACAACTTCTTTTTCCTCAATAATTGTTGTTTTCTTTTCTTCAGTATCCTTTGAAGTTTCTATAACATTATGAATATCTTCAAGTTTTTCTTTGTTTTCGTTTTGTTTACCTACTACTGTTTCTTTATCAGATATTTTTAAAGAATCTTCAGAACTAGGTGTATCTGCTAGGATTACCTCATTAGGGACATATGCTGCTAAAATAACTGCAGCTGTGGTTAATGACAATACTGTACTTTTTTTCATTTTAATTCCTTACATATTTATTTAACTTCCAATAGATAGTAAACTTTAACTTTGCTAGCATTTGTTATAAAAAGTTTTACTAATACTCTTCGAAGATCGCTTCAAACCGCGTCAACGTCGTCTTAGCGTATGTATGGTTACTGACTTCGTCAGTTCTATCTACAACCTCAAAACAGTGTTTTGAGCTGACTTCGTCAGTTCTATCTACAACCTCAAAGCAGTGCTTTGAGCAACCTGCGGATAGTTTTCTAGTTTGCTCTTTGATTTTCATCGAGTATAAGTATTATCTAGGAAATAGAGTAGTACATTTATATATAATTGTTAGCTCTCCAGAAAAATAGTATATCATTTAAAAAATTTAAGTCAAGAAAAATTAACCTACATTAATTTATTTTTTAATAAGCGTTAAAAACATAGAGTCAAAAACTTTCGTAGTTAGCTGGGGTACATTATCAGAACATTCACACCATCAAAAATAGTAGCAATCAACTTAAAGCACTAGCAACATCACAAAGTCAAACATCATTAATGAAATATCAGCGCTATTAAACAATATAAAAAACCGCTAAGAATAAGACTTAACGGTTATCTTCTACATATCTATTTTTTCAAATCCTCAGTCGTTTATCTACCTATAACCTAGACTTTACGAGTGCCTTGCTCTACCAACTGAGCTAAATTGGCTAACACTTTTATAGTATGGCACTCTCAATTTTTTGTCAGGAAGTTTTAAACGATTTTCTTTATCAAAATCTGGCAAGGATTCTGGGGATCCCATAGTTGAGGAAAAATCTCTAATTTTTTAAAACCAACACTTCGATAAAAGACATTTGTTCGATCATAATCTTTATTAGAGCCTTCTGCTACTGTTTTTACCTGTAGGTAGTCTACTTGTTTGCGTGCTTCACTTTCTAAAGTAGCAAGCAATTGACTCCCAATTCCTCTACCTTGATGAGCTTTTTTTACGCCGAGACAATCAATCTCTGCACACTCTTCACTAGAATAGGACAAGCTTACAAATCCAGTCAAATCACTCTCCTGATAGGCTGCCCAAACTTGCAAATCTTTGGCTCCTTCGATGTAGGCTTGCGTGCTTTCAGGTATTCCAAACCATTCTGGCAAATCCTTTAAAACCTCATCAACAACTGCCATTTTTTGATCTTCATCCTTGACTTCTTCAATTGTAAACATCATAAGTTCCTTTCTTGATTTTAGTCTTACTTTCCCCCTTACGAGCCAGCACTTTCGTAGGCATCCAAGCCCCTATCCCAGAGTTTGAGGGAAATGAAAAAGAAGACAAGGGAAATCAGAATCAAACCACCGATATCAAAGAGCCCATTCTTACCCTGCAAGAAATAACTGGCAGGATAGTAAGCCGTAAAGGCAAATGGCACGATAAAACTGATCAACCAACGAAGGAGCGAATTGTAAATGGAAATCGGGTACTTGGCAAAATCATTGAACATATAAAAAATATAAATCATGGCGCCTGACTGTTTAGTCCAAAAAGCGATACTGGCTGTCGCTATTTTCAAGGAAGTATAAATCAAGGTAGCAAATGGAATACAGACTAGGAAAATCAGGAATTTGGGAAGCGTCCAAGCAATGCTTGATACTGTTGTTCCCAATAGAATGCAACCGACCAAAAGTTCCCCCAAGGCATCAATCTGAAAGGTCTCAACCAGAATATGAAAGAGAGGGTTGATAGGACGAGTCAAATACTTGTCAAATTCCCCTTTTCGGACTAGTCGTTGACCTAAGGCCCAGAGATTGTCAAAAAAGAGATGATCTAATCCCTTTGGAATTAAGGAAAATCCATAGATAAAGGCAATTTCTTGAAAGGTCCAACCTTCTAGCGAGGGGATGTGTTGAAAGATGACATTGAGAAACAAGAGGTTTAGGCCTTAAGTCAGAAAGACTCCCAACACACCTACCACAAAATCCACCTTGTATTCCATGATTTGCTTGATGTATTGTCTGATAAAAATCAGATGCATGCGTTGATATTTTTTCATACTAACCTCCTTGAATAGTGATAAATGACTGGACTCGTTTCCAAATCAACTGAGACAAGCCCACCATCACTATAAGCCAGAAAAACTGAAGCAAAAGTGCTTGAAGAATCTGACTGGCATCGTATTTCCCAACAATAATCATGACCGGAGTGTAAATTAAGGATGAAAAAGGCAAGAAGGAGAGAATAGCTGAAACCACCTTTGGAAAGAAAGCCAAGGGAATCAAACTTCCAGACATAAAGGCCACTATGGAAGTCTTGAGTAGATTGGAACCCCAAAGATTTTTAAAGACAAATGCTGAAAATCCAAAGCAGATATTAAAGAAAAAGTTAATCAGATAAGCCAGAGTTAAGCTAAAGAGATAAAGGACAGTTAATCCCAGCACTTCTACAATTCCTTGCCCAGACAGGATTTTCATCAAAATAATGACACTTAAAAATGGCAGGCCAACAGAGATGAAAATCAACCACTTGGAACCAAGCTCGGTGAAAAGGTAAGAGGCCGCAAAATGCACTGGTCTCAGCAAGCGCATGATAATGGAGCCATCCTTGACCTCCTCCCAATCATAAAGGAGCTATCAGACCTGGTCAAAAGATTGGTCACAAAACTCATGATGATGTAGAGAGTGATATCTGCCATACTGAAGCCCTGAATCAAAGGCTCCTGGGAGGAGTCAAAGACAGCCTTCCAGAGATAGAAAGCGACAAAAGCCCCCATGACATCACCAATCCGATAGAGAATAAAGTTGACTCGATAGGTAATCAACTCCTGAATCCCTGCATTGATAAAGGGTTTATAACGTCTCCACAATTTGACCATCTTAGAGCTCCTTTCGATAGAAGCGACGGATAATATCTTCAATATCCGTATCTACCATCTTCAAATCACGAACTTCAAAATCAGATAAGGTTTGCTTGATAATATCGGCCGACTGGTAGCGGGAACTATCGAATTCAATATTGAGAGTATTTCCTTGTCTATCAATGGACATATCAGGCAAGCCCTCATAATGAGAGACGAGATGACTTTGACCTGGCGTCAGATCGAAAGAGAGAGTCTTCATCTTTCCAAAGGTTTCTTTGAGCTGGCTAACCGTTCCATCAAAAATCTCTTGCCCCTTGTCAATCATAAAAATCCGATTACAGAGTTGCTCAATGTCACTCAGATCGTGAGTGGTCAAGAGAATAGTTGTTTCTTCTTCCTGATTAATCTGAGTAATGGCCCGACGAATGTTGTCCTTGACCGACACATCCAAACCAATGGTCGGCTCATCTAAAAAGAGAACCTTGGGATTGTGAAGCAAGGAAGCCGCAATATCCGCCCGCATCCGTTGACCTAGCGAAAGAGTCCGCACGGGATCCTTGATAAAGTCCTTCAAATCCAAGACTTCATTCAAAAAATCCATGCGCTTGTGGAAGAGCGAGTCTGGGACATCGTAAATCTCCTTCAAAACCGTGTAAGTTTCTTGCAGGGCCAAGTCCCACCATAGCTGGGTGCGTTGTCCGAAAACGACTCCAATATCCTTGACATAATCTTGGCGATTATCCTGTGGAATCTTGCCATTAATCCGACAAAAACCAGATGTCGGTTTCAAAATTCCTGTCAGCATTTTAATGGTGGTCGACTTCCCAGCACCATTTGCCCCGATAAAACCTAGAATCTGCCCCTTGGGCACCTCAAAGGTCAAATCCTTGACCGCTTCAAAGGTCTGCTTTTCAGGATGAATAAAGGAACGCAAAGCCCCCTTCAACCCCGGTTCCTTGACTGTCTTCACAAAATTTTTCTGAAGATGTTTCACTTCTATCATTGCCATATCTATCTCCTACAGTAAAAAATCAACAAACCGTGTCCTCTAAACACAAAAAGCCAATTTCTCATCTCCTAAAATCTCCCTTCTTTATCACAGCAGAAGACCTTAGTATTACTCTATTATAAAGCAGTTAAAAAAGGAAACCAAGTGTTATTCTCTCAAAAGAGAAAATAGTTTTGATACTTGAAAAAATCAAAAAAATCTGTCTAATTCACTAAACAAAATGACACAATTCAATAATTCATCAAAGCCTCTACATATTCCTGTAGAGGCTCATTTCAACTTCTCTCATTCTTGCTTGTGAATGTTTAGATAGATTATAAGGCACAAGAAAAGCCACCATATGGTGACTTCATTCTTATCTACTTCTCCTCACCCCAACCAGTCTTTTTCTTTGGCAATGCGGACGGCTTCTGTTCGGTTACCTGCGTCAAGTTTGGTTAAGATGGCTGTCATGTAATTTCGGACGGTTCCATTTGAGAGAAAGAGACTTTCGGCGATTTCTTGGTTGGTTGATCCTTGAGCTACCATGGCCAAGACTTCTTGTTCGCGTTGGCTAAGTGGATTATTGTCAAAGGCTACACCTTCAACTAGCTCTGGCGAGTACTCCTTTTGGCCTGCTAGGACGGTATGGATGGTCGCCATGAGGTCACTGATGGAACGCTCTTTCAGTACATAGGCATCCACGTGGGCTGCCAGGGCTCGTTTGAAATAGCCTTTTCGTTTGAAGGTGGTTACTATAACAACCTTTGTTTCTCTTTGGTTGGCTCGAATCCACTCAAGAACATCCAGTCCTGTTTTAACTGGCATTTCAATGTCTAAAATGGCTACGTCGACTTCTTCTTTTTCCAAGAGAGCAATGGCTTCTTGACCATCACTGGCCGCATGGACCTCTTCGACATCATCTTCCAACATGAGAAGTTGGCAGAGGGCATCCCTCAACATTGACTGGTCTTCGGCAACTAATAATTTCATGCTTTTCCTCCCTCTTTCAAATGCACACGAATGATTGTTGGATGCGATTGAGACAGAATTTCCAAGTCTCCATCTACCAAACTGAGACGCTCTCTGATACTGTGTAGCTCTTGTCCTGTGACTTCCTTAAAGCCACAACCATCATCTTCAAACTCAAGAATGATACCACGATTACGGCTAAGACGAATCTGACAGCTAT
>OKVP01000806.1_pt1 | contig 13264 bp, 9 predicted proteins | sample 1604821 | NCBI WGS metagenome assembly OKVP01 (sample SAMN01760946, study PRJEB22395) | human gut metagenome | reverse complement strand
CTGCCGTGGATGGAGGAGCGCCAGATCAAAGAGGTGGACTACGGCACCTTTATGACCATGACCGAGGAGAAGAACATCGGCCGTGTGGACATTGAATCCAACCAGATCATCTTTACCGATAAGGACGAGACGCAGGTCTACAAGACCGGCCTGATGAACGACACCGGCCTGACCGAGCGGCTGTACGATGCCGGAGCCACCTTCTCCAGCGAGATCGTGGAACAGTCCTCGCCGGTGCTGAACTTTTTGATCTGGTTCGTCCTGCCCATCATCCTGTTCTCGGCCATCGGCAACCAGATGAACAAAAAGCTGATGGAAAAGGCCGGCGGCGGCCCGGGCTCCATGATGTTTGGCGGCATAGGCAAATCCAACGCCAAGGTCTATGTGCAGTCCACGGCAGGCATCCGCTTTGCGGATGTAGCCGGCGAGGACGAGGCCAAGGAAAACTTACAGGAAGTCGTCAACTATCTGCACGACCCCAGCAAGTATGAGAGCATTGGTGCCAAGATGCCCAAGGGCATCCTGCTGGTGGGCCCTCCGGGCACCGGCAAGACCATGCTGGCCAAGGCTGTGGCCGGTGAGTCCAACGTGCCCTTCTTCTCCATCTCCGGCTCCGAGTTCGTGGAGATGTTCGTGGGCATGGGTGCCTCCAAGGTGCGCGACCTGTTCAAGCAGGCCAAGGAGAAAGCGCCCTGCATCGTGTTTATTGATGAGATCGATGCCATTGGCCAAAAGCGCAGCGGCGGCCAGTACGGCGGCAACGATGAGCGCGAGCAGACCCTGAACCAGCTGCTGACCGAGATGGACGGTTTTGAGGGCAACACCGGTGTCATCATTCTGGCCGCCACCAACCGTCCCGAATCCCTTGACCCTGCCCTGACCCGCCCCGGCCGCTTTGACCGCCGGGTGCCCGTGGAGCTGCCCGACCTCAAGGGCCGCGAGGAGATCCTGAAGGTCCACGCTAAGAAGGTCGCGCTGGCCCCGGGCATCGACTTTACCACCGTGGCCCGGATGGCCTCCGGCGCGTCCGGTGCCGAGCTGGCCAACATCGTCAACGAGGCCGCGCTGCGGGCCGTCCGCGCGGGCCGCAAGAGCGTGACCCAGTCTGACCTGGAGGAGAGCATTGAGGTGGTCATTGCAGGCTACCAGAAGAAAAACTCCATCCTGACCGATCACGAAAAGTGCATCGTAGCCTACCATGAGATCGGCCACGCTCTGGTCGCCGCCAAGCAGACCCACTCCGCCCCCGTGCAGAAGATCACCATCATCCCCCGCACCTCGGGCGCTCTGGGTTACACCATGCAGGTGGACGAGGGCAACCACTACCTGATGAACAAGGAGGAGCTGGAAAACAAGATCGCCACCCTCACCGGCGGACGTGCCGCCGAGGAAGTGGTGTTCCACTCCATCACCACCGGCGCTTCCAATGATATCGAACAGGCCACCAAGCTGGCCCGCGCCATGCTGACCCGCTATGGCATGAGCGATGAGTTTGACATGGTGGCACTGGAGACTGTCAACAACCAGTATCTGGGCGGCGACACTTCCCTTGCCTGCTCTGCCCAGACCCAGTGTGAGATCGACCAGAAGGTGGTGGAGCTGGTCAAGGCCCAGCACGCCAAGGCTGTGCAGATCCTGACCGACAACCGCGCAAAGCTGGATGAGCTGGCCCAGTATCTGTACCAGAAAGAGACCATCACCGGCGACGAATTCATGGAGATCCTGAACCGGGAAGGTTAAACCCCACCGTCAATGCTTCGCATTGCCACCGCCCCTAGTAGGGGCGGCTCTGGCGCTACGTAGAACCCTGCGAGTTCCCCTTTATGCCAAGGGCCCCACTATTAGGGGCAACAGTAACAACCGCCGCCAGTGGCGGATAAAGGGCGTTGCTGTTGGGGCCGCGGCCAGCAAGACATAAGTGTTGTTTACAACACGAAATGAATGCTGGGAGCCGCAACCCGTACCTGTCGCCGAAGGCGACTGAGAGGTTTAATACGTATAAATAAGGAGGACGTAGTCCCGTGACGAAACTTTTGATCCTGAGCGACAGCCACAACAGCGCCAGTACAGTGGAGCGCATCCTGCACGCAGAAAGCGATGCAAATGCCGTTGTCTTTTTGGGAGATGGCCTGCGCGACCTGGAAGAGGCTCTGACCCTGCACCCCAAAATGAAGGTCTACGCCGTGGCCGGCAACTGCGATTTTGGCGCGTTGGAGCCGCTGGACGGGCTGGCCGCCTTCGATCAGGTGGTCGTTTTCTATACTCATGGTCACATGTATGGTGTAAAATACGATCTGGACACGCTGGCGGATGCCGCCGCCGCCCGCGGCGCTGAGGTGGCATTGTTCGGCCACACCCACAAACCCATCGCCCTCCAGAAAAACGGCGTGTTCCTGTTTAACCCGGGCTCCTGCGGCCGCTGCTACACCGGCCCCAACACCTACGGCGCGATGCTGTTGGACAAGGGCAAGATCACCAGCTTTGCACACAAAGAGGTACCGCAGCAATGAGCATCAATGAGGTGCGTTATCTGCCCGAATGCGGCAGCACCAACGCGTATATGAAAGAGCATTTTGAAGAGTTTGGCCCGGTGGGCGCAGTATACACCACCAACCAGACCGCCGGGCGGGGCCGCCTTGGCCGCACCTGGGTCAACGCCGAGGGCAAGGCGCTGTACTACACAGTCGCCATCCGGGAGCCGCTGGCGCAGCCCGCCACCCTGCCCCTGCTGGCCAGCCTTGCCGTGCGCAGACAGCTGGCCCTGCGCTACGGCGTGGACTGCCAGATCAAGTGGCCCAACGACCTGCTGCTGAACGGCAAAAAGATCGTGGGCATCCTGTGCGAAAGCGTCTGCTACGGCTACCAGCAGCAGGGCCGTGGCATCCTGTGCGGCATTGGCATCAACCTGGCCCAGCCGCAGAGTTATTTTGATGCCGCCGACCTGCCCCATGGCACCTCGCTGGCCCTGCAGGGTGCCGCGATCGATCTGAAGCAGGATCCCGGCTGGCTGGCCGAGGCTTTGACGGATTTCGGCTTTGATCGGCCCCTGTACACCTTTGCGCGGGATGGCTTTGCACCTTTCCGGGAGGAGTACAAGGCCGCCTGTGTCAACATCGGACGGCGGGTGACCTTTGACCTGCCGGACGGCGGGCAGGGAGCAGGCGAGGCCGTGGATGTGGACGAAGAGGGCCGTCTTGTTGTCCGCACCGACAGCGGCGAGGAGCATGTGTTCACCGGCGAGGTCTCCGTGCGCGGCATCTACGGTTCCCTCTGAAACTTGATATAGCACAGCACCCCCGGCAGAGGATCGCTCCGCCGGGGGCGCTGTTTCAGACAAACAAAAGTCCCCTCCGGCGCTTGCGGTACACCGGAGGGGACTTTTGTTTTGGGGTATTGCTTTGGTGTGAGGAGGAATCATGTGCAAGGGAGACGGTTGCGGCCCCGCTCCCTTGTGCTCATAGTATACCCGATTTCGGCGCAAAAGTCATTACTTTCTTGTGAAATCTTGTGAAAATTCTGTTAAGCTTCGCACGAAATTATTTCGCTCACTCGTTTTCACCTTTTTCCTCTTTCCGCAGGGCTGCGGCGTGACGGCAGCCCTCCCCCACATAGTGGGCGGCATTGGCAAGGCTGGCGGCTGCCTGTTCGGGGCTGACCTGCTTGATGATCTTCCCCGGAACCCCCACCACAAGGGAATCGTCCGGGATGATCTTGCCTTCCGGCACCAGCGCACCGGCCCCGATGATGCAGTTTTTGCCCACAACACAGTGGTTGAGCAGGGTGGCGTGCATCCCGATCAGGGAACCGTCTCCCACGGTGCACCCGTGGACAAGGGCACAGTGGCCCACGGTCACGTTTTTGCCCAGCGTGACCGCCCCGCCCGGGTCACAGTGGAGCACCGCATTATCCTGCACATTGGTGTTCTCGCCCAGGGTCAGGGTGCCGTCGTCCCCGCGCAGAACCGCACCATACCAGACCGAGGAGCCCGGCCCCAGCACCACATCGCCCAGCACCGTGGCGTTGGGTGCCACGAACACCGCACCCTCGTCCCGGGGAACTTTTCCACCAAAAGGCAACAACATTGTGAAAAACCACCTTTCTCTTTTCCGTCATTTATGGTATTCTTTTATATAGTGTTTTAGTTTTTGATTCAGGGAAGCCGGGAGCTTCCGTTGGAGGATACGCTTATGCAGAACTCTACTCTCTTCCGCCGGGCGGCGGCCCTGCTGCTGACCGCAGCGCTGGCCCTGACCCTTGTCCTGCCGGGTCTGGCCGCATACGAAATGCCCATCCAGACCGTGAACGAGGGCGAGTCGGTCTATCTGTTCAACGCGGACATCGACAAGCCCATTCTGGAGCAGAACGCGGACCAGCAGCGCTACATTGCCAGCCTGACCAAGATGATGACAGCCCTGCTGTTTCTGGAAAGCGGCAAGGACATGAACGCGGAGATCACCATCCCCGCCAGCCTGACCCAGGAGTTCAAGGACATCCAGAACGCCAACGGCAGCACCATCAACCTGCGCATCGGTGAAACGGTGCGCCGCATCGACCTGCTGTACGGCCTGCTGGTGGCCAGCGCCAACGACGCAGCCAGTGTGATTGCCAGTGATGTTTCGGACGGCGACCTGACCGCCTTTGTGGCCCGGATGAACCAGCGTGCCAAAGAGCTTGGCTGCACCAGCACCAGCTTTACCTGTGTGCACGGCCTGTATGATTACGGCAACGTCTCCTCGGCCCACGATCTGGCCCTGATTGCCAAGGCCTGCGCCGAGAATGAGACCTATATGCAGGTGGCAAACACCCTGAGCTATACTCTGCCTGCCACCAACCTGCACCAGAACGAGCGCACCATCACCTCCACCAACCTGATGCTCAACCCGGAGTACCCCTACTACCGGGATTACATCCGGGGCATGAAGACCGGTTTTACCACCCTGGCGGGCCGGTGCTATGTGACCTTTGCCCAGAAGGACGGCCACACCTACGGGCTGGTGATGCTGGGCTCCGACCTTGACAACATTTACAGGGAGGCCTCCGAGATCCTGGACTGGGCCTTTGCAAGTTTTTCTGACCGGGAGCTGGTGGACACCGAGACCCCGCTGACCACCGCCCCCCTGAAGAAGTGCCGCTCCTATGAGGAAGTGGAGCTTTACGCTGCCGCGCCGGTCAGCGGCTACGGCCATGCGGACGACAAGGTGACCTTCACCTACGACCTTCAGGAGAACATCTCCGCCACCGTCAAGGACGGGGCTGTCCTCGGCACGGCCACCGTTTATCTGGACGGCTATGAGGTGGGCACGGTAGACCTTGTGACCCATCAGGAGTATGTCTCCGACTTTCGCACCGACCTTCAGTCCACGCTTCTCCTGATGGCGGCCCTCATCGTTCTTCTGGCTGTTCTCAGCTTCTTCACCCTTGTTGCCGGGGGCGGCTCGCTGAATCTGGGCCGGCGCAGAAAAGCACGGAGACGCTGACTCCAATCAGACTCTTTCCGACAAAGCTCCCCCGAAGGGGGAGCCAAGGGCTATTCCATATATAGCAGCATTTACCCTCTTTGATGTTTTGCCTCTCCCTTCGGGAGAGGTGGCATTGCGCAAGCAATGACGGAGAGGGTAAAGGCTGCTCTTTTTTATCAGAATGTCCGGAACTTCATTGCCAGCACACTCAAGGTGATCTTGGGGTTCACCTGTGCGCCCAGCCGCTGGATCGCCGCATCGGCGGCTGCAAGGGCCTTGCGGGCGGCATCGCCCTGCACCGGAGCACGGGGGCTGCCGCGCAGCCCTGCGGCCGCTACGGCCCGGAAATCAGCCAGCAGAGCGGCGGCACCCACCTTATCCTTTTCGTAGGCCGCCAACAAAACAGCGGCGGCATAGCTGTCCTGCGCGGCCGCTGCTTTGGCAAGGGCAAGTGCCTTGTCCACCTGCGCCCGGCGGGCCTCATCCCGGGCCGCATCCAGCACTGTGCCGATGTGGCCATCGAACAGCTCACTGTACAGGGCGGCATCCTTGCTGTCCACCCCCTGTGCGGTGCAGTAGCGGGCACAATCGGTGGGGGAAACGGGAGCCACTGCAAAGCTGATGCAGCGGCTCCGGATGGTGGGCAGAACGCCCGCCAGCGAATCCGCCGTCAGCAGAAAAAGCACGCCCTCGGGCGGCTCCTCCATGACCTTCAGCAGGGCGTTGGCCGATTCCTCGTTCATCCGCTCCACATGGTAGAGCAGCACTGCGCGCCCCTCTGCCGAAAGGCTGGTGTTGAAGATCTCACTGCGCATGGCCGTGACCTGACCGACCAGATACCGCCCGCCGCTGCCCATACCGGTCACGGAGATGGCTTCCCGGACGATGCCTGTCTCGATCTGGCCGCTGTCGCGCTTACCGGCCTTTGCCACGGCACGGCAGCACTCGCCCCGGAGCAGGGCTTCGGCGGGCGCGCCGCCGTTGGGGTAAAGGTAATCCGCCGCCACGCAGCGGGCCGCAAACCCGGTTCCCAGCCCCTCTTCGCCCACCAGCAGAACACTGTGGGTCATGCGGCGGCCCCCCAGCATCAGCCGGACGCTGGTCTTTAATTCCGAATTGCCTTCCAGACGATCAATCATCATCTCCGATTTTTCCTCTTCCACTGCTCCCGGCGCACCCAGGCGCGGATGTTATGCCAGGCCTGCGGCCCGAAGAACAGAAGGAAGCCCAGCATACAGAGCAGATAGTTCAGCTTGCCCAGCATCCCCATGCTCAGGAAGCTGAATACCCACAGGGCGGCGGCAAAGATGCCGAAATACTTCACCTTGAGGGGGATGACGAAGAAGAGCAGCACCTGCAGCTCCGGGTAAAGCATGGCAAAGGCCAGCAGAAGGGAAAGGGACAGGCAGTAGGTATCGGCAGAGCCTGTCAGCAGGCAGGCCAGCCACGCGCCTGCCATCCCCAGCAGGACGTAGAGGTTGAAGCGGAAATCGCCCCACTCCCGTTCCAGCGCGCTGCCGACAAACCAGGTAAAATAGATGCCCAGCACCACGCTGAGCGGCCCACCGCCCGAAAAAGGCACCAGAACAAAGGTGAACAGCCGCCAGATCTGCCCGGCGAACAGGGCACTGCGGCTCAGGGAGAGATAAAAGGAAATATACTGGTTGACGAACAGTTCAATGGCGTAGACCAGGATCTGGCCGCCGATGAGGATGTTGATGAGGTTGGGAATGCAGAACCGGCCGTATTTCCGTTCCAGCTTGGTGATCCAGTTCATAGGCAGAAGCCTCCGTTATTCGTAAAATTTGCGCCCCGTTGGCTGGGAACGCTCTCTTTTTTCATTGTACCATGATTGACAGGGCCATTCAAGGCGAAGGGTGTGAACAAAGGGATCTGGCTGTCTGTTCATCCGAGTGCTAAAACAGCAGGTTGTATCCACTTTTGGTGTATTCAGATGGACTTATCCACTCTTTCCACTGGGTTTTCCACCGGAATTGTGAAAAAAGCCCCGGTTTTCCCACGATGTTTTCCACTTTTTCCACTGAGTTTTCCACATTTTCCTGTGAAGCGTTTTATACATGGTGTATTGTACCGCGCGGATCTTTGCGAAAATCAGGGGAATTATGGGCCTTTGCACCTTTTTTCCGAAAGAAAGTCAAACCCAAAAATTTACTTTTTACAGCAGGCAGAAAATCCGCTCGTTGAATTTCTCCCCGTTGGAATGAAGGAACCGCTAATTTTCCACACCCGCTTTCTACAAAAATCGATCTGTGGAAAACAGCGGGAAAACTTTAGTTTTCAACAAAAAGAAACAACCCTCTCCGTCATCGCTGCGCGCTGCCACCTCTCCCAAAGGGCGAGGCTATGCTGCCTTTATCTCAGGCCAGCAATAGGCTCCCCCTTCGGGGGAGCTGGCAAAGCCGTCAGGCTTTGACTGAGAGGGTTGCTCCTATAAAATCAAACGTTACATCATATTCCGGAACACGACCTGCGCGATCTGGAAGTACAGGATCAAGCTGCAGGCATCCACGATGGTGGTGATGAAGGGGGTCGCCATGATGGCCGGGTCCGCACCCAGCTTCTTGGCGGCAAGGGGCAGCATACCGCCCACCAGCTTTGCCAGGATGACGCTGAAGAACAGCGACACGCTGACGACGATGGCGTAGCCCATCACATTGTCATACTGACCGGCAAAGATGAAGGTGTACATCAGGTAGATGCGCAGACCGTTCACCAGGCCCAGCACCGCACCCACGATTGCGGAAACACGGAGTTCCTTGGCCAGTACCTTGAGGAAATCGGCGGGTTCCACCTCGCCCAGCGCCAGACCGCGCACCATCAGGGTGCTGATCTGGTTGCCGCAGTTGCCGGCGGTATCCATCAGCATGGGCATAAAGGAGACCAGCAGGGGCAGGCTCACAAAGGCTTCCTCGTAATGGGTGGTGACCATGCCGGTAAAGGTGGCTGACAACATCAGGATCAGCAGCCAGGGGATGCGCTGCTTGGCGTGGGTCCAGACACTGGTGCCAAAATAAGTGGTGGCCTCATCCGCGGGCAGAATGGCGGCCATCTTCTGCATATCCTCGGTGCTCTCATCGGTCAGAACATCGATTGCATCGTCGATGGTGATAATGCCCACAAACATGCCCTCGTTGTCCACAACGGGCATTGCGGTAAAGTCGTAGCGCTGCATCTCACGGGCCACGAACTCCTGGTCATCCGTGACCTTCACGGTGACCACGTTGTCGTCCATAATATCGACCAGCGGGGTATCAGGGTCTGCCAGCAGCAGGTCACGGGCAGAGACAACACCCTTCAGGCGGTTGCGCTCCACAACATAGTTGATATAGACGGTCTCGGCGTTCTCGCCCTGCCGCCGGATGGCATCCAGCGCCTGCCGGACATTCATCTCTTTTTTCAGCCGGACATATTCAGGGGTCATCAGGCTACCGGCCGAGCTCTCGGGGTAATTCAGCAACTTGTTCAGGCTCTCGCGGGTCTGCTTGGAGGATTTCTCCAGCACCCGCTTGACCACGCCTGCGGGCATATCCTCCAGCAGGTCGGCGGCATCGTCCAGGCTCATTTCCTCAATGGCGCTGACCAGCTCCACGTCGGAGAAGGCGTTGACCAGGTCATCCCGGGCTTCATCGGACATATAGGCGAAGGCCTCGGTGGCCACTTCCTTTTTCAGCAGGCGGAACACCACCAGACGGTTGTTCTCGTCCAGCTCCTCCAGCAGCTCTGCCAGGTCGGCGGGCTGCTCCTCCTCGGTGACCTCACGCAGCTTGACGTACTGCTTTTTTACCAGCATCTTGAGCAGGCGGCTCTTGGTCAGCATCTCGGGGTCAGCCTTGACCTCATCGTCCCGGGCCTCCTCTTTCTCGGCCTCCCGGATGTCCTGCTTCAGATCCTCTGTGGCTTCCTCGTTCAGATCTCTGACCAGCTTCTGGCGCACCTCGTCTGGGATATCAGCGGGCAGCTCCTGCACAGGCAGGGCGGCCTCGGTCAGTTCGTTTTTCTTTTCTTCCATTTCCATTTTGCGTACCTCCTACCGTATTCCGGCGGTTGGTACAGGGCAAAACAAAAAGCGCCGCCAACGGCCCGCATCCACCCCTTGCCAGGGCTTCCACGCGCACAAAGCCGCGCCCTTTCTCCCCGCTGAGAAGTGCCCGAACAGCACCTCTTACCGGGCAAAAAAGGCGAACGCAGCCTGCTCCATGTCCCGTCCTATCGCACCAAAACCGCATCTTCGACTATGATCCGGGTCCATTGTCCTGCGTTCACCTCCTAAAGATCTTTTCCACTTTTTATTATAGCGCCGCCCAAAAGGCCGGTCAACCCTAAATGCACCGAATCAGGCGGGAATTTCCACCAAAACACGCAGAAAGCCCCTTCCAGTGCTTGCGGACCACTGAAAGGGGCTTTCTGTTTGGATATTGCCTTGGTGTGAGGAGGAATCATGTACAAGGAATCGGTTGCGGCCCCGGTTCCTTATGTCAGTAGTATAGCACCAAAAGCACGGGTTTGCATGAAAATCCTATGAAGAAATTGTAAAATAGCGAGAAGATATTTTTATCGCACCCTTGACAAAATGGGATATATCATATATTATAGAAATAGGATATATCCCATAGAGGAGGGCTGCCGCTTGGAATGTTACGATGTAGACTTCTACCATAAGGAGAATGGCGACTGTCCGGTAGATGATTTTCTGGAATCCCTTGACACCAAAATGCGTGCAAAAGTATTGGGTGCTGTCGCACTGCTGGAAGCCAACGGACCACAGCTGCGGGAGCCCTACTCCAAATTTATTGGGGACGGAATTTTTGAGATCCGTGCTAAGCAGAGCAGCAATATCACACGTGTTCTGTATTTCTTTTACATTGGAAAGCGTATTGTTCTGACCAACGGCTTCATCAAGAAAACGCAAAAAACACCATCAGAGGAAATTGCCCTGGCCAAAAAATATCGTGCAGACTATCTTGAACGAAAGGAGAAGATATCGTGAGTGATTTTCGGAATTTTCTCAACAAACAACTGGAAGACCCTGAATTCAAAGCGGAGTGGGAGGCACTTCAGCCAGAGCTTTCGCTGGTACAGGCAATGATCGATGCCCGGAAGGTAAGCGGCCTGACCCAGAAGGAGCTCTCGGAGCGTACCGGCATTGCTCAGGCAGACATCAGCAAGCTGGAAAACGGCAACGCAAATCCTTCTCTGCGGACGCTGCAACGCCTTGCCGCCGGTATGGGAATGCAGGTCAAAATTGAATTCATTCCTGCTCCCGCAAAATAGTATATGGATGAGAGAACCGCTGTATGGAACATTCCGTACAGCGGTTTCTGTTTCCTTACACAAAAATACGCCCCGTTCACTATAAAGTGAGCGGGGCGCTAAAAACGGATTCGTTTTTGACTGCGGCAAGATTCCTGCAGGGCAGGTCTTATGCAGCAGGCGGAGCAAGGTATCTGTTGCCAGACCTTATGCTCCTGACACACGCGGGGTGTGCTTTCAAGGACCCTCGCGGGCGCTTTGGTATTTCAAACACCCTGCCCGGCGCGGTTCGCGGGCCGCGGCGGGCGAGGGAATGAAATCAGAAGTTTGCGCAAATGCTCGTTTGCACGTTCATCATGCTCTGTTCAGGGCGGCGGGGCCGCAGTTTCGCACTGCTGCGTTGCGCAGTAATCGCCAGTGCGGAGCAGCCGCCTTGCGGACTAGGGTGCCGCTGCGGCCATTGCCAGCCATTGTTCAGAAAACAGGATTACTTGTACAGCTCGACCAGACGGGTCAGGTGCTCGTAACGATCGTTTGCAACCTGCTCGTTGCGTGCGAACAGAGCCTTTGCACGCTCGGGGAATGCACGGGTCAGGCGGCTGTAACGGGTCTCGTTTGCCAGCAGTGCCTGATACTTCTCGGCATCCACAGCCTTGGAGGTCAGGGTGAAGGGGTTCTTGCCCTGAGCCTTGTTGGCGGGGTTGAAGGTGAACAGGTTCCAGTAACCAGCCTCAACTGCCTTCTTCATCTCGTTCTGGCAGTTGGTCATGCCGCCCTTCACACCGTGCAGCTCGCAGGGAGCGTAGCCGATGATCAGAGAGGGGCCGGGGTAAGCCTCAGCCTCGGCAATAGCCTTGACAGCCTGGTTCATGTTAGCGCCCAGAGCGATCTGAGCAACATAGATGTAACCGTAGGTCATTGCGATCTCGGACAGGCTCTTCTTGCTGATTTCCTTACCAGCAGCAGCGAACTGGCAGACCTCACCAATGTTGGAAGCCTTGGATGCCTGTCCACCGGTGTTGGAGTACATCTCAGTATCGAAGACCATGACGTTGACATCCTCGCCGGAAGCCAGGACGTGATCCAGGCCGCCGAAGCCGATGTCGTATGCCCAGCCGTCACCACCGAAGATCCAGACGGACTTCTTGGCGATGAACTCCTTGCTCTTCAGGATCTCAGCGGACTCGGTGCAGCCAGCGGCAGCAGCCTTCTCCAGCTCAGCGATCAGAGCCTTGGCGGGTTCGTCGTTTGCCTTGGTGTTGTTCTTGGTCTCCATGAACTTGTCGAAGGCAGCCTTCAGCTCAGCGGAAGCCTTGTCAGAACCAGCAACCTCAGCAATGCGCTTGATCAGGTTCTCACGAACGGTCTTCTGGCCGAGGTACAGGCCCAGACCATGCTCAGCGTTATCCTCGAACAGGGAGTTGCACCATGCAGGACCATGGCCGCTGTCCTTGTTGACGGTGTACGGAGAGATGGAAGCGGTACCGCCCCAGATAGAGGAGCAGCCGGTAGCGTTGGAGATGTACATCTTCTCGCCGAACAGCTGAGTGATCAGGCGAGCGTAAGAGGTCTCGGCACAGCCTGCGCAGGAGCCAGAGAACTCCAGCAGGGGCTGGTTGAACTGAGAACCAATAACGGTGTCATCAGCAAACTTGCTGGGCTTCTTGGAGATGTTGGCGACGCAGTAGTCGAAGACTGCCTGCTGATCGGCCTGGCTCTCCTGAGGAACCATAGCAATTGCCTTGGTGGGGCAGACGGTGACGCACTCGCCGCAGCCCATGCAGTCCAGAGGAGAAACAGCCATCACAAACTTGTACTCGTTTGCGGGGCGGTTGTCACGGCTCTTGGTCTGAGCAGGAGCAGCTGCCAGCTCGTCAGCGGTCAGCTGGAAGGGACGGATGGTAGCATGAGAGCAGACGAATGCACACTGGTTGCAGCCAACGCACTTGGAAGCATCCCACTCGGGAACGTTCACAGCGGTGCCGCGCTTCTCGTATGCAGATGCGCCCTGCTCCCACTCGCCGTTTGCATTTGCAACGAAAGCGGAAACGGGCAGGCTGTCGCCGTCCATACGAGCGATGGGCTCCATGACATCACGGATCTGCTTGACCAGCTCCGGACGGCCGGTGAGAGCCTTGGGAGCGGGATCAGCCTCGGGGTTGGACCAGGAAGCGGGAACGTCGACCTTGTGGATTGCGTCAACACCAGCATCGATGGCCTTCCAGTTCATCTCAACAACGTCCTGGCCCTTCTTGCCATAGCTCTTCTGAGCTGCCTGCTTCATGAAGTTGACAGCGTCCTCGATGGGCATAACGTCAGCCAGCTTGAAGAAAGCGGACTGCAGGATGGTATTGGTGCGCTTGCCCATACCGATCTCGATTGCCTTATCGATGGCGTTGATGGTGTACAGCTGAATGTTGTTGTCAGCAATGTACTTCTTGGCCTCAGCGTTCAGGTGCTGGCCCAGCTCCTCATCGGTCCACTGGCAGTTGATCATGAACACGCCGCCGGGCTTGACATCCTGGACCATCTTC
>OKVP01000793.1_pt1 | contig 13374 bp, 10 predicted proteins | sample 1604821 | NCBI WGS metagenome assembly OKVP01 (sample SAMN01760946, study PRJEB22395) | human gut metagenome | reverse complement strand
GAATAGGTGGTGTCAATGGGGAAGTGAGGGGGAAAAAATTTATAGGAAAGAGTGAGGAAAATGTTTATGCTATGTTCCAAGTTTCCAATGCTTATAATCTATAAATAATTTACTCCAAGTAATTTGCTTCTCAACTTTAACATTTTCACCCACAACAACCATAGCTTTTCCAAATACCTTGAATAATTCAAAGGAAAACTCACTAATACCCTTCTCGAAATATTTATTTGTATTATTATATAAAATCATACGCTCTGTTATTGTTGCAGCAATAATTGTCGCTTTCAATATTTAAAAAGTAGAGCGAATCAATAAATATCTACAATAAACATTTAAACATTTTACAATGTATCTATAATAAATCATTTTATTCCATAAATCATCTGACATTATAATACATTTTCATTTATCTAGATTACTTTATTTTCATCTAATGCTTTCTTCACTGCAACCCCTATTGCTTTTCCTAACAATGGTGGCACCGCATTTCCAATCTGTACTAGCTGCCATTTTTTAGAGCCTTTGAATATAAAATCATCAGGGAATGACTGGAGTGCTGCAAGTTCCCTAGGTGTAAGAACTCGCGGAAGCTTTGGATGAAGATTTACTCCACCATGATTTTCTTTTACTGTACACGATGGCTTATCCCAGGGAGATTTCTTCCATGCATCTGAATAATTTCCATACAAGCTCATACCTTCTGGAACATCCATTATTCTATGCTTCATTTCTTCAGTATGCTTACTAAAAATATGATTTATTGATTTATCCTCTGGTATATTCATAAATCTCTCAATTTCTTGTCCTAAAGTTTTATATTTAACCATAAATGGCTTAGGATGATAATTTATTCCACCAATCCTATTACCAATAAAAATAACTCTCCTACGAGTCTGTGCAACGCCATAATCTGCACTATTCAAAACAGTAACATTAATCTCATATCCTATTTTTTTATAATCAGAAATAATCTTTTCTTCAATCTTACCATTTAACATTGATCTCAAGCCCTCAACATTTTCCATAACAATGTACTCAGGTTTAATATAATCAACTATTTTTAACATCTCAAGGTATAAACTATTCCTTTCATCAGTGACCACTCTATTTCCAGCCAAGCTAAATCCCTGGCATGGAAATCCTCCTACTAATAAATGAATATGTCTGTCACCAATGCTATCATAAAGAGCCTGTTTAGCATCTTCTGTTCTAATATCCCTAGTTTCTACATCTTCTTTGTATTGTTTCATTTTAACAAAATTATACTTATATGTTTCAACAGCTTCAGGCATAATTTCAACAGAGGCAACCGGAGTAAATCCTGCCATCGTTAATCCACAGCTCAATCCACCAGCTCCAGAAAACAAATCAACAAAGTTATATCCATTTCTTGCATTTTTGTGTTTCCATCCATCAAATTTATCCTTTATACACTCTTCTTTTACATCTATCCAATTAACCACATCGTTATACACACCAGATGTATTGCTTCCCATTATTGCAAAAGTTTCTCTATCATTACCTTCATCGCAATCACCAGACTCAATCCATCTATTATAGTCCTCTGGAAGAATTCTCCATTTATTTTGAATCCTCGTTGCAACTAATTTCTTAGCTGCAATATGTCTTCTAATTGTTTTTTGGCTTTTTCCAGTCTTCTCAGCGACATCTTGAATTGTATAATATTCTGCCATCCTATTATGCTCCTAATAAACGTAAATTTGTCCACTTTCCATGAACATATGTCCAGTTTACATGGAGGCACTTGTTTTGTCAATCTAAATTATTTCTTTTATATTATCAATAACAAATCTAAATTTAAAAGTTCTTTTTTTATGAACTTGAATTTCCGCAATCGAAACACCTCTATATTTCAATGTTGTGCTTTCACACCACTCTTTTCCTCTTCTCGTAAATGTAAAATCATCCCTACAAAACTCTATACTTTTTATATCGCTCCTTCTTATCAAGTTAATATTATCATTATTCATATTAATAAATGCCGTATAATCAGCTTCAAATAGTTTATCAATAAAATAGGATAATATTTTATCAATTTTAGTTTCTATCAGCTCTTTTATATCTTCCTGAGCATTAATCTGCTTCCCATATATTTGTGAAAAATATGAATTTAATATATTGTAGCCAGCTTGACCTAATATTCGTGGAGCCACCTTATTTGAGGTTTTAAATGTTTTTATTGTCAATGTTTCTCCATTATCTAACAAAAAATCATACGGTGACATAACTAAATTATCATCTACATACTCTTTTGTATATGCCAATAACTTTACTGGAGAATGACCTATTAGATTAAATAGCTTATCAATTATACATTGAACCTCACCTTTACCCTCAACATTTACAAATTGTTCTAAAGCTGTTTGATGCACCATTAACCCATACTTTTCACATATATTTTTTTTAATATAATTTCCAAAATTGCCGCTTATTTCTTTATTCATTGTTTTAATCCTCACAATCATCATTTTTTAATGCAATGTTTAGTAATTCTTTCCACTTTGCGACATCATACCATCCACATCCAATACATCCCTGTTCAGCATCTTCACCAAACTGATTTATGCAGTCCCAAGTTTCATCACCCTCATAAAAGTAATTAATTCCAAACGGAGTCTGCCTCATTTGCGTCACACCACACTTTTTACAGGCCTCTCTTTTCACCATATTATATTGACCTGTTAAAAGTTGAAACTTCTTTTTTATTTCTTCATCTGTCATATTTTCATTTGTCTCAGCACTCCTCCCCTGCCACCTTTCCTCAGGAAATTTATGTTCAACAATTAATAACTTTTCCGATAATTTTTCTCCAGATAATGCATCCACACAATTATAGAAATCCAATACTCGTCTACGTAAGCTAAGAGGAATAAGTTCATTTTCAAAAGAAGCAAGTTTTATTCCAGATACCAATCTAACATATGTATCGTGACTTCTTTCTGTAATAATACAAAATCCTTCATTTCTCAGCCCTTGTATTATTTTTTGTGGATTTGTACTACCTTCAACTAATGAATATGCAAGAACTTTTTTATCTAAATTTTTTAATAACTTTCCAAATGCCATATCTACTTTTGTATTTTTTTGGTGTAACTTACTAACACATTCTTTCCATTTTCTTATATTATCAGGAGAAAGATCGTTATATTTTTCCAACAAATATCTTTGAAAATCTATTCGACGCTCCAAGGTCTCATCATCCCGAATAGAATCAAAATCCCCAAGACACCCATATTTTGTCCCTACAAAAACTGGAATAAATCTTTCTACAGTTTCTCCATTGTATAAAAAATATGCTTTTATACAAATGGTAACCGTTGAATTTCCATTACCATATTGAACATACTTCCCATTGTTATCCTTTTCAATATTTATATTTTTCATTTTTACCTCGTTTTCTATTTTAATATTAAATCCAATAAATTCTTCATATTAAATCTAAACTTGAAACAGTTTCTATTTTGGTGTACCTGAAATTCTCCAATTGATAAACCATCATATTTAACAGTATTACTTTCGTTCCACTCTGCGATTTCAGGTTTTGTAAAAGTAAATTTACTTTTATCCCAGTCAAACTTCTTAACTTCTTCTTTTGAAATTGCTTGATATTGATACCCTTCTTTCTTTGTTTCGTATATCCATAATAACCAATCTGAATCAAATAAGTGTTCAACATATATAGGCATTATTTTATCAATGTTTTCATATACCATTTTTTTAAAATTATCTGCATTCACCATATTAGTCCCAGGTTCAAAAAAATCTCCAAAATACAGTAGGCATGTACTTGATCCTGGTTGACCTACCTCTGGAGGGCAAACCATTTTTCCTTTATTAGTCTTCAACGATAAAGTTCTATTCTCTGTTAATACAAAATCATAAGAACACTTACTTTGTTCCCCTCTATCTCCTGTTCTAGAACCACTATGTTCAATTGCTGCTGGAATTTCTTTAAATGCTTTATCAATTACTGGCAATAACTTGTCAATATATTTTTTTAATGCTCTAGTTTTAAAACTTTCCGGCTGCACCAATGAAAAATACTGACAAATAGCAGCTTCCGCTGACATTCCAAATGTTTCATTGTTTTCTTTAACAATCATAAACCAAGTTGGAATTGCAGACACAATAAATCTAAATTTAAACGAACGTTCCTTGTGCGTCTGAATTTCCGCAATAGAAACTCCATGATATTTTAATGTCGTGCTTTCAGTCCAGTCTTCTAAATCTTTAGTAAATGTAAACTCCTCTCTTGAAAATGAATAATTTGCAACTTCACTTGCCTTAATTACATTTATTTCATCAATATTCTTTCGAGATAGAAACACAGTAAAATCAGAAATAAACATATGATCAATAAATATCGGTAACATTTCATGAATATGTTCATAAATTAATTTTCTAACATCACTTTGATTTTTTATCTCTCTGCCAAACAAGTCTCCAAAAAAATCATTAAGCACAGGAAAACCAGCTTGTCCAACTGTACGTGGTGCAACCTTATCACTTGTTTTAGTTGTTCTTAATGACAGTGTCTGACCATTGTCTAACAAAAAATTATGTGGTGACGTAGTTTGCTTTCCCCTTATTAACTCTCTTGTATAGGTAAGTAAATGAACAGGCTTTCGATTTATTGTTTTAAAAATAATCGGAATAATAGTATTAAATTCTTCCTCATATTCATCATTATAGTTAGCCTTAAACTGAGCCGCAGCCCATTCATTTACTTCTATTTCATAACAATTACATATAGCTTTCTGCAAACTTAAACCATAGTCAGAATTATTCTTTTTCTTATCGTCCATATATGTATCCTCCGTCACATTACTAAATCCTTAAAATCACTTTTACTTATTTTAATCCCGCTTAATGCAGGTCTTTCTGATCTGTCATAATAAATTTTACTTACAACGATTTTCTTTTCGCTATTAATTCCATAATGTAGAAGCCTATTGCATATAAGGCATAGACAAACAACATTTGCATATACATCTAGTCTTGAAGTGAATTTATCTTAAAGTATTAATGATAAAGTATGATGTCCTTCCATATATTTGTGTCCTGTACTTTTTGAAGTAAATGTTGTATTTTTTAGATCAATCTCACACTTATATCCTGCGTTTTCTATTTATTGCATTTTAATTATTGATGACCTTGAACTCGTAACCTCTTGACTAATAATCTTATCCAGCACCGGTAACTGCATATCTAGTAGTGTTATCTCTTTATTGATATTTGCAAATCCTTCTCCATTCGCAAATCTTACATAATGATTAAAACCCAAACCATACATATTGTGACCTTTTGTATCAAGTGCAACAAAATATTATTAATGATTTGTTAACTTACGTATAACTAAAAGTATAAAATATGGTAATTAAATTTATAGTTTTCTCAAATCCACAACGTCTACATAAATCACTCAAATTCAAAATGTCATATATGACGTGCACCATACAACACACTATTGTACAATACAAAAATAATTATTATAAAATGTAACGCAAAAAGTAGTTTCTTAGGGACATTAATCTATTTGATTAGCAAATTAACTACTTAAGTGATTGTACTTCCCTAATCTTCAAGGAAGGCTTTTTGTTATTCAGAATATAATTGTCTTTGTAGCAATAACACCGTTGAAAAAAATTATAAAATAATTACGTCTTTTTCTAATTTTTTTAACAATATCATTTACAACATAGTTAAAATATATTTTAAAACATTTATATTCACACAATTTTTATCATCATATTTTCAATAAAATCAGTTATTGTATATGTTATTCTATTTCTTTAATAATTGACAATTCAAATTATCTACCTTATCTTCTGTGTTAATGGTAAAATAACTGTCACAATAATACACTTAATCTCCCCCTCTTTCGTCTCAATTATTTCTGTTCAAAAATAATTATCTCTGCATCTGTATTTCCAAAATACTTCAAAATTTTATATAAAAATTGTAAAATTTATGGAAGATTCAACCACATACTTTATAAATACTATTATATTAACATTCAGTTAATTTAATGTCAAATAATTTTTCCGAACTACTGTTCTTACTTATAAGAAATCCCCCGGAAATAACTCCGGGGGAAGTACATTCATTACAACTATTTATTTCTTCTGCTTGTAAGGAAGTTAGGAATCTTAATTTCCTTCTCCTCTACAGTAGGTTCAACCTTGCCCGGTCTTGTAAGTCCCGGAATCTCACGTCTTGCTGTATCAGTACCTGATGTAACAGGACGGTAAGATGGTGTTGAAGCCGGTCTCACAGGTGTTGAAGGTGTATAGTTAAATCCTGCCATTGCCTTAGCCGGACTTGGAACAACCTCCTCGTCAAGGCCTGTAGCGATTACTGTAATTGTAACCTGGTCAGGCATTGAGTCATCATACTTAGCACCAAAAATAATATTGGCTGTCTCGCCTGCAAGTTCCTGTATGTAATCTGCTGCTTCACTGGCTTCCATAAGTCCGATATCACCGCTTACATTGATGATAACATGTGAAGCACCTTCAATAGTAGTCTCAAGAAGTGGGCTGGCAACTGCCATCTTAACAGCTTCAATAGCCTTATCATCCCCCGTAGCCTGTCCTATACCGATATGGGCAATACCCTTATCCTTCATTACAGTCTGGACATCTGCGAAGTCAAGATTAATAAGACCGGGAACATTAATAAGGTCTGTAATTCCCTGTACTGCCTGCTGCAAAACTTCATCAGCCTTCTTAAGGGCATCAGGCAAAGTCGTCTTCTTGTCAATTATATCAAGGAGTCTGTCATTAGGAATAACAATTAATGTATCAACATTCTCCTTCAGTTTCTCAATTCCTGCCAAAGCATTAGTCATTCTTGTCTTGGCTTCAAACTTAAATGGCTTAGTAACAACGCCTACAGTAAGGATACCCATATCCTTAGCAATCTTGGCAACAATAGGTGCTGCACCTGTTCCGGTTCCGCCACCCATTCCACAGGTAACAAATACCATATCTGCTCCCTTGAGTGCTTCTGTAAGTTCTTCATAGCTTTCTTCGGCTGCCTTCTCACCAACTTCCGGCTTGGCTCCTGCGCCAAGACCCTTGGTAAGCTTCTCACCAATCTGGATTACAACAGGTGAATTACAAAGCTTAAGCACCTGCTTATCTGTATTAACGCCTACAAATTCAACGCCTACAATTTTCTCTTCTATCATTCTATTAACGGCATTATTACCTGCGCCGCCAACACCAACAACGATTATTCTTGCTGCTGTATTAGTCTCATTAGTCACTATTTCTAACAAGGTCCTATCCTCCTCTAAACCAACATAATAATAATATAGTATTTTTTTCAAAAAATATCAATATAAAATTGTATTTTTTATTACTTTGTTTATTGCTTATCTTCCATTAAAATTACATATTTACTGTCCCTTGAATACTCTCTCATATCAAGAGTACCGCTTTTATCTCCAAATTTTGGAATCATACAGCTTAGTTCATAGATTTTTTCACTTAACATAACGCTGTCATTGCCAAGAAGGACTTTTATGTTCCCTATTTTAACTGAAAGCTGAAGCTCATCATCCACATCAATTTCATCAATATTGATATTATACTTGTCAAGATATTGTTTTAAATCCATTATAGCCCCGAACACTTCCGGAACATTAACATCCAGTTTCTCATTAAGAACTATATGATTATAAGTGAGTCCCTTGACTTCAGGTATTCCATCAAGAAGTTCGTATGAGCTTTCCACCACCGTACCGTCTTTGTCGAAGTACATGTATGAACCATAGTAATACACATACCCTATTATGCTTTTTTCGTAAACCGTTATATTAATGGTAGAAGGCCACTTAATATCTATTACTGTTTTGGCAATAAAGGGAATTTCCGGCTTTGGGGCTTTCTTATCCGTGTATTTAAACAAAATCATATTTTTGTCATTACGGTCCTTGAAAATATAATTATAAAGTTCTTCGTATGTATACTTATCGCTTCCTGAAATATTAATTTCTTTTATACGGAAATATTTTTTCCCGTAAAAGAAAATTCCTGCTGCAAAAGCTAAAAGGATTATTATGGGAATCCACCATTTTTTTCTCTTTCTACGTTTTCTCATATTATTCACCACGTCTGTTATTGGTTGTATATACAGGAACTCTTATCTGTCTTGAGACATTTAATACAATTCCTATTTCCACAAGCAGAAAACATACGGAAGTTCCTCCGTAACTTATAAAAGGCAAGGAAATACCGGTATTCGGTATCGTATTAGTTACAACCGCTATATTAAGAATTACCTGGATGCCTATATGTGCAAGCACGCCTACTACAAGCAATGAGCCAAACAGATCCGGTGCATTATTGGCAACCACCATAAAACGATATATAAGAAGTATAAAAAGTATTATGATACAGATTGCGCCGAATAATCCAAGTTCTTCACATACAATGGAAAAAATCATATCATTATGGGCTTCCGGAATAAATCCAAGCTTCTGGATACTGTTGCCAAGTCCTTTTCCGAAGAAACCACCTGAACCGATGGCGTACATAGCCTGTATTGTCTGGTAACCAGTCTCTGATGCAAAATGCTCAGGGTCACGCCATGCAAAAAGTCTCTTAAAACGGAAATTAGAATCAGATGTGGGATCAAGGTTGTTAAACACATATACAAGAAGTGCTGTCACAGCCACAATGCCGATTACACTTACAATGTATATCCACCTCGGTCTCGGATTAGATACAATAAGCATAATATAGGCAATTCCAACCACAATTATTGCAGAGCTCAGGTTGTTGGTTATAACAAACAACAGTAATGCCGGTATCAGTGCTATTATCAGAAAAAAAATATTCTGTCTCATTTTTGCCATGTATTTACCGCTGAAAGACGCAAATGCCGCAAGTATAATTATAGTTCCCAATTTGACCGCTTCTGCCGGCTGGAAAGATAACGGACCTATTTTAACCCATCTTGTCGCACCTTTTACATCAAGGCCAAGACCTGTTTTTACAAGGAAAACGGTCAAAATCGTAATCACATAAACAGGGACGGCAAATCTGTATATCTTCTGATATGGTACAAATGACATAATCATCATGGCTGCAAGTCCAAGAAGTGTTGCCATAAGCTGCTTCTTAAAATAAAATGCAGAATCTCCATATGTAGCTGCTGCACTGTACGAACTCGTACTGTAAATCATTACAAGTCCGAAAGCCAGAAGCACAAATACAATTATCAAGGTACTGTAGTCAAAAAACTGTCCTTTTTTGGTCAATTCAGGCTTTTTCATAAGTCCATCTCCCCATAATTTTATAAACTGTTGACATATTCTTTAAAGAGTTTTCCTCTTTCTTCATAATTTTTAAACATACCCCAGCTTGCACAGGCAGGTGAGAGCAATACTACATCTCCCGAAACTGCATTTTCTGCACATATCTTTACTGCTTTTTCAAGGCTGTCTGTTTTTATAATATTGGTAAACCCGTGTCTGACAGCGGTTTCTTCTATCTTGTCTGCTGTCTGTCCAAGCAATACCATTAATTTCACTTTATTATCAAATGCTTCAATAAATTCATCAAATTCCGAATGTTTGTCATATCCTCCGGCTATAAGTATTGTCGGTCTTGACATTGCTTCAAGTGCTTTAATTGATGAGTCAGGGTTAGTTCCTTTTGAATCATTATAATATCTTACGCCGTTTTTGTCTCTTACATATTCTATTCTGTGTTCAACACCCATAAAGTCTTTAATAACATTTATGATAATATTAAGAGGTACTCCTGCTTCTATTGTCATTGCAATAGCCGCCATGACATTTTCATAATTATGGTTGCCGAAAAGATGCATATCATCTACCGACATCACTTCATAATCATCTTTACCGTCAAAGTATCTTATAATTCTGCCGTCAAGATATGCTCCTTTGGAAGGTTTTTCTTTTCTTGAAAAATATACAGGGTTCTTTATTGTTTTACCAAATTCCCTGAGTACCTTATCATCATAATTAAGAACGCAGTAATCATCCTCCCTGACTTTCCACTGGTTCTTTGTAATTGATTCTTTCACCGCTGCATAATTTTCCATTGTATAGTGTCTGTTAAGGTGATCCGGCGTTATATTAAGAATTGCACTTCCTTTAGGTGCGAATTCCCTGATAGTCTCAAGCTGGAAGCTGCTGATTTCCGCAACGGTATAGCTGTCCTTAGTTGTCTTAAGAACTTCACTTGTATACGAATTGCCTATATTTCCTACAACAAATGTCTGATTGTTATATTTTTTCATTATCTCACCTACAAGTGTTGTGGTAGTGGTCTTTCCGTTAGTTCCGGTAATTGCAAAAACAGTTCCCTTCTCAAAGTTATAAGCAAGTTCTATTTCTCCCCATACCGGAACATTTTCCTTTTCAAATAATTTAACAATATCACTATCTATAGGAACTCCGGGGCTTATTACAAGTAAATCTGTCTCTTTGACAACTTCGTCAGGCATCTCACCGATTATAAGTCTTAAATCACAATCATCAGGAATCTTTTTAAGAATTTCGTCCCTGTCTGCTTTATCATTGCCGTCATATAAAGTTATATCGGCAGAAGTCTCTGAAAGAAGCTTTACCGCTCCCATTCCGCTTACTCCAGTTCCTACTACAACTACTTTCTTATCTGTTAAATCCATCTTACGTCTGTCCTTTCTCTATTCCAAGGTATGGAAGTATATTCTCAAATAATGATTTTACCACCGGTGCGGCAATTACGCCACCATAATGCATTCCCACAGGTTCGTCTATAATGCACATTGCTATTACCTGAGGATTCTCTGCCGGTGCGATTCCTATAAAGCTGGCAATGTATTTACCGTTGCCTCGCGGAAGTTTTTCGGAGGTTGCCGTCTTGCCCGCAATCGAATATCCTTCGATTCTGCAGTTAAGCCCGCCTCCAAGCTCAACAACATTCTTTAAGAGTCCACGCATTGTTTCGGTGGTTGACTGTTTTATTATAGTACCGCTTTCCTCATATTCCAATACCGAAATATTACCTTCCGTATCTATTTTTTTTACTCCAAAGTGGGGCGTAACAAGTTTACCGCCATTAACCACTGCGCTTACCGCTCTTAACAGCTGCAGCGGAGTAATCTGGAACGACTGTCCAAAAGACATTATTGCAAGGTCAAGCTCTTTAATATTCTCTGTCTTGTGTATGATGGAGCCTGCCTCGCCCGGAAGGTCCACACCGGTTTTACTGTATAAACCAAGACTTTCCATGTATTTTACCATATTATCTTTTCCTGTCATAAGTCCCCAGGTGATAAATGCTGGGTTACAGGAATTCTGGAGACTTTGCGCAAATGTCTGTGCACCATGTCCTCTTGCGTTGGCACATCTTACAAAGCGGTCCGCCACATGAATCCTGCCGCTGCAGGAATAATGATTATTAAGTGTAACGCTTCCGCTGTCAAGTGCAGCAGTTGCAGTTATAACTTTAAATGTAGAACCCGGTTCGTAAGTATCATTAATAATGGTATTTCGCCATATCCGGTTCATCTCTTCCATTGTCCCATCGGTAAATGGGTCATTCAGATTATATTCGGGATAATTTACCATTGCTAACATTTCACCATTATCTGGGTTCATGACAATTATACTGACCGACTTTGCCTGATTTGAATAATATGCAGTTCTTGCAAGCTGGGTAGCATAAGACTGGATGTTATAATCTATACTTATATATAAATCATCACCTGCAACAGGCTCAACTCTTTTTACTTCTTTTTCTTCTATTTCTACGCCCGACGCATCAGTCAACGTAAGTATCTGTCCGTTTGTTCCCTTCAGAACATCATCATATTCTATCTCTAATCCCAGTATTCCCTGATTATCGGCTCCGGTAAAACCGAGGATTTTTGAGGCGAGCTCTGAATAAGGGTAAATTCTTTTGCTGTCCTCATCAACCTTAACACCTGCAAGTTCATAACTTCTTATGGCATCTCCTGTTTCTTTTGGCACATTTGATTTAATCTTTTCCATGGATGAAAATTTTTCTACATATTTTCTTACCTTTTCCTCATCCATATCAAGTTCTTCCGAAAGAATACTTATTACTCTTTCAGGGTCTTTTATCTGCGAATGGATAACCGACACGGTACATACTGTCTCGTTAGTGGCAAGCACCGTTCCGTCAGAACTGATTATCCTTCCCCGCCCTGCTTTTATTGCTCTTTCTCTTTCATGAAGTTCAGTTGCTTTTACCGTAAGCTCTTCACCTCTGAATACAACAACATACGTCATTCTCCCTATCAGTCCCGACATCATAAGGAAAACGGCGTATGCGATAAATTTAATTTTTGTTCTATGTTTTTTTAATACTTTCATAATATTATTTTATTATGGAAGTTTTAACTTTATGCACCATAATGTGCCTAGCCGGGAGTACTTTCCTCAGGCGGGGATTCATTCTCATCAGGTTTCTTATTTTCTGATGATCCTTCTTCCTGTCCGTCCTCTTTTGATGCGGACTCTTCCTCATCTGGAAGATTAGCTCCTCCATCAGGCTTAACTTCATCCACATCAACAGATGATGGTCTTTTTACTACAGGTTTAAGAGTCTTGGCATCAATATATACATCTCTTTCGTAATCAGGATTATCTGCAGGTATTCCAAGATAAGGAACAAGTTTATGCATTATATCTGCCGCAACCATCTGCGCCGACCATGATGTATCATACTCTTCACAATCAGGAGTATCAATTATTACATATACAAGTACCTCCGGGTCTTCTGCAGGAGCAAATCCCATAAAAGATACCACATAGCTTTTTTTATCTCTCGGTATTTTTTCAGCCGCGCCGGTTTTTCCACCGATTGAATATCCGTCCATATATACATAACCCGCAGTTCCGTAATCAACTACAGCTCTTAACATTGAACGCATAACCGCAGAGGTTTCTTCGGAAACTGTTTCTGTCACAAGTACAGGATTAATTGTTTCAACAAGTTCTCCCTGGCTGTCTCTTATTTCTTTGACAACATGAGGTTTGTAATACTTTCCTCCGTTAATTACAGATGAAAAAGCTGCCATCATCTGAATCATATTAACACTTAAATTTTGTCCGAATGAATTGGTTGCAAGGTCTACATCCATCATTCCGCTTTCTGATATAAGAAGTCCGGCTTCTTCAGAAGGTATATCAATATCTGTCTTTTGTCCGAATTTATATATATGAAGATATCTGTTAAACGTATCTTTGCCTAACATTTCACCATATTGCATAAGTGCGTCATTACAGGACCTGCAAAGTGCCCAGGTAGGAGTAACATCTCCATGTCCCTCACCGCCGTTGCAAAGAATTTTCGTACTGTCATACAC
>OKVP01000789.1_pt1 | contig 13434 bp, 12 predicted proteins | sample 1604821 | NCBI WGS metagenome assembly OKVP01 (sample SAMN01760946, study PRJEB22395) | human gut metagenome | reverse complement strand
GCCGACACATGTTTATGACGGCAGTCTTGTGATGGGAAACCTGATGCTTGCAGCCCATGATCTGGGAATCGGTAGCTGCTGGATTCACCGCGCGAAAGAGGAATTTGAAAGCAGCTGGGGCAGGGAACTGCTTGCATCCCTTGGGATTGAGGATGAATATGAGGGAATCGGACACTGCGCGCTCGGCTATGTGGACGGGGATTATCCGGATGTTATTCCTAGAAAAGAAAACCGCGTCTTCTATTTGAAATAAAGATAAAAATTTGGGAAATAGGTGTTGTAACTGCACCTGTTTTCCAGCCACTTCCGAAAGTGGAAAATTTACAATTGTAAATATGAGTTGACGAGAACAGATAGATACGTTATTCTATATTTACAAAACTCACACCAATCAAATTCAGTCAAAAACAGGCTGGACAAATCGTTTAAAGCACAAGAAGTTCAGGTGCTTACAATACCACGAGTTTTAACAATTAAATATGGGATGGCATTTGGGAAAATGGCTTGTTTCTGCGGATGAATGATTGCTTAATTAATAGTGTATGTTATACTATAAAAAAGACTTTCATAACAATATCGATGCTCCCAGTGTCTTCTCTATTCACAAAAGGAAGAAGGAGAAGAATGATATGGCAAATGCAAAAAAGTATGATGACTTAACGTTTACAGATGATTTTATGTTCTGTAAAGTAATGACAACGAACCCGGAACTCTGTCACGAGTTGTTAGAACTTATTCTTGGAAAGAAAGTAGGTGCTTTCACCCGACTTGATCAACAGAAACCAATAGAAATGACGGCTGATGGAAAGGGCATACGATTTGATGTGTACAGCGAGGATGATTCCGGGATTGTGTATGATTGTGAAATGCAGACGAGCAAAAAAGATAATCTTCCGAAGCGTACGAGATATTATCAGGGAATGATAGATTTAAATTTACTTGAAAGGGGTGCGGATTATAAAGAACTGAAAAAGAGCTATGTGATCTTTATTTGTCCATTTGATCAATTTCAGGAGGGGTTACACAAGTACACATTTGAAAATCAATGTAAAGAGATACCAGAACTTGTATTGGGAGATGAGTCAACGAAAATATTCTTGTGTGCCGGTGGGCATGCAGATGATGTATCGGATGAAATGAAGGACTTTTTAAACTGGCTTACGACAGGACAGACAGGCAATAGCCAATTCGTGAATAAGCTTGAAAATGCTGTTCTGAAGGCAAAAAAACATGAGGAATGGAAGGTGGAATACATGACGTTACTTATGAGAGACAATGAAATGATGGAAAAGGGCCGTAATGATATGCTTTTTTCATTGGTGCAGGACGGAACACTGTCTCTTGAGATTGCAGCAACAAAGGCAGAGATGCCGGTGGAGAAGTTCGCAAAAGCCATGAAAGAAGCAGGATATTTTATCAGGGAGCTTCCATGAGAGAAGATTATCATATTTATTATGAAAATGAAGAAGAACTGTCCGTCTGGCAACCGGAAATAAAAATGTAATGGCAAATAGAAAGAAAAGGAGACAAAAATATGCCTTGTACAACGATATTAGTAGGAAAAAATGCAACCTATGATGGTTCAACCATGATTGCGAGAAATGATGATGCGGGTGGAAATGATCACTTTACGCCAAAGAAAATGATTGTGGTGCAGTCAAAGGAGCAGCCGCGTGTATACAAAGCGGTACTTTCTTCTGTAGAAATTCCGCTTCCAGAAAATCCGCTTCGCTATACGGCTATGCCAAATGCAGTGGAAGGGAAAGGAATCTGGGGTGCATGCGGAGTCAATGAAGCACGGACTGGAATGACGGCAACCGAGACGATCACATCCAATCCACGCGTACTCGGTGCAGATCCGCTGGTGGAAAATGGCATTGGAGAGGAAGATATTGTATCGTTAGTACTTCCTTATATCCACAATGCAAGAGAGGGTGTTCAGCGATTGGGAGAACTTCTGGAAACCTATGGCACTTATGAAATGAATGGAATTGCCTTTTCCGATCAGAATGAAATCTGGTGGATGGAGACCATTGGCGGACATCACTGGATTGCACGCCGTGTGCCGGATGATGCGTATGTGGTTATGCCAAATCAGCTTGGAATTGATGCATTTGATCTGGATGATGCATTTACCATGCAGGAAAATCATATGTGTTCTGCAGATATGCGGGAGTTTATTTCGGATCATCACCTGAATCTATCCATGGATGGCACTCTGAATCCGCGCGAAACTTTTGGCAGCCATGACGATGCAGATCATGTGTACAATACACCGCGTGCGTGGTATATGCTGCGCTGCCTGAATCCACACACATACAACTGGGATGGACCGGATGCGGATTTTACACCGGAGTCTGATGATCTGCCATGGACACTGGTACCGGAGCGCAAGATTACGGTGGAAGATGTGAAATATGTGCTTTCCTCGCATTATCAGGGAACGCCTTACGATCCATATGGAGCGTATGGAGATCCGGGGCAGCGTGGCATGTATCGTTCCATCGGTATCAACCGCAATGATTTTGTTGGTCTGGTACATATCCGCCCGGAGCATGGAGAGGATGCCAATGTACTGGAATGGGTTGCGTATGGTTCCAATGCCTTTAATGCCATGGTGCCGTTTTATGCGCAGGTGGAGGAAACTCCGGAATATGTGGCCAATACGACAGCAGAAGTTTCTACAGATAATTTTTACTGGGTAAGCCGGATGATTGGTGCGATGGCAGATGCCTCTTATAAGAAATCAGTGTTCCATGTCGAGCGGTATCAGGAGAAAGTGCTGTCTAAAGGACATGAGATTATCAATCATTATGATAAGCTGCTGGAAAAAGAAACCGACGCAGGAAAGCGCATGGCACTTAAGACAGAAGCAAACAATGCGGTGGCAGATATGGTAAAAAAAGAAGCCGCCGATACACTCGATAAAGTTCTGTTTGAACTGTGTGGACAGATGAAGAATGCATTTGCCAGATCCGATGCTTAACGCATCAGTTTCCGCCGCAGAAGCAGATACGCCGTGATCATAACCGTACCGGTCAGTACCCAGGAAATCGGATAGATAATCATAACAACCCAGAATTCATGTACGGCACGGCAGACGGTGTTGATCCAGATGAGGCGCAGCACGCAGGAGCCGACCACGGTGATCAGAGCCGGTGTCAGGGAATGGCCAAAGCCACGCATGGCACCGCCGCTGATCTCGTAAGTGGAGGTCAGAAGTTCCAGTGTGGTGACGATCAGAAGGCGTTGTACGGCAAAAGTCAGGACATTCGGATCGGTCGTGTACAGGCGAAGGAAAAAGTCCCGGCCAAGTACAAAAATACCGGATAACAGACCACAGAATATCACGGAAAAAATCATGCAGAGACGGTATACTTTTTTGCACCGCTGAAAATCTCCGGCACCGTAATTCTGGCTCGTAAAAGTTACGGTAGTCTGGGCAAATGCGTTTACCATAAAATACGCAAAAAATTCAAAATTCAGTGCAGCTGCAGATCCTGCGATAGCGTTTGAACCAAAACTGTTAATCATGCTCTGGATGCAGACGTTGGCAAGGGAAAAGACCATGCCCTGCAGACCGGCAGGAACGCCAATGATCAGGATTTTTTTCAGTTCGCCCCAGTCAATGGACAAGCCAGAGAGGCTGACACGGATTGGTTCCTGTTCATGCAGTAAAATATAAAACAGAATACCGGAACTTACAATATTAGAAACAACGGTGGCAATTGCGACACCGGATACTCCCAGATGAAATACAATGACAAGAATCAGGTTCAGTCCGGTATTAATGATTCCGGCGGCAATCAGGGCATACAGCGGGCGGCGGCTGTCACCGATGCTACGCAGGATTGAGGAACTGAAATCATAAAGCATGATAAATGGCATGCCGAGAAAATAGATCCGCAGATATAAAACTGCCAGATCGAGAACATCTTTTGGCGTTCCCATCAGTGTCAGTACCGGTCTGGCAATGAACTGCCCCAGTACAAGCACGAAAATGCCGCTGCATAAAGCGACAACGATGGCGGTGTGAATTGCCCCTTTTACATGTTCTTCGGCTTTCTGTCCGATGTAGCGGGAAATAATTACGTTGGAACCGAGCGAAATTCCGATGAACAGATTAATCATCAGTGCGATGAGCGAACTGTTGCTTCCCACGGCCGCCAATGCACGGCTGCTTGCAAAACGGCCGACCACTGCGGTATCCACAGAATTAAATAATTGCTGTAAGATGCTGCTGGCAGCCAGAGGCAGGGCAAAAATCAGTAATTTATTCCACAGTGTTCCGTGGGTCATATCAATTGTATTTTTCTGCTTTATTTTCATAGTTATAAAACCTTCTTTTTATCCTGTTTACTGGCAAACACGATTATAATCCCGGGCAAAAACAAAAGTCAATAGCCAGGCAGACGGGTTTTGACCTTTTGCATAATTGGGTATATAATCAACAAGGAGACAGGGAGAGGTATATCAAAATAAAGGTAGGGTATGAAAAAGAAAAGAAGAACGAAGAAGGTAGCGTTTTCCATTCGGAGCAAGCTGCTGTTATTGCTGTCTGCATCAATGCTGCCATTTCTGCTGATTGCAGTATATCTGTTAATTTCCATAGCTAATTACAACCAGACATATCATGAGATTGTGGATCATCTTACCATTGCAAACACCTACAATATTCAATTCAAAGAACAGATGGATGAAAGTCTTTACAAAGTCGTTGTGGGATATGTTTCGATGGACAATATTGCAAATGATGAGACGCTTAAAGACCCGTATGTGCTTATCCGGAACCTGAAGAAGAGCTGTACCGGTTTGCGGGATGTGACGAGTGATTATGAAAGCCGTATGTGGCTGGATAGTCTGCTGCGCAATGTAGATACACTTAAAAACCGTGTGGATGATATTGCAGAAAATGTCAAAAAGGGTGATCGCTACGATGAGAATATCCGGCAGCTGGATGACAATATCTATATCCTGACAGAACTGATTCAGGAGGACATTCAGTACTATATTTATTATCAGACAAATTACATGGAGGCTGTGACAAACACCTTAAACCAGCAGATCCACACATTTGTTATTGTGTTTGCTGTAGTTCTTGCGGCACTGGGGATTGTTGTCGGAGGCGCAGGTTTTTTTGTTACGTCCGGAATATTACGCCCGCTGAGACAGCTTTACAATGCGACCGGAGAGATTTCGGAGGGAAATTTTGCTGTGCGGACACACGTAAAATCGCACGATGAAGTGGCGGTGCTTGCACACGGATTTAACGATATGGCGGAAAATATACAGATTCTGGTGAATAAGGTGCGTGAGGATGAACAGAAAATGCGGAAGGCAGATTTACGTCTGCTGCAGGAGCAGATTAATCCCCATTTTCTATACAACACACTGGATACGATTGTGTGGCTGATTGAGTGTAACGAGACAGAACAGGCAACGGAAATGGTTGTTACCCTGTCTGATTTTTTCAGACTTGTACTCAGTCATGGTCAGGAATTTATCAGTATCCGCATGGAGGAACAGCATGTCAGGAGTTATTTGCAGATTCAGGAGACCCGTTATCATGATATTATGGAATATCATATTTTAATAGATCCGGAACTCTATGGCTATCAGATTCCTAAAATGACATTGCAGCCAATCGTAGAAAATGCACTGTATCATGGGATCAAATGCAAGCGCTCCAAAGGACAGATCTGTATCCGTGGAGAAAAGAAACAGGATCTGCTGATACTGACGGTGACAGATGACGGCGTGGGGATGGAGGAAGCCGATCTGCAGGATTTGCAAAAAGAGATTGAAAAGCCATGCAAACAGACGGATCGTGGCTTTGGACTCGCAAACGTCAATGAACGCCTGCACATGTATTTTGGCGCGGAATATGGGGTAAAGATTGCATCCAGACCGGGGGAAGGGACGCAGGTGACGATCGTGATTCCGGCGGTGCACAACGTAACAGGGGAGGCGATAACATGAAAAAGAAAGGCAGATGGATACCGGTCATCGGGTGTTTGATGCTGGTGCTTTTTCTGGCAGGTTGTGGAAAAACGATAGATATTCAAAGTACGGCAGAGCAGGAGATTCCCAGTCAGAATCAAATTGTGGTAGGGGTGTCACAGCTTGGCAGCGAGTCTATGTGGCGTACCGCAAATTCGGCATCCATCCAACAGGCACTGTGCAAAGAAAACGGTTATTTTTTACTGTTTAACAATGCCAGGCAAAAACAGGAAAACCAGATTAAAGCAATTCGCAGTTATATTTCGCAGCGTGTGGATTATATTGTCTTTTCACCCATTGTGGAGGATGGCTGGGAAACCGTGCTGCAGGAAGCAAAAGAGGCTGATATTCCGGTGATTGTCATGGATCGGAATGTCAGCTGTGATCCATCGCTGTATACGGCGTGGGTCGGTTCCGATTTTACGGAAGAAGGAAGAAATGCCGCGCGCTGGCTGGAGGAAGACCTGAAGGGGAAGAAATTTGATCAAAAGGAAACGGTACATATCGTGGTACTGCGAGGGACTTCCAATGCATCTGCAACGTTAGGGCGCACAAAAGGGTTTGCAGAGATTGCAAAGACGCATCCGAACTGGGAAATTCTGGATTCCGATGATGCTGATTTTACCACGGCAAAAGGCAGAGAAGTGATGGAAAAATATCTGCAGAAATATAAAGATATTGATGTGGTTGTATCGCAGAATGATGATATGACGTTTGGTGCAATCGAGGCAATTCGTGCGGCCGGAAAGACGACCGGGACGGGAGGCGATATTACGCTGATTTCTTTTGACGGAACGAGGAGTGCACTTGAAAAAGTAAAGTCCGGCGTGATCAATGTGGATATTGAATGTAATCCGTTGCAGGGAACATACATACAGGAAATTATCAACCGGCTGGAAGACGGTGAGCCGGTAGACAAAATTAATTATGTAGAAGAAAAAGTGTATACACAAAAAAATGTGCTTTCTGTTTTGGGAGACAGAGTGTATTAAAGGGGATAAAACAAATGTTAAAAGTATTTTTGGTGGAAGATGAGACCGTTATCCGTGAGGGGCTGCGGGACCGGATTCCTTGGGAACAGTATGGGTATCGGTTTGTCGGGGAGGCAGCAGACGGTGAAGTTGCACTGCCGCTGATTCGAAAGACACGTCCGGATGTACTGATTACCGATATTAAGATGCCGTTTATGGACGGGCTGTCACTCAGCCGGATTGTGCGGGAGGAATTCCCGAAGACAAAGATACTCATTATCAGCAATTAAGGCACTTACGGAAGATGGTTATGATTTTGCATATATCCATGTTGAAGCACCTGACGAAATGGGACATCAGGGCAGTGTGGAGCGAAAGATAAAAGCAGTTGAAAATCTTGACGGACGTGTTATCAAAACAGTTGTTGAGGGACTTAAAAAGAGTGGTGAGCCATTCCGTGTTATCGTAACACCTGACCATCCTACTCCTATAAGACTCAGGACTCACGTTGCAAAGCCTGTTCCGTATCTTCTCTATGACAGTACAGAAGAACTTGACAGAACATGGAATTATAATGAAGCTGAAGCAGAAGCATCAAAAAATTATGTTGCAAACGGTCATCAGCTCATTGACAAATTGTTTGAAAAGTAATATAAATCACAGTAACGTTTATTAATCCCGGAGGAATTAGAAATGATAAAGGTAACTAAATTTGGTGGAAGCTCCCTTGCAAATGCAGAACAGTTTAAAAAGGTAGCTGATATCATACTCGCAGATGAATCAAGACAATATGTTGTACCATCTGCACCAGGTAAAAGATTCGCAGAAGATGTCAAAGTGACAGATATGCTTTACGCATGTTATAAAGCAGCCATAAGCGGACAGGAATTTGAAAAGAAATTCGATGAAATCAAAGAAAGATATAACGGAATCATAAGAGAGTTAGGATTGGACCTTTCCCTTGACAAAGAATATGATGCCATCGAAGCCGGCTTCAAAGGACGTGCAGGACGTGACTATGCCGCTTCAAGAGGTGAATTCTTAAATGGTATTATTCTTGCAAAATATATCGGATATGAATTTGTAGATGCGGCAGAAGTTGTATTTTTTAACGAAGACGGGTCATTTAATGCAGCAATGACTAATCAGGCAGTAAGAGACAGACTTGAAAATATTGAAAGAGCGGTAATTCCTGGATTTTACGGATCAACACCTAATGATACTATTAAGACATTCTCAAGAGGAGGTTCTGACATAACAGGTTCAATTGTAGCGGCAGCAGTTAAGGCAGACCTTTACGAAAACTGGACAGACGTATCAGGTTTCCTTGTAGCCGATCCTAGAATTATCAAGAATCCGGCAGTGATTAATACAATTACTTATAAAGAGCTTAGGGAACTCTCATATATGGGAGCAACCGTACTTCATGAAGATGCTATTTTCCCTGTAAGAAAAGAAGGTATCCCAATCAATATCAAGAATACCAATGCTCCTGAAGATCCGGGAACGATGATTGTTGAAAGTACATCTAAGAAGCCTGAGCATATCATAACAGGAATAGCAGGTAAGAAAGGCTTTTCGGCAGTTAATATCGAAAAAGATATGATGAATTCCGAAATCGGCTTTGGACGTAAAGTTCTTGAACAGTTTGAAAAGAACGGACTTTCCTTTGAACATATGCCATCAGGAATTGATACCATGACCGTTATTGTACAGCAGTCTGAATTTGAATCAAAAGAACAGGAAGTTCTTGCAGGAATTCACAGAAATACATCACCTGATTCTATCGAAATTGAAGCAGGTCTTGCACTTATAGCAGTAGTAGGACGAGCAATGAAGTCGGCAAAGGGAACGGCGTTCAGAATATTTGAAGCTCTTGCAAAGTCCGATGTCAATGTTAAAATGATTGACCAGGGTTCCAGCGAACTTAATATAATTATAGGTGTGCATGAAGAAGAATTTGAAAAAGCTTTACAGGCAATCTATAGCGCATTTGTAAAATAACAGGCGTTTTGCAAAGAGGTAAATCTCATTTATGGGGTTTACCTTTTTTTATTAATGGATTATAATTACATAAAGTATGTTTAGGAGGCCGTTATAAAATGAATGAAGTAAATTTTGACATACAGATTACTGACAAGGATTTATTTAAGTTTTCAATAAATAATATATACAGAAAGTTCACAGGTATTTTGTGGATTGTTTTCAGCATCACCGTTATTTTTATCACTGTGTATACATGGGGAGACGTATCGATTAACAATTCGATTCTCTTAATATGTATGGCATTGTTGTTTTCAGTAATGAATCCGTTTTTATTATGGACTAAATCAAAGTCGCAGATTAAGAAAAATGAGACAATGCAGAAACCTATACATTACTGCATTAACGGAAAAGGTGTTACAATTTCACAGGGTGAAAGAACAGATCATGTAGACTGGAACCAGACATGGAAAGCGGTAAGATACGGAAATCTTGTGATTATATATGTGTCCAGCATAAGGGCGTTTGTTCTTCCTGTAAGCCAGATTGGAGAACAGTATGATAAGCTTGTTAAGATTTTATCAGACGGTCTCCAGACAAGAAATCATGTAAAGTGAGATGTATAATATGGTATTTGAGTCAACTTCATCGCAAATGACATTTGAATTTGCAAAAAAAATAGGAGAAAATCTTAAGAGAGGGGATGTTTTATGCCTGGATGGTGATCTTGGCGTAGGCAAGACCGTTTTCACAAAGGGCGTGGCGGCAGGTCTTGGAATTAAAGACGACGTATCAAGCCCTACTTTTACCCTGATTCAGGAATATTATGGTGGCAGGCTGCCACTTTATCATTTTGACGTGTACAGAATTGACGGCCCATGGGATATGGATGACCTTGGATATGTGAACCGGGACTGGGAAAAGGAAGATCCCATAGAAGCATTTGAGTACAAAAAACATACCATTTTAGGATATTCCGCTTTGGATGAGGAAAGCTGGATCCCGGAAGTATCAAAAAAGATGGTTTTGTTTCATCATGAAAGACTTGATGGAAGCGGGTTTCCGATGCGCCGCAGAGATTTTGCAATGGAATGCAGGATTATTCAGGCATGCGATGCATTTGACAGTTATATTACGGGCATGGAGTGCATACGGATTCCCCTGCAGGATGCAATCGGAAAGATACAGGAAGGAATCATACACAAGTATGACCGGAAAGTGGTGGAAACCCTGCTATCTAAGATTGCCTATTATCCGGTAGGAACGGTAGTGAAGATGAGTAATCAGGCAGAGGGAATTGTCGTTTTGCAGACAGAGGATCCGAAGTGTCCGGTTGTTCTGGATTTTCATTCCGGGGAGTCAGAAAAAAAATATAATTTAATGTTACAAAAGGATATTTCCATTCTTCAAATAATATGATAGAATGTAGTAATGTATGGAGAAAGGAGAACCGCGAAGTGCACAAATTCCTTAGGGCGATTGGATTTTCAGATATTACAAAAAAAGATCTTGAAATGATACTGGATGAAGTAATTACCCGTCCGGAGATTATGAAAATTACAAAAGATTCTGAGGGAAACGAGTTTGCGGAACTGTCAGGTTCATTTGCGGCAAATGCCGGAATTACGGTTCGGGGTACTTATCAGGAAGATGACAGTTTTCATATGGATTATTACTATCCGTATGTGTTTGGTACCAGTATTACGACGAATGAGCAGATTGATGTAGAAAAACATGCCGAGAAAGAGTCCTATGCAGGAGTATGTGACGAGGTTAATCTTGGAGTTACACTGATTTTTTATATACAGAATGTAGCGGATTATCTGGCAGAGACAAACCGGCACCTTTCCAAAATACATTATGGGGCAATGCTTGCAGGACTTTCCACCGAGGGAAAAATACTCTGTCCCGTTGTGGAGAGAAAAAAAAATGATGTACCGGCTATCCAGAAAAATGACCGGCATAATCAGCTGATCGCACAGGCAAGAGAAGGCGATGAAGATGCAATCGAAAGCCTTACGCTGGAGGATATGGATACTTATGCACTGCTGTCCCAGAGAGTGATGAAGGAAGATATTTTCAGTATCGTGAAGTCAACGTTTATGCCGTTTGGGATTGAGAGTGACCAGTATACGGTATTGGGAGAAATCATTGACTGTGTCACGATGGAAAATAGACTTACACACGAAAAATTGTATGGAATGAAGTTGTTGTGCAATAACATCCAGTTCGATGTGTGTATCAATGAAAAAGATTTATTGGGTGAACCTGCGATAGGCAGACGTTTTCGTGGAAATGTCTGGATGCAGGGAAACCTTTGCCTTGAATAAATTGTCAGGAACTGCCGGTAATCGGCATTTGTTCTCTTAGTTAAATGGATATAACGACAGCCTCCTAAGGTTCAATCATGGTTGAGACTTATGGAAGTTGGAAAGTGATAAGTCAGAGTTCGATTCCAACAGGGATTGACCTGAATGTCAAAATAAGATACAATGGAAATTCATCACAAGAGTGATTGAATTCATAGATATGGCAGCCGGAGCCAAAAGAGCTGAAAAGCCCGAAAATACGGCATTTGTCTCCTTAGTTAAATGGATATAACGGGGTCCTCCTAAGACTCTATTGTAGGTTCGATTCCTATAGGGAACGCTCTATTTTAAGCGGTAATGAGAGAAAAATCATTGCCGTTTTTTTGTTGTTTTTCTGCTAACAGCAAATCAAAAAATGAGCATTTTTGCTAACAGAAAATACAAATTGCTAACAGTAAAATTATAGTAGATTTGCTAACAGGAATGAAAAGCTATAATGCAACTGGTGTAAAAGGTTGTAAATTCTTGTAGCTAACAAAAGGGTAATGATTAAAAATATTTCTGCTTGGAAAATATCAAGCCTGAATGAGTATTCCGTTCAGATTAGATTAGGTTCTAATCTGGGCGGATTTTTTTATTTCAGGAAGAAGGAGGATGCCTATGGCAGAAAAAGTGGATCAGATGGATCCAGATGAAAAAATCGTTGAGATAGCGATTGAACGGTTAAGAGTATTGGCATTGGAACTGAGAAATTATATGAAAATTGCTCATCCGGGAACTTTCATTTCCAAACCAGTAAACTAAGTAAAATAAAAATTCTGCTTTACAAATAACAGATAAAGTATTAAAATAAACAAAAAGATATCTTCAGGGCAGGGTGAGATTCCCTACCGGCGGTAAAGCCCGCGAGCCGAGAGGCATGATCCGGTGAGATTCCGGGGCCGACAGTACAGTCTGGATGGAAGAAGATGATAGTACAGTTGATTTTTTGTATGAATGAATGTAGTATCAGAGCTCTGAGATGGTGATCCATTTCAGAGCTTTTTATATAGGAAAATCAGACATTCATTTATCAATCATATGTAACAGATCAATTCCACCCTGCAGATATTTCTGCAGGCTTTTTTTGTATCTGGTACATCGTTTTCGAAATAACTATACCATTCACTTACATTCATCTTCCCGTCAGTCTTATCCCGACAGATTTACTACCGCTCATTTTAACATAAAAACGGCGGCAAAAAAAGCCCGCCGTGCAAATCTCACGATTTTTTGCATCGGCGGACAATAGCCTGCACCAGAAAGGCCAGTAAAGTTCCCGTCACCACTCCGGCAAAATCAATCCATACATCTGTCACCTGAGAAGATCGTCCCAGTGAAAAAAGCTGGATTGTCTCATCTGTAAGAGCTGTCAGCTTATCGCATAAATCGCAGACATTGCGGTACTTTTGTGCAAATCCGAGTGTTTCCTCAAGCTGAGTGAGATATTCCTCCGCTGTGCGTATGCACTTGTGAACGCCCTGTCTTGTGATACCCATATTCTCGGCAATCTCGGAAAGTGACAGATCCTCGTCATAGTAAAGGCTGAGCGTATCATATTGCTTTTCGGTAAGCATACTGCCGTAGGTATCGAGCAGTATTGCGTTTTCGATATTCTTTGACATTTTGCCGCTCCTTCGTCCGTCTGTATTCACGATAACAGTCATACAGACTTACCCACGCTCCGATTTTCTTGCGTCCTTCGTATGCTCCTTTGTCCGTATTCACGGTAACAGTCATACTGACTTAAGCGATTCACTGCCGACTTACAAGCCGTAAATCCCGCAAACCTTTTTGTTGTGCCGTTTCAAGCAGTGTAATGCTATTTTGGTTTACAGCCACCTGATATATTATACACAAAGAGAGCCGCTTTGTCAAGTAAAATCTGAAAATTTCTTATAAATACTTGACTGCAAACCGATTTAGCGGTATTATATACTCATAACCGACAAGGAGCGATCATTATGATAATAACAACTCTTACCTGTATGTGCGTCGACATATTCGACAAAACGATAATGCCCGGAGGCGAATCGCTTAATTTTGCCGCAACAATATCACGGCTTACAGATGCGAAGGTCTATATAATCGGCGCTGTGGGAAATGACAGCTACGGTAAAACCGTCCTTGAC
>OKVP01000786.1_pt1 | contig 13471 bp, 18 predicted proteins | sample 1604821 | NCBI WGS metagenome assembly OKVP01 (sample SAMN01760946, study PRJEB22395) | human gut metagenome | reverse complement strand
AGTCCTTTCCGTATTCTATAGGCCTATATTCGGCTGTCATTACCGACTCTCCTTCTTCAATATCCTCTTTCCATAAATAAATGTACATATCAAGGCTCGTCGCATATCCATGGTCTGTTGAGAATTTTGTCGAATGAAAAGAATCATCCTTGTACATCTGCAATAGTTCTCTTGCAAACGCTTCTCTATCTTCAATATTTTCCCGGTTAGCGACCACAGTTATATTTTCATCACGATTTATGGAAAATGTTCCAACTACATCCGGTTCACCTTTCTTATGACCGGATTCAGATTTCATATAAATACTTTTTGCCGCAATTATCAAGATCACTGCTCCTGAGATCACTGCAATGATACTTCTCTTCATATTTCCATTCATTCCCTTCTAACTGTCCTACTGCATAATCTGTTACTTCTTTCAATATCGATTTGTCTCTTTTAAGTGTTACTTTCTTTCGTTCTTTCTGCACAGACAGATTAACATCTTCAAATCCTGCATTTTGCCTATATCTATTTTTAAGAATTATATATAGTTCTTTAGAACTATAATATCATGGTTTTGATTGCGAAAAAAGACATGTTTTACAAATAAATCCATAAAAAAAAGAAGAGCTTTATGCCCTTCAATTTTGCAGTTAATTCTATTAGCCTACAAAAGCTCTGACTGCATTTAAAATTCTTTTCTGTTCGTTCTTTGGTAATTTTTCTATCATTTCAGACAATTCATTGGTAACACCTGTGACAGAATGTGTCACAACATCTATCAGTAGCGCATCAGCCGATACATCAAGTGCATTGGCAATTGCTACAAAGGTATCCAACTTTGTTACTTTCAGTCCTCTTTCTATCACACTGACATGTGTTGTACTTAAATTTACCAGCGCCGCCAGTTCTTCCTGTGTAAGATTTTTTGCTTCTCTTGCTGCTTTGATTCGCTGACCAACCGCTTTTAAATCCATCATAGCACCTCCTTCAGAACGATAATTCGGTCTAAAATTAGTATACTGATGGATAATTGAAAGATACAGAATCCGCAAATCAAGTTATAGTTCTATAGAACTAGATTTCACTTTTTTATACATGCAACACACAAAAAAGCCACCAGAAGAATTAGTATCCCCTGGTAGCTCCATTAAAATTTATCATTTGTTAATGTGCAACACTCATGCTCTCGTCAATCCATTTCTGTACCATTTGAGCACTTACATTAAGATAGTGGGCTATTTTATCAACTTTCATTCCATCCGCAGCCATGGATAATGCTGAGGCTTTTGCTTTTTTCAGCTCACCACTTTCAATACCTTCACTATAAATCTGTTCCATCTCACGGCACATGAATTCCACCCCTTTCTGTGTTTCCTTCAATTCGTATACTCTGTCAGCAAGTATCTTACTGTGCATATCTTCTGCATTCTTACAGTGAAGATCATGCATCAGTCTGCCTAATTCTGTATCCTCTTGTTTCTTAGAATTTACATAAATAATATGAGCTTCATCTTTAAAATTCTCACTGACTTCTTCGATTTTTCTGTCTACATGATAAATCGGAAGTCCATAGCCAAGTGCATCATCTCTGGTAATAAAAATCACGTAGCTTTCCGGAAGGTCATCAAAATCCTGTCCCGGATTTAATGTGTTCATATCCATTAAACCACTATGATATCTTGCTCGTTTTGGAGATGCCCCTTCATTATCCTGTTGGATTTCTACATCCATCTGCTTGCCTTCAGAGTCTCTGGCAACACAGTCCAGAATAGCTGAACGTCCCTGTAAATTCTTATAGTCCTTTTGAAGAACCTGATCAATCACTTTCAGATCCTTTTTATCCATAATTACCTGCAGAACATATTCTGTGCATTCACGTTTCTTAAATACATTCCGCATAAACACATCGCTCATGATGGTAAGGTCTTTTAAGATACCCTTGTATCTTTCGTAACGTGTTTCCAATTCTTCTGTTTTCACGGTTTCTGCTTTCGTCACGTCCATTCTCGCCTCCATTCTTTGCTGTGTCAGAACAGGTTCCTAAATGTCTCCTATCCCAATTTCATCTTAACATCAAAACCAGCTTTTCACAAGCCACTATTTTATCCTACACCACTTGAAAACAATAATTTCCAATCAGCTTCGTCCAACTATTATATTTATTCTTTTCACACACCTTTCGGCAAATTTCATTTTCCATCAATACACAGAACATCTTATCATAATCAAATGCCCAAACAGCACCATTCACATGGTTTTCCACTGCTTTCTGATCTATGCTCTTTAAGCGTGTGACCATTTTTTCAATTTCTCCATTTCCCAAGTTACCGATATTTTTGCAGATAAACCGAAAGAAATTCAACGTTGCATATTCGTCATGCCAATGGAACTCTTCTGGATTGTTTTTAATTTTACTGACTCGCTGCTGTTCTTTGATTATCTGATCAGCTACACCTTTCATCGAATCTTCGTATCTCATATTACTCACCTACTCTTCCTCAACGCCCAGTGACGGTTTAAATCTTTTATCCTTTGCCTGCGGTACCACGATCTCATAAAAATAAAATCCTAAATACCCAAGTGCCTGCTTCTTCATTTTATAAAAAGAAGTCCTGCCTATTCCTAACTCCTGCTGTACTTCCACATCTGTCTTATTATAATGACTGCAAAAACAGGAATGAAGGATTTCACTGAGCATCACACCATTCGGTGCATAGAACTTCACCAAAGTCATTCCCCGATAGATCATGTCCGACAATCCATAAATAATCATCAGATTATTCATCTCCCGGTGCATCTTTGGCACATTCAGCTGGTTGTTATAAATGCTCAGATAACTCAATGCATATGCCATATCTTCATTGATTTTCTCCTGGCATTCCATATCCAGTTCTTCTAACACAATCTGATTTTCCAAAATCAATTTCTGATAGCTTGTCATCAATTCTTTAATATCAGTATAATGTCTTTCGATTGTAACTTCCAGATAATCCTGTGCATGACTTGCCATCTGGAAGGTAATTTCTTTCATTGATTTAATTGCATAATCTCTGTCTGTCATCAGTTTCAAAATCTCCTTATCATCATCACACTAACTGGCGGTCTTTCAGACCAGTTCGCTTTCCCCATGATTTTGATGGGAAGCAATTACTTACTACAACTTGCAGAAGCGGATATCCAAAAGGCATTGTGGGAGCTGCCTTTGCTGACCGGAATCCATCTTCTTATGTAAAACCTGCAGGAATATAAAGGGAAAGTGACTATCCCTGCCGGTTAATAATCCAAATAATATCGTCTATACCAATCTCTCCTTATGCTGTTTTTCTCTCCATAAACCATTTATCCACTTCGTAAAACAAGTGGCTTTCCTGCCCCTGTATCATACAGGTGTACATCATTCCTACACCGCCTGCCTTTCTGCTGGCGCATCGCTCGATTTTCAAAATTCTGTCAATGCTATACTTTCTTCCATCCTCCCATGTAAAAAATATGGGAACCAGCTGCCCGTCTTTCCGAAACTCTGCCACTACATCTACATATACTTTGTTCATGCCGACACCTCACTATAAAATCTCGATTGCTCTTGGCGATGCCGGGATTCTGCGGATATATCCATTTTGCTCCAACTGCTTGATTCTGGAAAAAGCAGATGATGTTGATTTCACCCCGATCAACTCTCCAAATTCCCGGACTGTCGGCGGGTATCCATGCTCCTTCGTATAATTCAAAATACACTGATAACTTTCTTTCTGTTTTCTGGTTAATGCTTTTTTCAAATCTATCCCTCCAATTACCCATGAAAATAACTGTGTGGATGGATCGTGTGCGTACCAGCGTCTAAGTGGGATAAGACTTTATCCTGATACATTGCCGCTCGCTGTATACTGAAATAACCAAACCGTCGTCTGATCTCATCTACAGTACGATCCAGCTTCTCTAACTTTTCCTTTTTCTCCTGATTTCCAAATAAATCCAACTGCACGGGAATATCATCTAACACAAGATCCGCAGCTCGGATTCCCAGGCTTCTAATGGGATGTTCCCATTTGTAATTATCTTTAAATAGCTGAAATGCTGCAGTTACAATCTCGTTTGTAATATTCGTTGGCTGTCGTAAATGTATCTGTCTGGAAAAACTATACAATCCATTATCTCGAACTGTAATTTCTACTGTTTTGCATTTAAATCCATGTTTCCGCAATCGTGCAGCTACACTTTCTGCCAATGCTATTTGAATGATCCAGACATCCAGATCATTTTCCAGATCTCTCGGTGTTGTAGTGCTATTACCTATCGACTTTACTGGTGCTTCATATCCTTCCTTGCAAACCGGATCTTCATCCCAGCCATTTGCGAAAGCCCATAATACATTTCCTATTTTTCCAAAATGACTCTCTAACAACTTTTCGTCTGATTCCGCAAGTTGCCCGATTGTCCGGATTCCAAGTTTTTGCAATTTCTTATTTGTCTGTCTTCCGACATAAAGCAAATCTGACGCTGGAAGCTGCCATATCCTGTCTTTATAATTTTCTCGATTAAACTCTGTGATTGCATCCGGCTTTTTATAATCTGAACCAAGTTTCGCATAAATCTTATTCCAGGAAATTCCAATACTTACCGTTACACCCAGTTCGTATTTAATCCGATGGCTGATTTCTCTTGCAATCGTCATTCCGCTTCCTTTCAGATTTCTGCTGTCCGATACATCCAGCCAGGCTTCATCAATTCCATATGGCTCGATCTTGTCCGTATACTCCGAATAGATTTCTCTTGCCATCTGTGAAAATCTCAAATACAAGTCCATTCGTGGTGGCACAAAAATGATTTCCGGACAAATCTGTTTTGCCTGCCATAATGCCATTCCGGTCTTTACACCTTTTTGCTTTGCAATATAATTTGCCGTCAGCACAATCCCATGTCTGGCTTCCGGATCGCCACCGACTGCCAGCGGCATTCCGGTAAATTCCGGATGATGCAGCATTTCCACACTGGCATAAAAACAGTTCATATCACTATGCAGGATCACACGCTCACTCAAACTTTTCACCTCCCAGCTGTTTCCTTCAACATGATGTCTTATCAATTTCTGTATGTTTAGTATATATCGACATTCCGGAGATAGTCAAGCGACATCTTGGTTGTATTTTCTCCATTTCGGAGATTATTGTTGATTTTATTTCTAACATACGGTATAATGCATATAGAAAATTCAAATAGAAATGAGGCGAACAAATGCGTGATTTCGGGGAAATATTAGCAGAAAATAGAAAAAAGAAAGGATACTCTCAATCAGATCTGGTAGACCTGCTTTCTCAGGAAGGTATTCAGGTCACTACAAAAGCAATCTCCAAATGGGAGACCAATGCACGAGAACCAGCTTTACATGTTTTCCTGACACTTTGCCAGTTACTTGATATCGAAGATATATATGAATCCTTCTTTGGAGAAAACCCATATAACATTATGAGTGGATTGAATGAAGAAGGCAGAAATAAATTGATTGAATTTGCTGATATTTTGAAAGCTTCTAAAAAGTTTTCTCCACTGTCTGCAAAGATTATCCCATTCCATCATCCTGTAGAAATTACCTGGGAACCAGTTTCTGCTGGTACTGGAAATTACCTGGAGGATTCTGTAAAAGAAACCTATGACGTAGGACACCTTGCTCCTGAGCAGACTGACTTTGGTGTACGGATCTCCGGTGACAGTATGGAGCCACTTTATCATACAGACGATGTTGCATGGATTCAGAAAAAAGATTCTCTTGCTAATGGTGAAATTGGAATCTTCTATCTCAACGGCAATACTTACATCAAGGAATTACACGATGAGCCAGATGGTGTTTATCTGATCTCTTTAAATCAAAAATATCGTCCTATCCAGGTTTTGGAATCTGACTCTTTTAAGATTTTTGGAAAAGTAATCGGGAAATGCAAAGGTGCAGAAATTCCGGGATTTCATTAGATTTCAACAGCAGGTTCATGATCCTGCTGATAACAATAAGCAAAGGAAGTGATTGAATGGCAATCAATAATACACTAAAAGATATTCGTGAAGAACGGAATCTCATTCAAGCAGATTTGGCTGAAGCCATAGGTTCCTGCAGCCAAACTATAGGCCGCATCGAACGTGGAGAACGTAATCCCTCTCTTGAGATTGCAATCCGGCTGGCACATTACCTGAAAGTGCCTGTAGAAGATATTTTTCAAGTTGAAGACTGAAGCATAACAGCCAGAAAACCGAGGAGTAAAATCCCCGGTTTTCCTTTTGCTCAAAAATTAGTGTACTCCTTTTACAAAGTCCACTGCGTTTTTCATATCTTCTTCATTCGGATGGCCTTTAGCAATACCTCCAACCAGTTTAAATGGTCCGAATGTGTCATACCCTTTACAGCCAAATTTTCCAACCACACTGGCATGTTTTTTATCCAAAATCTGCTCTATGGATTTATAATTCGCACTTCCACCATAAGTACAGATCAGAAATATCTTTTTGTCGTCCGGTAGATTCTTCTCTGCAAATTCCAATATCGACTGATGAAACTTTGAAAAATAGATTCCTGATGCAAATCCAATCATATCATAACTGCTCAGATCTGCATCTGGCTGTATCACAGCATCAATCAAATCCACCTGACATTCTTCTGCGATCCTCTTTACTAATTTTTCTGTATTTCCATGATGCACAGATGCGTATACTATCGCTGTTCTCATTTTTCTTCCTTTCTGTCTGCTCCGTCAATCAGGTCATAGCTCATATCCAAAAAGTCCAATGTCTTCGCTTCACTGACTGAACCATCCAGTAAAATCGTGATCCAGTGCTGTTTATTCATATGGTATCCTGGTAAAAATCCATAAGTCTGAATAATCATGCTGGTCATTTCTGGATCGCACTTTACGTCCATGATGTCAACCAGCTCATTTCCCTCTAATCCCAACTTAGATTTCTCAACTGTCATGAATACTGCATACCATTTTCCATTTTTATGACGAAGTACCGCACTGTCTGGCGATTTACTCCATAAATATTCCGGAACTGTACCGTACTGTTTCTGCACGTATTCAAAGATTTCTTCCGTCTTCACAATCTTTTCAACTCCTGATTCTTCTGATATCCTGTCCATAATCATACCACATTTTCGTATGTCATACTACATGCCAAATTCTTTTGCATTTCTCTTATTCTTCTGACTTTAGCTAATAGAGGGGTAAAACAGCAAGGACAGGAAGTGAGGATACACTTCCGAAAAATCCCAATTCAGGGTACCCTGCCCTAAATTGAAAAAACGCTGAAAGCAACGATACTACTGCCCTCTCAGAAAGGAGAACCCACCAATGGCTGAAAGAAAGCGAAACAAAGAAATCCATTTTTATGTCACAGAAGAAGAGCGGAAGCTTATCCGCAGAAAGATGATTGAATCAAAGACCAAAAACATGGGAGCTTATCTTCGTAAAATGGCAATCGACGGTTACATCGTCAACACCGATACCACTCCACTGAAGAAACAGTATGAGGAAATAGGTCAAATACCTCCTCAAGACTTCCAGATAGTTCTGTCTCTAAATCCATAATCTCTGCCATAATTTCTGCTGATGGTCTTGGAGCTTCATACTTATAGAAATATCTCGTAAACGGAATCTCATATCCCACCTTTGACTTTTTCTCATCTACCCATGCATCCGGTGCAAATGGAAGTACTTCTCTTTCAAAGTACTCTTTGATATCCTCTTTTAACGGAACATTTTCTGTATCACGAAGACTGGTATCCGGCTGTTTCTTTCCCTTTTTCAATACCAGATTGCCTTCTTCATCACGAAGCGGTCTTTCTACTGTAATCTTGGTATAACCAAAATCCTCGTCATCATAAATCTGGCTGATTTCACTCTCTTTAAAATCACCATATATCTTTGTAATCTCTGCAATATCTTCCTTAGAGATATCATTTCGCTTATTTCCTAATGCCTTTCTTCTCTTCACGAACATCTCATTGGCATTGATCAGCTGCACTTTTCCTTCTCTGACTGTACCTGCCTTTTTATTTGACAATACCCAGATATAGGTTGCAATTCCTGTGTTATAGAAAATATCATTCGGTAAAGCAATGATTGCCTCAAGCAGATCATTTTCAAGAATATATCTTCTGATTTCAGAAGGTCCGCTTCCTGCATCTCCTGTAAAAAGTGGGGAACCATTATGAATGATTGCAATTCTGCTTCCACCTTTATCAATATCTTTCATCTTTGATATTGCTGTCATAAGAAAAAGCATCTGTCCGTCACTTGTAGCCGGAAGTCCTGCTCCAAATCTTCCTCCGAAGCCAAGCTTTGCCTCTTCCTCTACTTTTGCCTTTTCATTCTTCCACTCACGTCCAAACGGAGGATTTGAAAGGATATAGTCAAATGTACTGCCTGCAAACTGGTCATCCGATAATGTGTTGCCATCCTTAATGTAATCAGCATTGTTACCCTTAATCAGCATATCAGCCTTACAGATTGCAAATGTCTGGTCATTGATTTCCTGACCGAACGATACAAGCTCTGTAGATGCATTCAGACTATGTAAATATTCCTCTGCTACAGAAAGCATACCTCCGGTTCCACAGGCAGGATCATAAATCGTCTTTGCCACATTATTGCCAGAAAGGATGTCATTATCATCATAGAAGAGAATATTAACCATAAGTTGGATAACTTCTCTTGGAGTGTAATGCTGTCCTGCATCTTCATTATGAGACTCAGAGAATCTTCTTATAATTTCTTCAAAAATATATCCCATTTCAAGGTTAGAGATTTCATTCGGATGAAGATTTCCTCTGTCTGTTGTATATTCCTTTAAAACAATATACAGAATCCCCTTATTTGCCATCGTTGTGATGTGTCCATCAAACTTAAATTTTTCCAGAATATCCCGCACATTTGCTGAAAATTTATTCAGATACTCTCTAAAATTCTCCTCAATGTGGTCAGGATCATCCATAAGTCTTTCAAATGTATATTTACTTGTATTGTAAAAATCCTTTTTTGAAGCCTTACGAAGTAAAATATCTTTCATTGGAAGATTCTTTACTTCATCGTATTTCTGTAATACCGCATCCTTCGTATCTGAGAGAATACAGTCAAAACGTCTGATTACTGTAAGTGGTAATATAACATCTCCATATTCATGTGGTTTATATACACCGGTAAGCTTATCTGCTATTGCCCATATTAGGTCTGCTTTCTGATCTATTTTTGCACTTCTCGTAGCCATTTACATTTTCCTCCATAAGGTAATTTACTTTTCTTTGTTATCTGGTACATAGTCAATCAAATCTCCAAAGTTACAATCCAACTCTTTGCAGATTTTTTCCAAAACAGATAGTTTCACCGACTCGCAGTTTGTCATCTTTGCTATTGTACTGGAGCTAAGACCAGTCTTGGCACACAAATCTCCTTTTTTCATTCCGTGGTCAATTAACTGTTTCCATAATCCATTATAACTAATTGCCATCCTCTTTTCCTCCGTTTAATGTGCAATCAATATCAAAATTATTTTATCACACAAAAAACTCCTTGTACAATTCGCATTTACAAATATCACATATCTTTTTTCAAATATTGAATATCTTTTTTAATTTAACTTGTTGTGCTAGATAAAATAAAATATAAAGAAACTTCAACAAAATATGCTATCCTTTTTGTAGGGAATACAACGAAAGGAGGCATCATTATGTTGAAGTTCCAAGATAATAATACCACTGTTATTGCAACTTTTGAAGACTTTATTTTAACTGCTTACGTTATTATTGACGAATTGTATCATCAGTTTGCACCTCCAGAAGTTACCAGACGACGGCATATCCTGAATGCAAAATTATCTGACTCAGAAATCATTACTATCAGTCTCTGCGGAGAATTGGCAGGCGTTGATTCTGAGAATGCATGGTTTTCTTTTGTGAAACGAAACTACAGGCATCTTTTTCCGCAGCTTTGCAGCAGAAGTCGTTTTAACAGAACGAGACGCGCCCTGATGCAGACAACAGAATTGTTACGACAAAAAATGATTTCCGTATTCCCAATTCCAGTCAGTTCCTATTACATCGTCGATAGTTTTCCACTTGCAGTCTGTAAATTTGGACGTGCACGATATTGTAAAGCATTTCGTGGCCATGGTGCTGATTATGGAAAATGTCCTTCCAAAAAAGAAACCTATTATGGATATAAAGTACATGCATTAATTACATTAGAAGGATACATTGCATCATTTGAGATCACACCGGCATCTACAGATGATCGTGAAGGATTACGTGATCTGGCAGACCATTGGTCTAATGTTACAATTTTAGCGGATAAAGGCTATGTTGGAAAAAACATGAAACAGGAAATGCAGGAAAAAAATATCTGTCTTTTTGCTCTGAAACGTTCCAACAGTAAGGAAAATTGGCCGAAATCCGTACGTCAGTTAATATTCAAACTGAGAAGGCGGGTAGAAACCGTATTCTCTCAATTGAGTGGTCAGTTAAATGCAGAAAGAGTGTTAGCCAAAAGCTTTCAGGGGTTATGTACCCGTCTGGTTAATAAAGTACTGGCATACAATCTCTGTATTGCATTGAATAGTATTTTCGGTGAAACCTGTGAACTTGGAAAAATCAAAAAATTGATATTCTAAAAATTTTATTTTTTAATATCTGTAAGGATTCTTTGCGGTTTTACAGGTTTTCACATAATCTATTTGAAGTAGCACAATAGGTTAATTTAAAAAAATCTTACAATTTCAGAAGGCACGGGGTATTTCATTGCGTTTTCAGACAAAATAGTGTATGATGGAAGAACCATAGAGAAAAGCACGCAGCGGATAATCAAAGTTATATTTTTCGACTGCAGGGAATATGCAAGGATATGGAACATGTTTCTGAACAGAGGATAAAGAAGGAACATGCGTAACATACCGGAGGAAAGGGGGAGGAACATGGATGCGATTCTATGGCTGGCAGCGGTTGTTGTATTGCTGGTGATTGAAATTGCCACGCTGGGCCTTACAACGATCTGGTTTGCCGGGGGTGCACTGATTGCCGGGATAGCAGCGGTAGCCGGTGCCGGAAGAGTAGTACAGTTTGTTTTGTTTCTGATTGTCTCACTGATCCTGCTGATTTTTACAAGACCGATTGCCATGCGATACCTGAATACCAATCGAACCCGTACCAATGCGGAAAGCCTGATTGGCAAGGAGGCGGTGGTAACACAGACGATAGAAAATCTGAAGAACCAGGGGCAGGTTATCGTCGGTGGTATCGAATGGACAGCACGGACCGATGATAATGAAAAAATGATTGAAAAAGATACGGTCGTGGAGATCGAACGTATCGAAGGTGTAAAATTGATTGTGAAAAAGAAAGGATAACAGGTAAGAAAAATGGGTGGACTTATATTTCTGATTTTGATTTTAGTGTTAGTGGTTGTCATTGTAACATCCTGTATCAAAGTAGTTCCACAGGCAAGAGCTTATGTCATTGAGCGTCTGGGACTGTATCAGGGAACCTGGGAGCCGGGATTACATTTTAAGGTTCCGGTGATTGACCGTGTGGCAAAGAGGGTAAATTTAAAAGAACAGGTAGTAGATTTACCACCGCAGCCGGTAATCACAAAAGATAATGTAACGATGAGGATCGATACGGTCGTATTTTACCAGATCACGGATTCCAAATCCTATACTTATAATGTAGAAAATCCAATCATGGCGATTGAAAATCTGACAGCGACCACATTGAGAAATATCATCGGTGATATGGAACTGGATGAGACGCTGACTTCTCGTGAAGTGATCAATACCAAGATGCGTGCTTCCCTTGACGTGGCAACTGATCCATGGGGAATCAAGGTAAACCGTGTAGAGCTTAAGAATATCATTCCTCCGGCTGCTATTCAGGAAGCCATGGAGAAACAGATGAAGGCAGAGCGTGAGAGACGTGAGGCAATTCTGATCGCAGAAGGTGAGAAGAAGTCCACCATCCTTGTTGCAGAGGGTAAAAAGGAATCTGCAATTCTTGATGCCGAAGCTGAGAAGCAGGCTGCTATCCTTCGCGCGGAAGCGCAGAAAGAGCGCATGATCAAAGAGGCAGAAGGTCAGGCAGAGGCAGTTCTGAAGGTTCAGAAGGCGAATGCAGAAGGTCTTCGTATGATCAAGGAAGCAGGTGCTGACAATGCAGTTCTTACCCTGAAGAGCTTCGAAGCTCTTGCGAAAGTGGCAGACGGCAAATCTACCAAGATCATTATCCCGTCAGAGATCCAGAACCTGGCAGGACTGGCAGCTTCTTTGAAGGAAGTTGTTGTGGATGAGAAGGATAAAAAAGAAGAGTAACATTCTTGAAACAAGAAATTAATGAGATGAAAGCCGACTATGGTCAGTCTGAAAAGTGAAAAATTGAAAGACTTATACGACAGTTTACTGTAAAGCATGGCAGAAAGAAAAATGGTGCCAGGCACTATACCTGGCACCAGAGGAGGATTATTATGAACTTAAAAGGCAGAAATTTTTTGACACTGAAAGACTTTACACCAGAGGAAATTCTGTATCTTCTTGATTTATCCGCTGAGTTAAAGGCAAAGAAAAAAGCCGGTGAGCTTACCGAGTATTACAAAGGCAAAAATATTGCCCTGATCTTTGAGAAAACCAGCACCAGAACACGTTGTTCCTTCGAGGTGGCAGCCCATGATCTTGGAATGGGAAGCACCTATCTGGATCCAACTGGCTCCCAGATCGGCAAGAAAGAGAGCATTGCAGATACTGCAAGAGTTCTTGGAAGAATGTATGATGGTATCGAGTACCGTGGATTTGGTCAGGAAATTGTAGAAGATCTTGCAAAATATGCAGGAGTTCCGGTATGGAACGGTCTGACCAACGAATATCATCCGACCCAGATGCTGGCGGATATGCTGACCATTCAGGAAAACTTCGGAAGACTCAAAGGCATCAAACTGGTCTATATGGGTGATGCAAGATATAATATGGGAAATTCTTACATGATTGCCTGCGCGAAGATGGGCATGGATTTTGTGGCATGTGCACCGAAAAAGTATTTCCCGAATGAAGAACTGGTAGCTCAGTGTCAGGAGTATGCAAAAGCATCCGGTGCCACCATCACTCTGACGGAAGATGTGATGGAGGGAACAAAAGATGCAGATGTCATCTGTACAGATGTATGGGTATCCATGGGTGAGCCGGACGAAGTATGGGCGGAGAGAATCAAAGATCTTTCTCCATATAAAGTAACGAAGGAGGTTATGGCAAACGGTAAGAAAGAAGCAATCTTCCTGCACTGTCTGCCATCTTTCCACGATCTGAATACCGGTATCGGCAAAGAGATGGGAGAACGTTTTGGCCTGAAGGATATGGAAGTTACCGATGAAGTCTTCCAGTCGGAACAGTCCAAAGTTTTCCAGGAGGCGGAAAACCGTATGCATACCATCAAAGCGGTGATGGCGGCAACTCTGGGGGCATAATCCATGGA
>OKVP01000785.1_pt1 | contig 13500 bp, 10 predicted proteins | sample 1604821 | NCBI WGS metagenome assembly OKVP01 (sample SAMN01760946, study PRJEB22395) | human gut metagenome | reverse complement strand
GTGATGTGTATGTAAAGTGTGATGAAACAAGAATTGAAAAAGCTATAAATAATATAATAATAAATGGAATAAAGTATTCTCCAAAAGATGAAAATCTAATAGTAAAAGGCATCTGTATGCAATTAATATTCCTTTGTGTGCCTGTGATGTGTATTATTGGAAATTAATGTCTTTAAAAAAAGATATAGTGTATGAGGGATATGCAGATCCATATAGTAATAACCTGATGGAGGCAGAAAGAAATGTTGCTGTCAGTGAAAAATATTGTCGGGAATGCAGACGGGGCATATCAGCATGTCGCACTGGATGTGAGAGATATTGAAGAAATGTATAAAAAGATCTGTGAAAATGGATATGAAGTCATTACGGATGGAATTGAGCAGCTTCCGTTTTGGGATAATGGTGTAAAGTTTTTCATGATTAAAGGACCGAATGAGGAGAGAATCGAGTTTTGCCAGAAACTCTGATGAAGTAGGAGGAACGTATGGGTAGCGAGAACAGAAGTGGAAAAGTGCCGCTGATCAGCAAAATTGCATATGGTTTTGGTGATGTGGGATGTAATTTCAGTTGGATGTTTGTCAGCAATTTTTTAATGATTTTTTATACCGATGTATTTGGAATCAGTATGGCAGCAGTGTCTGCACTGATGCTGTTTTCCCGATTCTGGGATGCCATTAATGATCCGATTGTCGGGGGACTGACCGACAAGACAAAGACAAGATGGGGAAGATACCGTCCATGGCTTTTGGTGGCGGCACCGATTACGGCGGTGCTCCTTGTAATGACATTCTGGGCAAGACCAGATTGGAATCAGACTGCAAAAATTGTATATATGGTAATCACATATTGTCTCCTTGTTTTGGGATATACCTGTGTGAATATTCCATATGGAACCTTGTGTGGTGCTATGACACAGGATATTGATGAACGTGCAAAAATAAATACATCCCGTTCGGTTGCAGCGATGATTGCAATTGGTGTGTTAAATATTATCACAGTTCCACTGCTCAGCAAATTCGGCAGTCACAGTGCAAAGACAGGATATCTGACGGTTGCGGTCATATATGGATGTATTTTTACAGCCTGTCATTTCTTCTGCTTTGCGAAGACGAAAGAGGCAGTGATTACTCCGGAAAAAGAAAAAATTTCTGTAAAGATACAGTTGAAAGCAGTCATGCAGAACAGACCATATCTTCTTGCATTGGCAGGACAGATATTATTTGGATTTACATTATATGGTAGAAACGCAGATATTCTGTATTATTTTACATATGTGGAAGGGAATGCCTCCTACTACACAACTTATTCGATGTGCATCATTATTCCTTCTATCATCGGGGCAGCCTGTTTTCAACCATTATTCCGCAAGTTGAATAACAAAGGAAGAACAGCATCTCTCTTTGCTTTATTTACAGGAATTTCCATGTTGTCTATGTTTTTCTTCAATGCCAAAGAATCACCAGCTATTTTTTATGCATTATCTGGTCTCACACAGTTTTTTTTCTCTGGATTTAATACCGCAATCTATGCAATTATTCCAGACTGTGTGGAATATGGGGAGTGGAAAACCGGACTTAGAAATGACGGTTTTCAGTATGCATTTATTTCACTTGGAAATAAAATCGGAATGGCAGTTGGAACAGCACTTTTAGCAGGATTACTTGGAAAATATGGTTATATTGCAAATCAGACACAAAATGCAACTGTACTTTCAATTATGAAACATGCATTTACGACGATTCCAGGTGCACTTTGGATTGTGACTGCGGTTGTATTATTTTTCTACCGGTTAAATAAAAAACGTTATAACGAGATTGTGGAGGAACTGAAAAATGGAAGAAAAAGTTGATATTGTGGCATTGGGGGAATTACTGATTGATTTTACGGAAGCAGGACACAGTCAGGGTGGGAGAAAACTGTTTGAACAGAATCCCGGCGGTGCTCCGGCAAATCTTCTGACAGTTGCAAGTCATTTTGGGTATCGCACCTCTTTTATTGGAAAAGTTGGAAACGATATGCATGGTAAATTTTTAAAGAGGACATTGCAAACGGAAGGAATCAATACAGATGCTATCGTCGAAGATCCGGATTATTTTACGACACTGGCATTTGTGGAAATCGGTGAAAATGGAGAAAGAAATTTTTCTTTTGCAAGAAAACCGGGTGCAGATACACAGTTAAAAAAAGAAGAACTGGATCAGACATTAATTTCAGGTTGTAGAATTTTTCATTTTGGATCATTATCGCTGACAGATGAACCGGCAGAAAGTACAACGATTGAAGCGGTAAAAATGGCAAAAGCAGCGGGTGTACTTATTTCATATGATCCAAATTACCGTCCGTCTCTTTGGAAGAGCAAAGAGTATGCAGTGAAAAAAATGAAGTCTGTTGTAGAACTGGTAGATGTCATGAAAGTATCGGATGAAGAGAGTATTCTCCTGACAGGGGCTAAAAGTTATGAGCAGGCTGCAGAAGAAATTCTTGCTATGGGACCAAAGCTGGTTGCCATTACATTGGGAGAACAGGGCGTTCTTATGGCAACAAAAAGCAGAAAAGAAATCATCAAAGCATTTCAGATACATGCGGTCGACACGACTGGGGCAGGTGATTCATTTTGGGGAGGCGTATTATGCAGTCTCCTTTCTATGAATAAGAATGTTGAAAAAATGGAATGGGAAGAAATCAAAAAGTGTGCTGTTTTGGGAAATGCAGTTGCTGGATTGTGTGTGCAAAAGAGAGGTGGAATCCCTGCGATTCCGACGAAAGAGACAGTGTTTGAATTTATGCTCAAAAAGCTTATCAGATGTTTGTAGACAATCTGAAGAAAAGTGCAACAACAAGAGCGTGCATATTTGCAAGCTTTTTTGAAAACTGTCGTTTGGTAAAATTTATTCTATTTTTAAAAGGTTTGCGATAAAATATGTTCTGTGAATCATTCACAGTATTGTATTTTGAGGAGGCTTCATTCATGGTGAGTGAAGTCTCTTTTATTTTGCACTGTATAATGGAAAAAGTTTTGGTTGAACAGCAGTTGGAATAGTGAACGCATGCGTTCACATTTTATAACTAAGAAGTAATGGATTGGAAAGAAAATAATCAAGAACTTATTGTAGTATTATTAACCTTTGATACAGACGAAAAAGGTGGAGATGGTGGGTTCAATCCTAATGCTACATATACCAACTGGCAGTGGCATTTAGTGAAAACAAAAGATAAAAAGAATTGGGAAATAATCAGTTGGGGTTATTAATCGATTCCGGTTTGATGAATTCATGTGGCTTTTGAAATGGTAAAGTGATTTTATTTTACTTATTCCGGAGCGTGGTATATACTAATAGGTAAAGTAAGTAACGCACAGATGTGACAAAATTGTCTTTTTAAATATAGACAGCCTTGTGAGGGGAACGCTGTACGGTTAGGATACTGCATAAAAAGCAGGAAAGAATAACGAAAAACGGAGGAATTAAAATGAAATTTCAAAAGCTTGGCAATACGGACATCGATGTTTCTGTGGTTGCATTAGGTACTTGGGGGCTTGGCGGCGGAAGTGTCTGGACAGACGGAGATTCTACAGTTGAGGACGCGAAGCGCCTGCTTGATATTTGTCATGAACATGGCGTGAATTACATCGATACCGCACCGGTGTATGGCACAGGAGTAAGTGAGGAACTGCTTGGTAAGGCACTGAAGGGCAGAAGAAATGATTTTGTTTTGCAGACCAAATGCTCACTGAACTGGAGAAATGAGGGTGGTAATTTTCATTATGAACGAGACGGTTATACTGTTAACAATGACACCCGCGCATCAGCAGTGAAAAAGGACGTGGAAGACTCTCTGCGCAGAATGGGAACCGATTATCTGGATTCTGTTATCGTACATTATGTCTGCGGCAGCTTTCCGGTGGAGGAAACGGTTGGAGCTTTGGAAAATCTGGTTCGTGAAGGAAAGATCCGCACCTATGGACTTTCTAACAGTCAGCCGGCAGATCTGTCTGCATATCAGTCAGCCGGCGGAAACGTATCTGTTGTACAGGAATTTTTCAGTATTCTCTCTCCTTTCCATGGCAGAGAATATTTTGATCTGTGTAAAAAGTATAACACGGTATTTCAGACCTATGGTGTGCTGGAGGAAGGATTTTTAACTTCTCCTGCCTTTATGGACCGTGAATTTGCAAAAACCGATATCCGATCCAGAATACCTTGGACAGATCCGGAGAAAAAAGAAGGACTTCGCAAGGCTTTTGAAATCTGGAAACCGCTTTGTGAGGAATATCATTGCAGTTTTGCAACGCTGGTAGAAGCTTGGGCACTATCTCAGTATGACCGAATGAGTCTTCTGGTTGGAATGCGAAAAGCTTCCAGTGTGGAAGATACTGTAAAGTGTCTGGATATTAAGTTGCGTGCCGAGGACATCAAATGTATGGAGGAAGCAGTAAAGACAATTCAGGTTGCGGTTTTGGACAAATAGAAAACTGAAAAGGTGGAAAGGATCGGGAGCGTGTATCCGATCCTTTCTTTATCCGAGAATAGATAGCATGAAAGGAAAATAAGTATGAAAGAACCTATGATGGCAGACAGCCATGAAATCACAGTTAGAAACTATAAGCAACCGATGCGAAATCGTCTGATCATGATGCTGATTTGCATTGGGATTGCTCTTACATCATTTTTTGTTGTTTCCAAATGGGCAACTTCTGTCGAATCGTACCATTGGGTTATCAAAACGCTGAATGGATTGCAGAAAAAAGCACTTGGACTTTCCGGAACAGCAACCGCTCTTGCAACAGGTGCTGCTGCAATACCGGGAGAAGCCGCAACTCCGATCGCCAATAAGCTGGCAGATGTCGCAGGCTATATGGTGATCGTTTATGCAGTGATCATTGTTGAAAAATATTTACTGACTATCACCGGGTATATTGCATTTAAAATCTTATTTCCTATTGGATGCGTGCTTCTGGCAACAGGCAACTTTTTGAAAAACGGATGGAAAGAATTTATCTACAGAATCGGAATCAAGAGTATCATTCTGGGTGTTCTTTTGTGGGGACTGGTTCCTACCAGTGCATGGGTGACGAATATGGTAAATGAAACCTATGCAAAGTCCTATGAAGCTGATTTTACACTGGAAGATACGGAAGAATTATTAGATGAGGGAGATACCTCTGCAAACGCAGACAAGAAGGATGAAGCACAAGAAACGAAAGATAAAAAGTTTTCTTTCAGTGGATTTCTTAATAATGCGAAGGATAAGGTTGATGATGCGATTGATGCGGTAGGTGAAGTCGCTACAGAAAAACTCTCTGCTTTTGAGGATGGATTAAACAGAATTATAGAGGGCGTGGCAGTGCTGCTTGTGACAACCTGTGCCATTCCGGTTCTGGTCATGTTATCATTTACCTGGATTCTGAAGGGAATAATGGGTTTAAAAATTCCATCTATTACTCTTCAGTCAGTGCCAAGGGTTTCTGAAAGAAAAAGAAAGAAAACGGAAGAGAATTAATTTTAAATTTTACCGAAGGAGAGGAATGAGATGACAAAAGATCTGACAACCGGGAAAATCATGCCGATTCTTGTGAATTTCACTGTGCCGCTTGTTTTGGGAAATCTGTTTCAGCTGACTTATAATGCGATGGACAGCATCATCGTAGGGCATTTTGTGGGGAAAGAAGCGCTGGCGGCAGTTGGTATCTGTAATCCGATCAGTACGCTTATGATACTGTTTTTAAATGGATTATGTATGGGGGCAAGTATCCTCATGGGAATTCAGTATGGGGCAAAGGATTATAAGACTTTGCACAGGCAGATCAGTACAACCATGTTGTCGGGAGTAGTTTTTTCATTTTTTCTGACTTTACTTTGCGTGGTATTTGCTGTACCGATCCTGCATCTGCTGCAGGTAGATGCATCGATTATGGAGATGACGCGGCAGTATTTACGGATTATTTTTCTGGGACTAATGTTCACCTTTTTGTATAACTTTTTTTCCAGTACCTTAAGAGCTTTGGGAGACAGTGCATCGCCTTTGTATTTCTTAATTATCAGTGCAGTCCTGAATATATTCGGAGATCTGTTTTTTGTCATTGTACTAAAGGCAGGAAGCAATGGATGCGCCATTTCAACAGTGCTTAGTGAGGCACTGTGCTGCCTGTTCTGTATTATTTATATACAGAAAAAAGTACCGATTCTTCGTCTGGGTAAGAAATGGCTGGTATTCGATTCACGTTTGCTGAAGAAAACAATTGCTTACGGATGGGCATCCGCCATGCAGCAGGCCACCGTGCAAATGGGAAAAATTGCGATCCAGGCGCTGGTTAATACGATGGGAGTTTCCGTGGCTGCAGCTTTTGCGGTGGTCAATCGGATTGATGACTTTGCAATTACACCGGAACAGAATATTGCCCATGCCATGACGGCACTTATGGCGCAGAATAAGGGAGCCGGAAAAAATGACCGCATGCGGGAGGGATTTCGTTGTGGGATGATTCTGGAAATTGTTTATGGAGCAGCTGTTATGGTGATCTGCCAGGTATTTGCCGGAGAACTAATGGCACTTTTCGTAAAAGATGAGGAAGTAATAGGACATGGTGTCATTTATCTGCATCTGATTGCTGTGATGTATATTCTTCCGGCCGTTACGAATGCAATTCAAGGATTCTTCCGTGGAATCGGAGACCTGAAGGTGACACTGATGAGTAGTTTTACCAATATGGCAGTCCGAGTCATTGCAGCAGCACCTATGATTTTGTTGTGGAACTTTGGAATTGAAGCGTTGCCATATTCCTATCTGGCAGGCTGGGGTGCCATGCTTTTGGTAGAAACGCCTTTGATGATTCGGATTTATCGTAAAAAATAACAGGATTTAAAGAAAATATAAAATCGCTCAGGGAATGAGCTTATACAGAATCCAGTTCTAATCTTTTTATAAAAGCCAGCGGTGTCATATGGTATTTTGCTTTGAATGCTCTGTAAAAATAAGAAAGATTATGAAAGCCAACAGATAAAGACACCTCTAATATGGAGGTGTTACCGTGTTCAAATAACTCTACCGCTTTTTCCAGTCTGATATTGTTAATATACTGAATGCAGGTCATATTCATGTGTTTTTTGAAAAAGCGCATAAAATGATACTCGCTGAAATAACATAGCTTTGCAAGTTCAGAAACCGACAGAGCTTCTGCATAATGCAGATCAATATGATCAAGTACAATTTTTAATTTGTCGGAAGAGTCTGATTCCGTGGAGAATCTTGTGCTACTGTACTGGAGCAGAAGAAAAAGTGTCTGCAGCAGATAAGATTTTATGGCGAGTTCATATCCAAACATCCGGGTATCGTAAAGGGAGGCAAGCTGTGCAAAAGACTTGCAAAGAGAATCATATGCAGGATGATCCGCGGTAATGAGACAGGGTAAAGATAATTCGTGGTTTACCATGGGCGTAAGGTAGCGGGTAGAACAGATATCTGCAGTATTTCCTCCCAAAAGATTCATATGGAATACATAGGTTTCCGAACAGAAGTCCTGACTGCTTTTCAGGATAATGGAATGCAGCAGCAGGGGGGGAATAAACAGGATATCCCCGGTACTTGCCTCATATTCAACTAAATCGATCTGGTAGACACAGGAACCTTTTGTTATAAGGGTAAGCTCTGCTTCCTCGTGCCAGTGCATTGTTATGACAGGTGCTTCTTTTGTCAGCTTTGTAATATACTTCTGGATTGGAAAATAAACTTCTCCATGTTTGATATTTTCTTTTTGCTCCGGTATAAGTGAATGTGGCGTTTTCATTTTTTGTCCTCTCTATAATAGCAGTATTGTGTTATATAATGAAAAAATAATGCAAGATTTGTCAAAAATAAGATCTTATAATAGCAGTATAATACAGCTAAAGCAATAACGCAATGGCGAACAAATACTATGATTATATATGAAAGAGGTTGATAAAAATGGGAAAAAAGTGGTGGCATGACAAAGTAGCGTATCAGATTTACCCAAAGAGTTTTCTGGATACAAATGGAGACGGAATCGGAGATCTGAGAGGAATTATTTCTAAACTGGATTATCTGAAAAAATTAGGAATCGATATTATTTGGTTATCACCTATTTATAAATCACCATTTGTAGACCAGGGATATGATATTGCGGATTACTATGCAATTGCAGAAGAATTCGGAACAATGGAAGAATTTGATGAACTGCTGGCAGAAGCAAAAAAACGAGACATGCATATTATTATGGATTTGGTTATTAATCATTGCTCCGATAAACATGAGTGGTTTCAGAAAGCACTTGCTGATCCAGATGGAGCGTTTGCGGATTATTTTTATTTCCGCAAGGGAAAAAACGGCAATCCACCGAGCAATTACCGTTCCTATTTTGGAGGAAGCTGTTGGGAAAAGGTACCGGGAACGGACAAATATTATTTTCACATGTTTGCAAAGGAACAGCCGGATCTGAATTGGGAAAATCCGAAGTTACGGCAGGAACTGTACAAAATGATCAACTGGTGGCTGGAAAAAGGTCTCTCCGGTTTTCGAATCGATGCGATCATAAACATTAAGAAGGATCTGAATTTTCCTGATTTTGCACCGGATGGGAAAGATGGTCTGGCAAGCTGCTGGAAGATGGTTGAAAGTGTAGACGGAGTAGGAGAGCTGTTGGAAGATCTGAAAAAATCAACTTTTGAAAAGTATGATGCCTTTACAGTCGGAGAAGTATTTAACATGAAACCGGATGAATTACCGGAATTTATTGGAGAAACCGGTCATTTTTCAACGATATTTGATTTTAGCGCCCATACGCTCACTGACGGAGAACATGGATGGTATGATGCTCCGAAGCTGGAATTTGCGAAATGGAGAGCTGCGATCATTCAGGCACAATTAGAAACACAGAAGTATGGCTTTAAGGCGAATATCATTGAAAATCACGATGAGCCAAGAGGGGCATCCAGATTTTTGCCATCTTATGCTCAGACACCGGACGGAATCAAGATGCTTGGTACCATAAGCCTTCTCCTCAGAGGAATTCCTTTCATTTACCAGGGGCAGGAAATCGGTATGAAAAATGCCAAATGGAACAGCATGGAGGAATTTGATGATATCAGTACAAAAGACCAGTATCATACTGCCCGTGAAGCGGGATTATCGGATCAGGAAGCCTTGGAAGTATGCAGCCGTATGAGCCGTGACAATGCAAGAACACCAATGCAATGGACGAGCGGGGAAAATGGCGGTTTTACAAAAGGAACTCCATGGTTAAAGGTAAATCCTTTATTTAAAGACGTGAATGTGGAAGCTCAGGAACAGGATCCAGATTCAGTTTTGAATTATTATCGCAAACTGGTTGCACTGCGTAAATCGGATGAACTGAAAGAAGTATTTACCTATGGAGAATTTCTTCCGGAATATGAAAATGTGGACGGAGTCATGGCATTTTACCGTAAAGATGAATCCAAGTGCATTCTTGTGGCTGCTAATTTCGGAAAGGATGCTGCAACAATCAAACTGAAGAGCGAAATAGAAAAAGTATGGTTATCGAACCGTATAGATGGAACGGTAGATTGTGAAAAGGATTCATTGAATTTACGGAGCTGTGAAGTGGTTGTTCTGGAGCTGGAAAACCACAAGTAACTAACTATATAACTCCCGGACCTCTTTTTGAATCAGACGTCTTTTGCGAAGCACTCTTACCTCTGCTGCAGTATCCTTGATGGCAGCATGTTCTTCGTAAGCAGATCCGAAAGGAGCATTTGATGTCGGATATTTGATTTTTGATTTGATTGCCGCCATCATTATTTCCTTTGGATGCTACACTCCGGTAACACTATTCAGTAAAACAAAACCAAAAGTCAGATTACTGATGATTCTGAAGACATGTGCGTATATGTGGATCATTGCTATGGGGCTTCAGCTTTTATTTTAGAAATATGATAAATCAGGGATTGACCTTGCTGGATTATATGCAGCAGATCAATCCCTGCTTCTATTTAACAAAACGGTATCCAATCCAGCCAGATTCTGCTATACTGTATAAGAAAATCAAATAGAAAGGGTGGAACGTATGATCACATTAAATGACTATTTATATTCAGGTGATACGATTTTTCGGATTTTAAGAAATTATACAGTGGATCTGAAGAAAGAAGCAAAGAAGAATCACAATGAAATAGATCTCATCCATTCCAATTTCCTGATCCAGTTCAGGGAACTGCTTGAACACAATGATTTCCTTACTGCACAGTCGCAGAAAATCAGGGATTTTTATAAATACATGGTACAGGAATATCCTCTGCTTGCTTTTACTTTCAAAGGAAGGATCAAGTCCCTGATCCGCGCAGAGGAAAAATTCAACGGGTATATTGTAGAATATATTTATGATTATTATGAAAAACATCATACCTATCCGCCGGTGCCTGACCTAAGGGAAAAACTGAGCTGCTTTCGGGATATTATCGCATACCGTCTGGTAATTTCTCTTCCAAAATGCCATATCAAGGATGACAAACTGCGAGAAGAAGAGGAAATCAAGTATTTATACAGGATCGCGAATGTTCTTCCGGGATTTCTGGAGGAAAGAGGATTTACGGCAGAACCTGCAAAAGGGGTGCTTGAAAGTACATCTCCTTTTATGGATGAGGCGGTGAAACCTTATTATCGGGATTATATTTCCAATGGAAGCGGAGGCAGCTATCAATCACTCCACATCACGTTTTATGATAACTGTTCGAGAAGTTACATGGAAGTACAACTGCGGACAAAGAAGATGGATGATATAGCGGAGATTGGAGCGGCAAATCACCAGGCCTACGAGAAGGAACAGGAAAGAGTCAGGGCAAGAAGAGAAGCTATTCCGGAAGGAGAATGCATTTATTTTGATGAGGCATACGAAAGAGGAATGCGGCTTCTGGGGTTGGAACTGAAGGATCTGGAAGTCAATATGTTTGCTGCGGCAAATAATAGTCTCATCAATGACGGATGTGGATTATACAGGGGGAGACTGATCCTGCCGTATGAACATTTATCAAGATTCCAGACGGATCTGAACGATTAAAAGGGTTATAAGAATGAATACATCAGATACAAAAAAAGCATATTACCATCTCCAGGTCAGAGAAGAGTTGTATCTGGATAATATGCCGGATCTCTTTTGAGAAAAGAATGAAAAAAGAAGAGAGGGTAAAAAATGGAAGAAAAGAAAAAACAGACAGAACCGGAAGCCTGTAAAGTGGCAAAAAAATGCGGAGGATGCCAGTATCAGGGAGTGCCATATAAGGAGCAGCTGAAAAAGAAGCAGAAAATGGTGAACGCTCTGTTGTCAAAATACGGAAAAGTAGAACCGATCATCGGAATGGAGAATCCGTATTATTACAGAAATAAAGTACACGCCGTATTCGACAGGGACCGAAAGGGAAATATCGTATCCGGAACCTATGAAGCGAAGACACACCGGGTCGTTCCTGTTGAAAACTGTCTGATCGAAGACAAAAAGAGTCAGGAGATCATCCGGACGATCCGGGGACTTTTGAAATCTTTTAAGATCAAAACCTATGATGAAGATACAGGATATGGCCTGTTCCGTCATGTGCTGATCAGAAGAGGGTTTAAAAGCGGAGAGATTATGGTGGTTCTGGTGCTTGGATCACCAATCCTTCCATCGTCTAATAATTTCGTAAAAGCACTCAGAAAAGAGCATCCGGAGATTACAACGGTTGTCCTTAATATCAACGACAGAAAGACCAGTATGATCCTTGGGGAGAGAGAAAAAGTGTTATATGGGAAAGGATTTATCCGGGATGAACTCTGCGGGTGTACTTTCCGGATTTCACCAAAGTCCTTCTATCAGGTAAATCCGGTGCAGACGGAGATCCTTTATCAGAAAGCGATTGAATTTGCACATCTGACAGGGAAAGAAAGCGTGATCGATGCCTATTGCGGAATCGGAACGATCGGTCTGATCGCATCGGGACATGCAAAAGAAGTAGTCGGTGTAGAACTTAATAAGGATGCCGTGAAGGATGCAATATTAAATGCAAAAGAGAATCAGATCCGGAATGTGAGATTTTTCCAGGGAGATGCCGGGGAGTTTATGGAGGCGATGGCGGCAGAGGGAAATAGTATGGATGTGCTGTTTATGGATCCGCCGAGAGCCGGAAGTGATGAAAAATTTATGGCATCTGCAGTGAAGATGGGACCGGAGAAGATCGTGTACATTTCCTGCAATCCGGAGACACTGGCAAGAGATCTGAAGTATCTGACAAAAAAAGGATATCAGGTAAAAAAGATACAGCCGGTGGAAATGTTTGCGTTTACGGAACACGTTGAAACAGTTTGTCTCCTTTCAAAGAAATGCCCAGTTTAAGCGGGTTTGAAGGCACTATTTTAATAAACATATCCACAAAATAGTGCGGAAAAATATGTGCGTGTGATGAAAAATTGAAAATGATTTAACACCAGAAAACCTTTTGGCGTACTTGTTCCAGTGGTACGCTAGAAGGTTATTTTTGTTAGGCCAAGGGTCTGGTTTCATTGTGGAGTTTTTCGTTGATCCGAAAAACGGAACTTTGAAAAAAACCACATTTGTGTTGTTGCAAGTAGCTTCATTTAGTTGCATATATTAAGTAAATGAAGTGATGAGTTGCGCCTTTTGAATATTTGTTGCAAAAACACACCTTTTCGTTGTGAAAAATGCAACGATGTATATAATGAGAGTATGAGATAAAGCCAATAATCAAATTACATACATACCTGTGAAAGGGGCGTTACTTATGGCAAATGATAATCAGATAGCTTTCCTTTGTTCGAGATTGAAGGAGCTTCGTGAAAAGAATGGCTGTACCATGGATGACATGGCAAAGAAGATTGATGTATTAGAGGGCTTGAAACCAGGAACTGGTATGAACAAGTCGTCTATTTCACGTGTTGAAGGTGGAAAAACTGCAGAAAAAACTCTATTGGAAATGGCAAGAAAATATTGTAAGGTTTTTGGAATGTCAGAATCACAGACCGAACAATTTTTAAGAGGGGAGAAGGTTGCAGTTCCAGATACTTCAGCGTTACTTAAGAATTCACAGTTAATTGATGAACTGAACAAGGAATATAGCAAGGTAGTTATTCCAAAGGTAGTTGTTGATGAATTAGATAATATAAAGAATAAGAATTCAGGTTCTCTTGGGAGAAAGGCTTGGGAAGTTATTCGTGGTATTAGCTATGGTTCTCGTACAATTCTTATGGAATATAATGGCGATGCTGATGAAGATAACGAAGATTGCAAAATAATATATATTGCACAGGAGGCTTCTGATACATATCACTGCAAAATAGATATCATAACAGAGGACACCGATTATTCAGCATATCTTAAAGGGCATGAATCCGTTTCAGCATTACATCTTAGAGAATATATGGCTACTAAGCAGGATCTTATCAATATGACTAAATTGGCTAGAATTGACGCTTATTACGCAGATTCATATGAGGAATGCGAAGAACCGACAGCAGACGAAG
>OKVP01000783.1_pt1 | contig 13503 bp, 9 predicted proteins | sample 1604821 | NCBI WGS metagenome assembly OKVP01 (sample SAMN01760946, study PRJEB22395) | human gut metagenome | reverse complement strand
GCAGGACGCCAAAGCGAGAATGCTGCTGTTGCTGAAGAGAAAAATACAAAGAAAATAAGAAGATAATGCCGGATCGGTACGGAAGATAAACCATTGGTTCGTCAGAACGGAGCGGATGACTGTGGCTTCATTATGATGAATAAGGCAAACGCTGGACGTATTGTGCAGGGCGTGGTGTGGGTGTGCCATCTGGCATACTTTCTGCTGGTCATAAAGACAATTATGCGCGAAGAAGTAACCGCATGAAGTACTTCAAAGTGGAGGAATAAGCATGCAAAACGATATGAATCGCTTCAATTCTGCGCAGAATGTGCTATAATGCATAGGGTTCGCCAAATCGGACCGAAAAGGATGGGATTACATGGCATCAAAACAGATGACCATGACCGATGGACCGCTGGCCCGGCAGATCATGGCCTTCAGCATCCCGCTGATGATCTCAAATGTGCTGCAGGTGCTGTTCAATATGTCGGACGTGGCGGTGGTGGGGCGCTTTGCCGGTTCCACGGCGCTGGGTGCTGTGGGCTCCACCAGCACGCTGGTGACCCTGTTCACCGGCTTTCTCATCGGCCTGAGCAACGGCATCAACGTGCTGGTGGCGCGTTTTTACGGCGCACGCCATCCCAAGGACGTGGAAAAGACCGTCCACTCGGCGGCCATCATCAGCGCCGTTGCCGGTGTGGCATTGCTGCTCATCGGCCTGCTGGGCTCCCCCGCCATGCTGCGGCTGCTGAACACCAAGGAGGATCTGCTGCCCGGCGCGATCTTGTATCTGCGGGTGTATTTTCTGGGTATGCCGGCGCTGGCGCTGTACAACTTCGGCAACGCGGTGTTCAGCTCCATCGGCGACACCAAAAAGCCGCTGATGTATCTGTCCATTGCCGGTGCACTGAACATTGGGCTGAACCTGTTCTTTGTCATCGTGTGCGATCTGAGCGTGGTGGGCGTGGCGCTGGCCAGCGCCATCAGCCAGTGCGTTTCGGCATTTCTGATCCTGCGGGCGCTGACCCGGGTGCAGGACTGCTACGCGCTGGACCTACATAAATTACAGCTGGACCCGGTGCAGGCCAAGAGCATCCTTGCGCTGGGCGTGCCCGCCGGTTTGCAGAATGCTATTTTTGCCATTGCCAACCTGTTCATTCAGGCGGGCGTCAACTCCTTTGACTCTCTGATGGTCAAGGGCAACAGCGCCGCCGCCAACGCGGATGGGCTGATCTACGACTGCATGGCGGCCTTCTACATGGCCTGCGCCAGCTTTATGAGCCAGAACTACGGCGCGGGACGGCCTGACCGGGTGAAGAAGAGCTACTTCATCAGTCTGGGCTACTCCTTCGGCGTGGGGCTTGTGCTGGGCGCGGCGCTGTTCTTCTGCGGGCCGGCCTTCCTTGCGCTGTTCACCACCGAAGCGGCCGTTATCGACGCCGGTATGAAGCGCGTATCCGTGATGGCCTTTGCCTACGGCATCTCGGCCTTTATGGACTGCACCATCGCCGCCTCCCGCGGGCTGGGCAAGACGGTGGTTCCCACCGTCATCGTGGTGCTGGGCTCCTGCGTATTCCGGGTGATCTGGGTGTACACCATCTTTGCCCACTTCCACACCATCCCGGCGCTGTACCTGCTGTATCCGTGCAGCTGGATCCTGACCGCGCTGGCTGAGATCGCCTATTTCGCCAGCTGCTACAAGCGTGCCATGGCTATTTTCCGCAAGCCTGCGGCGGCGTAAGAGGAAATATGATATAAAAAGGGCTGCTGCACGGTTTGTGCAGCAGCCCTTTATTTATGCTTTTGTCAGGGGGTCAGAGCGCAGCTCAGATCTCCTTCTTCAGGGTCTCGCCCATGATGTAGCCGTAGGTCAGAGCGGCGTCGAAGCCCATGCCGTACTGCTTGGCGTCCTTCTCCTCGATGGAGCCGCAGACGTCGCCGGCAGCGTACAGGCCGGGGATGGCCTTCTTGTCCTCGGTCAGGACGTGGCAATCGGTGTCGATGGCCAGACCTGCGGTGGTCAGGTAGAAGGTGGGGTCAACGCGGATAGCCCACAGACCATCGCGGGTCTCGATGTAGGGGCAGTTGCGGCGGCCGAACTCATCGGGCTCGCCAGCCAGAGCGGCGGCGTTGTTGGCCTCGATGGCGTCTGCCAGATTGGGCAGGTTCAGCTCCTCAGAGGCCTTCTCCACGCTGTCGTAGTGCACAGCCTCGCCCTTCTCGAACATGGCAACGTAACCGTTGAAGCCGTAGGACTCGCTGTCGCGCAGCTTGACGGCAGAGGACTCGTCGAACACATAGTAGAAGGTATCGCCGTTGTCCTTGTTCAGCTTTGCCTTGGCCATGGTGTAGTGGTTATCGGAGACGATGTTGCCGATGTTGTCGCCCTTGATGTTGACCATGATGCCGGGGGCAGACTGGTGGATGAAGGCCAGCTCGAACTTGCTCTTGTAGCTGGACAGGAAGGCGGGCAGAGCGCGGTTTTCGCACTCCACATAGCCGCCGGCGTCAATACCCATCTGGATGCCCTCGCCGGTCATGCTGGAGGCGCAGTTGAAGAAGAAGTCGGCGTAGTCGGGGCTGTACTTCTTCAGCATTTCGGGGTTCTTGGCAAAACCGCCGGAAGCAAGGCAGACCGCCTTGCCGCGCAGGGTATAGCTTGCGCCGTTCTCGCCCTTGGCGTGGAAGCCCACAACACGGCCGCTTTCGTCCTTGATCAGGTCGGTGACGCTGGTGGAGTAGATGATCTTGCCCTTCTCGTACTTCTCCACGCGCTGTGCCATGAACATCATGGCGTAGCCTGCGCCGCCCTCGTAGCAGCCGGGTGCCAGATACGGGGTGGAAGCGCCGTACTGGGTAGCGCTTTCGTAGTTGCCCATGGTGTTGAAGCCGATGCCGATGCCTGCCATCCAGTCCACCAGATCACCGGCGACGGTGTACTGCTTGGTCATGTAGGGCATTTCACCGTTGAAGAACTCGGTGCGGTGGTACTTCTCCATGGTCTGCCAGAAGTTCATCATACCCTCCAGCGTGCCCATGGCAGAGCTGCGGAAGCTGCCGTCCACATCGTAGTTGTACTGCAGCTTGGAGCCTGCGGTGGCAACGCCGCCGTAGGTCATGGACATGGAGCCGCCGGGGATATCGCGCTTCTCCACCAGAATGACGCTGTAGCCGGCCTCCAGCAGGCGGCAGGCGCAGGTCAGGCCGGAGGTGCCGGCACCCATGATGACGACATCAGCCTCTTCCTCGATGACCTCGTTGGAAGCAGCGATGGTGACCTCCTTGGAGAAGTCGTCCACGTTATAACCGGCCAGCTCGATGGCCTCCTTCACAGCTGCCTTGACAGCCATGGAGGTGATGGAGGAGCCGCGCAGGTTGGGCACGTTGACGCTCTGGTGCTCGACGATGGCGGCGGGGATGCGGGAGCAGGCATAGTTGCCGATGCCGATGGTCTCCTCGTGAGACAGCACCTCACAGGCAGTGATCTTGCCGTCAAAGAAGGTGGTGGCAACGTGCACCCAGCTTTCGTGACCCATTGCCTTGGTGACGTACTTGCCGTCCACCGGGGAGGAGGGCTTGGTCACAGCGGAGGAAGCAGCAGAGGAAGCTGCGGAGGAAGCGGGAGCACCGGTGGTGCTGGAAGCGGAGTTGCCGCAGGCGGTCAGCAGACCGGCAGCAGCTGCGCCCATGGTGCCCACAGCGGCACCGCGCATAAAGTTGCGACGAGAGATCTTAGCCATAAGGTTCGCCTTTCTTTTTCTTTTCTCTTCTTTTTTGCGTTTTTCCTGTTCCTTCGTGCATTTTGAACATTGATACGATTATAGCAAAGTTTTGCCCCGGTGTGAAATACAAATTTGTGTCAGAATTTATCAAATCTCTTTATAAATCGTTTTCCCTTTACGGCCTGTGCGGAATCCTGTATAATAAAGATGACCAGCTTTTTACACAAGGAGGGGCGTCGTTCTATGACGATTTACCAATTGGAGTGCTTTATTGCCGTAGCAGAGGAGCTGAATTTCAGCGCCGCCGCCGAGCGGCTGTTCACCACCCAGCCCGCCATCACCTACCAGATCAATGCGCTGGAAAAGGAGACCGGGCTGCACCTGTTCGAGCGCACCACCCGCCGCACCAAGCTGACCGCTGCCGGGCAGTCCTTTTATCTGGACATGGTGCAGATGACCAGCTTTGGGCGGCAGGCGCTGAAGAAGGCGCAGGATATTCAGGACGCCGACCGCTCCCACCTGACCGTCGGGCTGCGGCAGCTGTTCGATTACAGCACCTTTTCCAGCATTCTGGCCCAGTTCCAGCACCAGTTTCCCAACGCCTGCGTGGACGTTGTGCCGCAGGACAACCGCCGCCCACTGGAACAGCTGCGCTCCGGGCAGCTGGATATCGGCTTCTTCTACGCCACCGAGCACTCCCGCGACCGGGACATCTCCTTTACGCCCCTGTTCGCCCTGGGCTACCATGTGCTGATGAACCCCAACTCTCCCCTTGCCGACCGGCGGGCGCTGCATCTGGCAGACCTGAAGGGGCAGAGCGTGGTGTCCTCCGGCGCATTCGACAGCTTTCTGTCCGCCTGTCAGGGACCTTCGCTGGAGCAGCTGGCGCAGGTGGGGGTGGATTGCAGCAAGATCACCCCCAGCTTTGAGGGTGCGCTGATCATGATCCAGATGGGCACCGCCATGTCCATTGTACCCTGCCTGTCCACGGCGGTGATCCCGGGCATCGTCAAGGTGCCGCTGCTGGATTTTCCCCCGGTGACGGTGGAGATCGCCGCCATGCGCCACGCACCCCGGCTGGAGGTACAGTCCTTTATCGAGATCGCCAAGCAGAAATACGCCCATCACCCCGACCCGCTGCGGATGGAGGCGCTGATCTAAAAATTATCCCCCGGGAAAATCTGCGGATCTTCCCGGGGGACTTTTTCAACTATTTTACTGATAATCGTGGTTGAGGAACAGGGCCTTGATGACCACCACCTCGTCATATTCCTCCTGCTCCACCTCCACGTCCGCGTTCAAGGATTTCAGGCGTGCCTTGACTGCATCCAGTGCCTCGGGCACGGTGACGGCACGGCCCTCCTCCACGGCGTCCATCATCTGCTTGAGCACGATGGGGTGGGCGTACCAGCTTTTCACCGGGAAAGCGCCGTGGGGGTAGTGCTTGACATACTCTGCCATGGCTGCCTCGGCCTTTTCAGCACGCTTCATGATGGCGTTGTTGTTATTGTGGGCGGTGGGCAGCATATTGTAGCTGGAAAACAGGAAGATGGCGGCAAAGCCGAACAGCGCAAAGTACACGCCGTAGCTGCCGGTGTGGCTGAACACGGAATACAGACCGTAGGCCGCAGCCGCAACGCCCAGCACAAAGATGGCCAGCGCCACATAGCGGTACACCGGTTTGCTTTGCAGCTGCGCACGCTTGCGGCGCTGGGCAGCGCTCAGCTCGGCGGAAAGCTCCGGCTTTGCGTCCAGATACTCCTTTGCCCGGCGCAGCACGGTAAGGCTGTGCTGTGCGTCCTCGGAAAGCTCCGGCAGCTTGCGGGCGGCCTTTTCAGCGGCCTTTTTCTCCAGCGCCTGCTCTCCGGCAGCGCTCAGCAGATGCAGCTGCGGCTGCTCCTTGGCAAGTACTTCCAGCAGGGCGTCCACGTCCCGCTCGTCCTTGAAGTTGCACTGCTTCTGCTTGCCGCCGTCGTACTCCACCACAAGATAGGCCATGGAGGCAAACACGCCCTTGCCGGAAAAGCCGCCGGAGCTCATAGCCACCCGCTTGAACACCCGGGTGATGCTGCCGTAGGGCAGATAATAGCGGCGGTCGATGTAAAAGCTGTTCAGGTACAGCGCCTTTTTGCCTACGCCGCAGGGGCCGATCTTCCGGCAGGCTTTTTTGTCTGCCTCCAGCTCCTGCGGGTCAAGCTTTGCCATGCCCAGCTGTGCGGGTTTGAAAATCATGGGTAGTTCCCTTCTTTGCTTTAAATTCTACGCCCCTATTTTCCCACGGGACGGGGGCAATTGCAAGCCCTGATTTTTTCAAAAAACAGCGCCCGCCGCTGTACGGTCAGGCAGCGGCGGGCGCAAGTTACTTACGGAAATATGGAGCCGTCAGTTCCTTATGCCTTGGAAGTAGAGCTCTTCTTGGTAGCATGGAGGAACAGAGCCAGCATTGCGATGGCAAAGACGATGCCGATGGGGTAAGCAACGGCGGTGTTGTAAGCCACCAGCTTGCCGTCCGCATAGGTGTTGATCATCTTGCCCAGGCACTCGGGAGCCAGCACGAAGTAGGTGCAGGACACAGCGCTCATGAAGGTTGCAGGCACGGCGGTGATCCAGAAGTTCTTCTTCTCCTTGAACAGGTACATGGAAGCAGCCCACAGGACGATCATAGCCAGCGTCTGGTTGGTCCAGCTGAAGTAACGCCAGATGACGGTGTAGTCGATGAAGCCCAGTGCATTGCCGATGCCCAGGAATGCGCCCACGCCCAGAACGGGAACGCAGAGCTTCAGGCGGTTTGCGTAGCTGTCCTGATCGATCTTGAGCCAGTCGGACAAGGTCAGACGAGCGGAACGGAAGGCGGTATCACCAGAGGTGATGGGGCAGATAACGACACCGATCATAGCCAGTGCCACGCCAACCTTACCCATGGTCTTGAGGCAGACGTCGTAGATAGCGGCAGACTGACCGGCAGCCAGAGCCTCGGCCAGACCGACCATCTTGCCGTCGGTGATGGTGTACAGTGCGCAGCCGGCAGCGGCCCAGATCAGAGCGATAACGCCCTCGCTGACCATTGCACCGTAGAATACGAAGTGGCCCTGCTTCTCACTCTTCATGCAGCGAGCCATCAGAGGCGACTGGGTGGAGTGGAAACCGGAGATAGCACCACAGGCAACGGTGATGAACATGAAGCTCCAGATGGGGGTGTTGGAGGGGTGCATATTGCTGAAGTTTGCCCAGATCTCGGGGATGGTGTAGGCGGGGTTGGTGAAGATACCAAAGATAACGCCCACTGCCATGATGATCAGGCAGATGCCGAACAGGGGGTAGATCTTACCGATGATGGCATCGATGGAGATAAAGGTTGCGATGAAGTAGTAGGCCAGAATGATGATCAGCCAGAACAGGGTGGTGGTCAGCAGACCGGACATACCGCTGTTCTTGCACAGGGTAACGATCAGGCCTGCGGGGCCGACTGCGAACACGGTACCGACCATGATCAGCAGCACCACAGAGAACACACGCATGATGTTCTGCATCACGGGGCCCAGATAGCGGCCGGTGACCTCAGCGATGGAAGCGCCGTCGTTGCGCTCGCTCATCATGCCGGAGAAGTAGTCATGCACGCCGCCGGCAAAGATGGTGCCGAAGGTGATCCACAGGAACACCACGGGGCCCCACAGAGCACCCTGCAGTGCACCAAAGATGGGGCCCAGACCTGCAATGTTCAGCAGCTGGACGAGGAACAGCTTCCACTGGGGCATCACAACGTAGTCAACGCCATCGTTAATGCGCACAGCAGGAGTTTCGCGGTCGTCCGGTCCGAACGTATTGTCAACGATCTTGCCATAGACAAAGTAGCCGATGATCAGGAGCGCCAGACAGAGTAAGAAACTAATCATACCAGAAACCTCCTTTTATCGTCCGTGCCCGGAGCCCCATTCTGCCCCGTCACGGCCATTCCTTAGCCCTATGTTAACACAATCTTCATAAATCTGGTAATATCCTTCCAGAATGGCCCTTATATCAAAAACTATATAAGTCAGCCGTTCCCGGGAATCCCGGCAAATATTTTTTAACGTATCCTCGGCAAAACTTCTTTGCCGAAATCGTTTCAGCGGGTGTTTTTTCGTTTTTAGTGCACCCTGCCAAACTTTTTTGCATATTTTTGTGCATCTTGTCTGCATTCCTGTTCTTTTTGCCGCAATTCGTTGTTTCTCTGCACAAGCAAAAGCCGCCTGCCGGACGGCCCGGCAGGCGGCTTTTGCGGTTGTGAATGGGTATCGAGAAGGTTGAAGAGGGGGAAATGTCAATTATGCAGTCTTTTTCACTGTCTGCTTTTTGGTTGCATAGATGAACAGCGCCAGCATAGCGATCGCAAAGAGGATGCCCACCGGGTAAGCAACTGCGGTGTTATAGACGGCAGCGCCCTCAGCAGTCTTATGGTTCAGCAGGCCGCCCAGGCACTCGGGAGCCAGCACGAAGTAAGTAGCGGACACAGCGCTCATAAAGGTGGCGGGCACTGCGGTGATCCAGTAGTTCTTTTTCTCCTTGAACAGGTACATGGAAGCGGCCCACAGAACGATCATGGCCAGCGTCTGGTTGGTCCAGCTGAAGTAACGCCAGATCACAGTGTAGTTGATGAAGCCCAGTGCATTGCCGATGCCCAGGAAAGCGCCCACGCCCAGCACGGGGATGCAGAGCTTCAGGCGGTTGCCGTAGCTGTCCTGATCGATCTTGAACCAGTCGGCCAGAGTCAGGCGGGCAGAACGGAAGGCGGTATCGCCGGAGGTGATGGGGCAGACGACCACGCCGATCATGGCCAGTGCGATGCCCACGCCGCCCATGGTCTTGGAGCAGACATCATAGATGGCCTTGGACTGACCCATTGCCAGTGCCTGTGCCAGACCGGTGTTCAGGCCATCAGTGACCTCGTACAGAGAGCAGCCTGCAGCGGCCCAGATCAGGGCAATGACACCCTCGCAGACCATGGCACCATAGAACACAAAGTGGCCCTGCTTCTCACTCTTCATGCAGCGGGCCATCAGAGGCGACTGGGTGGAGTGGAAGCCGGAGATCGCGCCGCAGGCAACCGTGATGAACATGAAGCTCCAGATGGGCGTACCCGACGGGTGCATGCTGCCGAAGTGATCCCAGATCTCGGGGATGGTATAGGCGGGGTTGGTGAAGATGCCAAAGATGACACCGATGGCCATGATGATGAGGCAGATGCCGAACACGGGGTAGATCTTGCCGATGACCGCATCGATGGAGATAAAGGTCGCGATGAAGTAGTAGGTCAGAATGATGACCAGCCAGAACAGCAGCGAGGTCATCACGCCGGATGCACCGCTCTGGCTGCACAGCTCAACGATCAGACCGGCGGGGCCGACGGCGAACACGGTGCCCACCATGATCAGCAGCACAACAGAGAACACACGCATCACGTTCTGCATCACGGGGCCTAAGTATTTGCCGGTGATCTCCGCGATGGAAGCACCGTCGTTGCGCTCACTCATCATGCCGGAGAAGTAGTCATGCACGCCGCCGGCAAAGATGGTGCCGAAGGTGATCCACAGGAACACCACGGGGCCCCACAGAGCGCCCTGCATGGCACCAAAGATGGGGCCAAGGCCCGCAATGTTCAGCAGCTGGACGAGGAACAGCTTCCACTGGGGCATCACGACATAGTCCACGCCGTCGTTGATGCGCACAGCAGGCGTTTCACGGTCGTCCGGGCCGAAGGTATTGTCCACGATCTTGCCATAGACGAAGTATCCGCCCACCAGGATCGCAAGACAGAGCAGGAAACTAATCATACCAGAAACCTCCTTTTTGCCCCTGCCGGCCGCGGCCCCATTCTGCCGCATACCCGGGGCTCTTTTCTGGCCTCATGGTAGCACACTTTTTTCCAGCGGAGAAATATCTTTCCGGCATGGGGCCATATGGTTTCCGATATAGCTGCAAAGAATTTTTGCCGCTTTTCCGTTTATTTTTTGACCATTTATCAGCAAAAATAAAACCGGGCGCTTATTTTCGCCCGGTTTTGCATCCATTTATTGGTTTTTCTGTCAATTTCAAAGGAAGCAACCTTTGCCGTGCCTTAGCCGGAAAGCCCCTTTATTTTACGGTGGAAGCCGCTTCCTTGTGGAGCAGATCCACAAAGGCCTGCTCCTCGGGGCGCAGGCGGCCCTTGTCCGGGTAGACCAGCACATCCCGCATCTGCTGGCGCTGGGCCGGGCACCTTTTCAGCACCAGATGGTACTGCTCCAGTGCCCTGCGGGGCATGGGCGATGCCCACATGTAGGCCGTGGGCAGCCGCTGCAGGATCGAGAACTGGCTGCACCGCTCATACACATGGATACGGCGTTCCGGGTTGACATGCCAGCGCACACCGTCGCCGCCCTCCTCGCCGGGCAGCTGGAAATCATCGTGGAGGATCTCCATATACTTGTCCAGCTCAGACAGGTCGCGGATCTCTTTCCGGGCCAGCGGGCCGTCCCGGTTGGTCAGCAGACTGTATTCAAAATCCATAATGGGTTCCATTTTCAGGCCCCGCCGGGCGCAGTAATGGGTATAGTGCTCGTCATCCTCCACGGCGTACCGCAGCAGAGCCAGATGATACCCCTGCCGCAGGACATGATCCAGTGCCTCCATGGAGCCACCCTCCCGGATGTGGATGTGGAGCCGCTCAATGGATGCTGCCCGCTCCAGATAATCCACCGCCGCATAGGAGGCATAGGTGGCGCGGGGGATCATTACCCGCAGTTCGGCGCAGCGCTCCTGCTCCTCCTGCACGCTCCGGTCCAGCCGGTCCACCTCCCGCAGCACCCGCTCGGCCTGCTCGATGAAGTGCCGCCCCTGCTCCGTGGGGATCATGCCGGTGGATGACCGCTCAAAAATGCGGAGATGGTATTCTTCTTCCAGATTTTTCAGCGCCTTGCTCACATTGGGCTGAGCGGCATACAGCCGCTTTGCCGCCGCACTCACAGATCCGCATTCCATGATGGCGACGAGATACCGCAGTTCTGTAATGTTCAACTTTTTCTCTCCTTTTGGCGTTTTTATCCCTTGCGCCTAGTTTATCAGGCGGCACACGGGGCTGTCAAGCGTTGACGGGGCCCCACTGCCGTTTTATAATGTAAGAAACAATCTGCCCGAAAGAGGTCGAAGAGGATGGAAGAAAAAAACTACCGCGTTCTGCGCATTGAGGAGCAGCTTTATGGCTGCGAGGAGCTGCCCGAGGGCCAGCCTGTGCTCTGTGATGTCCTGCTGGAGGCTGCCGACGGCACGCAGTGGGTTCTCCCCTACCCGGATGCCGAGCTGACCCGGCTGGACATCAACGAGGGCAGCACCGTCACCCTGCGGGATCACAGACTGATCAAGGCGGCGCACAAGGTCTATTTCACCCGCCACGGCGAGACCGTGTGGAACGTGGAAAACAAGATCTGCGGCATGACCGACAGCCCCCTGACCGAAAAAGGCCGTGCCCAGGCCCGGGAGCTGGGCGAAAAGCTCCGGACCAGCGGCCTCCGCATCGATGAGATCCTGTACTCTCCCCTGTCCCGCGCCGCCGACACCGCCCGGGCCATTGCAGAGGCCACCGGCATTCCTGCCCGGTGTGAGCCCCGGCTCCGGGAGCAGTGCTTTGGCCGCTACGAGGGCACGCCCCGGGACGGCGAAGAGTTCCGCATTTCCAAGACCCACTTTGCCGACCGCTATGACGGCGGCGAAAGCATGATGCAGCTGGCGCAGCGCATCTACAACCTGCTGGACGAGTTGAAGGCGGACACCGGCAAGACCTACCTGCTGGTGGCGCACAACGGCATTGCCCGGGTGGTGCACTCCTATTTTTACGATATGACCAACGAGGAGTACGCTGCTGCGGGCATCAAAAACTGCCAGCTGGTGGAGTATACCTTTGAATAACAAGAAAGCCGCCGGGACCCCGGCGGCTTTTTGTTATGGCGCGTCAAGCATGACGGTAATGGAATTTCTGGTCTTTTGTCATGAACATATACACGCTCACCGCCAGCGCGGCAAGCTCGGCGGCGGTGACGGCCAGCCACACGCCATCAATGCCCCACAGGGCGGGCAGCAGGAGCAGCGCGGCAAGCTGGAACAGCAGGGTGCGCAGAAAAGAGATGAGAGCACTCGTCACGCCATCCCCCAGCGCTGTGAAGAAGGAGGACGCATACACGTTGAAGCCCATGATGAGGAAGCTCAGCGCATACAGCCGGAAGGCGCGGCTGGTCAGCGCCAGCAGCTGGGTATCGTAGCCCACAAAGATGCGCGCCACATAGGGGATGATGACCATGGACGCCGCTGTCATGGTCACAGCCACCACGGCGATGAGGCGCAGGCTCTTCTGATAAAGGTTGTGCACCTCGGCTTGGTTGCGCGCGCCGTAATGGAAGCTGACGATGGGTGCGCTGCCCACGGCATAGCCCACGAACACGGCCACAAACAGGAAGGCAGCGTACATGATGACGCCGTAAGCCGCCACGCCGTTTTCTCCGGCAAGCCGCAGCAGCTGGAAGTTATACAGGATATTGACCAGCGACATGGAAAGGTTGGTCATCAGCTCGGAAGAGCCGTTGATGCAGGCATCCCACAGCACGCGGCCGTAAAACTGCGTTCTGCACAGGTGCAGGCGGCTGGTATTGCCGTGGTCGATAAAATAGAACACCGGCAGCACGCCGCCCACCAATTGGCTGATGAGGGTTGCAACGGCAGCGCCCTCCACGCCCCAGTGCAGCATACCCACCATCACCACGTCCAGCACCATGTTGGTGCAGCCTGCACCTACGGTGAACCAGAAGCCCAGAAGCGGCTTTTCGGCGGTGACGAAAAAGCTTTGGAACATATTTTGCAGCGCAAAGGGCGGCAGCGCCAGCATCAGGATGCGCCCGTAGCGCACGGCGTAGTCCAGCAGCTCTCCCTTTGCGCCCAGCAGCACGGCGACTGGGCGCAGGAGCAGGATGCCCAGCACGGCCAGCACACTGACCGAGATGAGCGCTGCCAGCAGAAACATGGAAAAATAGCGGTCGGCTTTTTTCTGGTCACCCTCGCCCAGCGTGATACCAACGATGGCGCTGCCGCCGGTGCCCAGCATAAAGCCGACAGTGCCCAGCAGCTGCGGCAGCGGCATGATGAGGTTGACCGCCGCAAAGGCCGTCTTGCCTACAAAGTTGGAGACGCACAGGCCGTCCACGATGCCGTAGATGGAGGTGAACAGCATGGTGCCGATGCAGGGCAGCACGAACCGCAGCAGGCGGGAATAGGTAAAGTGGTCGGACAATTGGATGGTTTTCTTTGGCATAGCTCCTCCTTTTTGAACTTCACATATGCAAAAAGGCCGGATAAGAACCACCGCTCCGGTGCGTTCCCTCTTCTGCTGCGGCACTACGGTGCCCACAGCCTCCGGGAAGCACGAACGATGACATCTTATCCGGCCTTTCAATTACGTTGAAACAGCCCTCCGATGAGCGAAAAACAGTATAGCAAAGTTTATTTTTGATGTCAAGTCCTGCTTTGCATCATTCCGCCGCAATGCGGACAAAGGGTGCGATGGCGTTGGCGTCGCCGTGGCGGACGATGGAGTAGGTGATATCGCAGTAGGGCTGGATGGCGGTGCTCTTTTCCACGGTGGAGATGAGCAGCACCTGCAATTGCAGGCGGCGGAACAGTTCCATCATGGGGCGGATGCGGTCACTGGTCATCTTGCTGAACGCTTCGTCCAGCAGCACCAGACGGATGCTGTTCTCGCTCTTCTGGTAGATCTGCAGCAGGCTGGCGCAGATGGCCA
>OKVP01000775.1_pt1 | contig 13546 bp, 10 predicted proteins | sample 1604821 | NCBI WGS metagenome assembly OKVP01 (sample SAMN01760946, study PRJEB22395) | human gut metagenome | reverse complement strand
TGGGCTTGATGTATGGATTGGTGTCTCTTCTGTAAAAAACAGATCCGGCCGTTCAAGCGGAAGATCCCCATACACCTCATCCGTAGAAACCTGATGATAACGCCAGATTCCATATTTCCGGCACGCATCCATCAACACTGCCGTTCCCTTTATATTGGTATCCAGAAAGACTTCCGGATTTTCAATCGACCGGTCCACATGACTTTCCGCTGCAAAGTTAACTACTATATCCGGGTGTTCTTCCTCAAACAGCCGGTATACAGTCACCCGATCCGTCACAGATGCTTTCACAAAACGGAACGCTGGATTTTTCATTGCTACTTCCAGGGTTGACATATGCCCTGCATAAGTCAGTGCATCCAGACAGATGATTTGATCCTCCGAATGCTTTTCCATCATATAATAAATAAAGTTGCTGCCAATAAATCCGGCGCCGCCGGTAACAATGATTTTCATAAACTCTCTCCCCTGTCTAAAACAGATTCTCTCTGAACTTTCCTTCTGCTACGTCATGCAAATATTGTCCATACTGATTCTGTCTGTATTTTTCACAGACTTCCAGCAGTGCGTTTCTGGAAATCCAGCCATTCATATAGGCAATTTCTTCCAGACATCCAATTTTCCGGTGCTGATGAGTCTCTACCGTCTTCACAAAATTGGTCGCATCTGTCAGACTCTCATGGGTGCCCGCATCCAGCCAGGTAAAGCCCTGACCCAGAAGCTCTACCCGAAGTCTTCCCTGTTCCAGATAGATCCGGTTAAGATCCGTGATCTCCAGCTCCCCGCGTCTGCTTGGTTTTAACTGTCCTGCATAATCGCTCACCCGGTTATCATAAAAATACAGACCTGTCACACAGTAATTACTTTTCGGATGTTCGGGTTTTTCCTCAATGGAAACCGCCTTGCCCTTTTCATCAAATTCCACGATACCAAACCGTTTCGGATCATCCACATAATATCCAAATATGGTTGCACCGTCTCCTCTCTCCGCTGCTTTTACCGCTTCTAAAAGACGTTTCTTAAGCCCATGCCCGGCAAACAGATTATCCCCCAGGATCATTGCCGCCGCATCATTGCCAATAAATTCTTTTCCTATTATGAACGCCTGCGCAAGACCTTCCGGTCTTTCCTGCACCGCATAGGTTAATTCGATGCCGAACTGATGCCCGTCCCCGAAAAGTTCTTCAAATCTCGGTGTATCCTGTGGTGTACTGATAATCAGGATCTCCCGAATTCCTGCACTCATAAGAACTGACAACGGATAGTAGATCATCGGCTTGTCATACACAGGTAAAAGCTGCTTGGATGTCACCATCGTAAGTGGATAGAGCCGGGTTCCTGATCCGCCTGCCAAAATAATTCCTTTCATTTTCATATCCCCGTTTTTCATTTTTATCTTTTTATTCTACCACGAAACAGCAGTTAGTTTAATGAAATCTCTCAATTATACCTATAGATTTTATCTATTTCATTTTTATATATAGATTAAAACAATTATGAAATTTTTGTGAAAACTGTTACAATGTAATCGTAACCTAATTTTGAGAGTAAGGAGGAAAAATGAAAAGAAAATTATTACCAGTATTTCTGTCTTTCGCATTACTTGCGAACGGCTCTCTGACAGCTTTTGCCGCTGATCCGGTTGCTGATGCCGTTACAGAAAGTGATGTGCAGACTACTGTTTCTGAAGATCAGGGGAATCCAGAAGAAACTACTCAGGAAGAAGTTTCTGAAGACGAAGCAGTTTCTGAAGACGAAGCAGTTCCAGCTAATGAATCTGATGCTATCACAGATTTCGAAACTGCATATAAAGCATATACTTTTGGTGCAAATGTAAGCGGCCCAGATGCTATTTCAGCCGATAAAAATACTGTTGCTGTTTTAGACGTTCGTTCTTCTGCAAACTATGAGCTTTCTCACTTAGAGGGTTCTTTCTCAACACCTGTATTTAATGAGGATGGCAGTATCATCAAAACTTCTGAAGATGCTACTGCAAAAGCTTTCACAGAAACTGTAACTAATAACACAAATTTCCAGAACAAAGAGCTTTACCTTCTTTGCAACAGTGGTGCAAGAGGGGCTCGTGCTGCTGCTGTTTTATTACAACGTGCTGGATATGATACCAGTCGTATTCATACCATTACAGGCGGAGCAACAGGTCTTGAAGTTCGTTACGCATTCCTTGGAACAAACAATTCTGTAACCGGTGCTGAAGCTGTAGCTGCTGTTGATTCAAATGACGTGGTTATCGTAGATGTACGTACAAAAGAGGACTTTGCAATCGGTCATTTGAAAAAATCTCTTTCTCTTCCTGTTTTCTATCTGAATGAAGAAGGAAAACAGGTTGTAGCAGAAACCAACCAAGATCCATATGCAATAACCTTTGCTAAATATGTGCAGGATAACCCTTCTACCTTCTCAGGCAAAAAAGTATACGTCCTCTGTAACAGCGACCAAAGAGGTGCAAAAGCCGCCACTGCATTACTTGCAGACAAAGGTGTTGACCCGAATACAATCTACACCATTACCGGTGGTGCAGACGATAAAACAGTACAAAGTGCTTTTGTAACTGTAGACGGCTACAAATTCGTAAGCGGAACTGATGCTATTGCCGCTGCAAAAGACGGAAGTGCATACATTATTGATGTACGTTCTTCAAAAGCACAGACAAAGACAGGTACTTTGAAGGGATCTATTTCTCAGTCTCTGTTTGATGATAACAACAAACTTGACACTGCTGAAGCGGAAGCGCTGGAAAAAGCTTTCATAAAAGAAATTCCTTCAAAAATAACAGAAGACAAACCAATCTACATTATCTGCAACAGTGGTGCAAGAGGGGCGCAGAAAGCAACTCTGCTTCTTAGCAAACTTGGCTATAACACAAGCATCAAAGAAGATGGTAAAGTATACACCATTGAAAACGGTGCAAAAGGTCTGGAACTTCTGTACGCAATGTCTGGAACAGACGGAAATGCCGTAGACGGAAAAACAGCTGTTGCTGCTGTCGGAAAAGACGACGTAGTAATCCTTGACGTCCGTGCGACAGGTAACTATGGAAGTGGACACTTAAAAGGCTCTATGTCAACACCTGTATTCAATGCAAACGGAGTTGCCAAAACTACAGATGACCAGCTTTCCAAAGATTTCACAAAATATGTAACAGACAACAAAGCCACTCTTGAGAAAAAAGAACTCTATCTTCTCTGCAACAGTGGTGCAAGTGGTGCAAGAGCAGCTACTGCTTTATTAAAATCTGCCGGATATGATCTTGCAAAAGTGCATACTATCACTGGTGGTGCAAAAGATGCTGATGTAAAAGCTGCTGCAATCTATGTTTCTGACACTCATGTAATCAATAAAATGGCAGATACAAAGAACTACCTGATTCTTGATGTACGTTCTACAGCTTCTTACACAAAAGGACACTTAAAGGGATCTCTTTCCCTTCCACTTTTTGACAAAGATAACAAACTTCCGGATGATCTCGCAAAAGCATTTACAGAATATGTAACTGCTCACAAAGCAGATTTTAAAGGAAAAACAATTTACGTTCTTTGCAACAGTGGTGCAAGAGGTGCTGCAAAAGCAACTCAGCTTCTCAAAGAAGCCGGAATCACCCACGTATTCACCATCGAAAACGGTGCAAAAAGTGAAGTGATCCAGAAGCATTTTGTAACAGATCCTGTCGCTGATCCTGATACAAAGAAAGACAACAATGGCAAAGATAACAATAAAAACCAGAATAACGGTAAAACCACTACTGCTGCTACAACAAAGACAGGAGATACCGCTCCTATCGCTGCTCTCGCGGTTGCAATGCTCGCTGCTCTTGGCGCAATCATTGCATTCGGTAAGAAAAAAATTGTAAAATAATAATTATTCCCAAAAAGGTTACAAAAGCGGGACGCTGACTAAATTGCCAACGTCCCGCTTTTTCAAATCCATTCATATTCATACGATGTTCAGATCTCGTTGATCTGCTTCTCTTTTATTTCTCCAGATCTCCTTCCACACACCATCTGTAAAAAGATTCGTCATAGTTCTCTGAATTTTCAAAGCCACACATTTCCATTACAAGCTGCATATAAGCTGAACGGATTCCTCCGGTACAGTAAGTAATAATATGATCCTCTTTTGAAAGTCCTGCATCTTCAAACATCTTGGTCAGATCTTCATTACTCTTTAATGTACTGTCACTGTTAAACAAATCCGTATAACGGATCTGGATTGCCCCTGGAAGATGTCCCCCATTTGCCTCCCCATACATTGTCTTTCCATTGTATTCTTTATCTGTACGGGTATCCACAATTTTACAGTCGTCATAAATCTCTTTCAGCTCATCCGTATTGATCACATGCGTTTCATCAATCGAATCAATTTCTACCGATACCGGTTTCGGCTCTGCTGCTCCTTTGACAGTCTCAACTCCTGCTGCTTTCAGTGCTTTGATCCCGCCATCTACGATTTTCACATCCTCATAGCCTGCCGCGATCAGCTCCCATGCAATCCTGCCATCTTCTCCCCAGCCTTTCTCCGCATTTGAAAAAAGCACGATTTCCTTATCTTTTGCCAGCCCAAGCTCTCCTAATCTTTCGCTCAGGCGCTTTGTATCAAGGATACATCCCCAGTTTGCATCTCCCGCTTCCCCGTCTTCACAGGTTGCCAGATACTGCCATGTCGTTGCCACTGCACCTTTTACAGTACCTTTTTTCGCCTCATCTTCACCTCTTGCATCCACTATGATGATATCGTCCAAATTTTCTTTCACATAATCGGCGGTTACTACATACTTTCCTTCAAATGGTTCACTGCTGTCTGATGCCGAATTCTTTGCACCACATCCTGAAAGTGATGAAATCGCAAGAATTCCTGCAAGAAATAATGCTGTTCTTTTCATAATCTTTTCTCCTCGTCTAATCTTCTTTCTTCTAACTATAACATATCTTCAATCTATTCACTAATTGATTGTCCTTATCCCGGATTAAGTATATTCATCTTTTCTATAAATCACTTTTTCAGCAGACGCATGATTTTTCTCATCGGTTCTGTTATTTTCCAGCTGGTTGAATTTGCATATGTCTGGATCATTTCATCCTGCTCCCTGATCTTATCCTCATATTTCTTAAGCTGCCCTGTTTTCTGTTCCATCCGTCTGCCAAGTTCATCCAGCTGTTCTTCATAATGCGCGGCCTGCCTTCGTTGTCCTTCTATATATTCCTGCTGCTGTTCAATCGCTGCATTTTGTTTTTCAAGCTGTTCTTTCTGCTGCCCGATATACTCATCTTTCTGTTTGAGAATATCTTTATAATACGCCAGTTGCTGGCTTCCTTCTTCAATTTCACTCATCAGCCATGGCGTCTTATACATATGTTCTCCATTCCACTGATACAGATCAAAAATATCCAGATGGAAATGCTCTCTTAAAGTCTCCATTGCATTTGCTTCTCTCATAATCTGCCCCAGCATTTCCATCCCCGCTGCTTTCAGTCCCGGTACTTCCTCTATACATTTCATCAACCAGAATGCTTTTTCAAATTCCAGCTGTAAATGTGATACAGAATCCGGATTCCGGAAATCTTCCCGGAAAAACTGACAAAATTTTTCATCCGTCATCGATTCAACACAATTTTTCCGGATCATGACAGATTCATTAAATGCGCGGACTGAATTTTCTCTTGTTGACATACTGATCTGTTTCTTTCCTTTTATATCCCATTGAAAGCGGATCAGTCTCTCTTCCAGAACCGTGATCTCTGACTCACTTACAAGCCGAAGCCACAGGTCATAATCCGCCAGCTGACGATACAAAAGATTGAAATATCCAATCTTGTCCAAAACGGATTTTCTGACCAGCGCCGAAGGATGACAAAGAAAATTCCCAGATTGCAGAAGCGTATGCAGATATTCTTTCTGTGTCGAACACTTCCTGTCAAAAAGCTCTGCCATATCCCTGCATTCTTCTGACAGATCATTGCCACTTTCATCAACCAGATATACTCTCGTAAAACATGCCCCGAGCATCCGATCCTCTTCCATAACCGTCACTTGCTTTTCCAGCTTGTCCGGCAACCATGCATCATCGCTGTTCATAAATGCCACATAGTCTCCTTGGCAGTGATAAAGCCCCTGATTTGCTGCATAACAGTAAAACGAATTCCGATTCAGTTTAAAATATCTGATCCGTGGATCCTGATAGCTTTTAATCAGTTCTTCTGTTCCATCGGTCGATCCGTCATCTACGATGACAAATTCAAAATCCGGATACGTCTGACAAAGTACGCTGTCAATCGCCTGTTTCAAACAAAATCTCCGGTTATAAGTACACATCAAAACGCTAACCATTATTCTACATCTCCAACAACAGCCCATCTCCAGAATGACTGATCATAATTGTATGTATGTTCAAATCCACACATTTCCATTACCAGCTGTGTATATGCCGAACGGATTCCTCCTGTACAATAAGTGACGATCTCATCATCTTTAGACAGTCCGGCATCCTCAAACATTTTTGTCAGTTCTTCATTGGATTTCAGATATCCCGCATCATCGAACAGATCCGTGTACCGGATATGAATTGCTCCCGGAAGATGTCCTCCCTTTGCTTCATCATACAGGATTGCTCCTTCATATTCTTCATCGGTACGCACATCCACAATTTTGTACTCGTCATAATTCTTCTGTAATTCTTCGGTTGTCATCACATGGGAATAATCAATTTCATCGATTTTTACTTCTGCCGGTTCCGGTTTGGATGCGAGGAACTGTGTCTTGATTCCACTGTCTTTCAACGCCTTCCATCCGCCATCTACCATCTTCACATCTTCATATCCGGCTGCCCGGAGTTCCCAGAGAAGTCTCGCATCATCTCCCCATCCATCTAGGGTCTCACCGATCAGAATAATTTCTTTATCCTTTGTAATTCCAAGATTGCCAAGAGTCTCTTCCAGCTGTTCCGGCTCCTGGATGCACCCCCATTTCTCATCTCCCTGTTTTCCTTCTGTAATACTCCAATCCTGCCATACTGTAGCAATTGCACCTTTTACAGTTCCAAGGATTGCCTTTTTTTCTCCCCTTCCATCTACAAACAGCGTATTTTCATCTCCAACCTTGCTGATTGCATACTCCGGCTCAACGATCCACTCTCCCACAAAATGATTTTCATTGGATTTCTCTGCCGTACTTTCCGTCTTCTGTTTCTGTCCACATCCTGTCAGACCAATTGCTGCTACAAGCAATACACTGCATAACCACTTTGTTATTTTTCTCATTCCTTTTTCCTCCTTTAATCATCACCATAATAGTAATCTTCCTCATAATAATCCGGCGGTGTTTCTGTATCCGGCTGCTGTGGTTCTGTCACTGCTGATGAACCAGATCCACTGTCGGCTGATGAATTGCCAGAATCCGTTCCGGCATTTCCATCTTCCGTCACTTCTATATTACTTTCTGTATGATTCGTTTCCTCAGATGTCTTGTCTTCCGACTTTTCATTCTCTTTTTCCGTCTCGTCTGTTTCCTCATATTTTCCACTGGAAAGCGCATCTTTTATTTCATCATCAATTCCTTTTACTGTCCCTGATACCTGATAATCTGTATCTCCAAACAGGAACTGATGTACTTCGGCAACATTGGATGCCAGTGTATCTGCGATTTCTGTACTTCCTACACCAGAAAGCATTTTGGAATACCTTGTATTTGGAAATCCAAGTGTTTCACCTACTTTATATTTTTGAAAATCTTTCGCATAATTCAGAATTTCAGTAAAAGAAAAATTGGTTGCAATCTGTGGAAAAACACTGTCAGCAATCTTATTGATCGTCGTCAGATCCATCTGCTGCAGCTTCTGCATGATATTCAGAAGGACGATTCTCTGACGCACTGTACGCTGCGCGTCTCCACCATCTGTATAACGGATTCTCGCATAAGAAACCGCCTGTACTCCATTCAGATGATAGCTACCTCCGACTTCCGGCTCAATCTTCTTATAACTTTTTCCGGTTACTTCAGAAGTCTCCACACAATAATTATTCATGTGGACTACTTCTGCATCAGTCAGCTCCAGATTCATTCCTCCCACCGCATCAATTACATCGACTAAGGCATTAAAGTTCACAGATACATACTTCTCAATGTTCATATCCATGTTCTCATTCAAAAGAGCAACACCCCCATCCGGTCCGAAATAAGAATAGGCTGCATTCGCCTTATTATAACTTCCATCTTTCAGCCGCATAAAAGTATCACGGTACACCGATACCATTTTCACTTCATAAGTTTCCTGATTCAAACTTACGATCATGATCGTATCACTTCGATTTCCTTTATCTAGTGACCCATCCCTAGAATCCAGCCCGAATACTGCCACATTCAGATATCCGCTTTTATGCTCCACCTCTTCTGTAATAGACTCTTTCAACGTTTCTTTTTTTACTTCAATCTTCTGAATTTTGTTCACTTTACTGGCAGCATATCCGAATACGGCACCTGCCGCCCCCAGAACAAGTGTCAACACTACGCAAATAATCACTATTATCTTTTTCTTCCATGACCATCCTGCAATTTTTTTAAGCATCCTCATCATTCCTTCCTCTCCAGTAATTATGATTCATTGTCAGTTTCATGATGAAACTTTCCGGTAATTGTCGGTAATGTTTTCCCATCTGGTAGCCCAGATATTTGCACCCGCTTTCCACAAACAGCTGTATAATCTGCAAATATTTTCTTTCTTTTAAAAGCTTTTTCACAAGTGTGCAAATCAGGTGTATGCCTTCTTTCTCTGACTTTACTTTTTCAAATATTTCTGGATGACATGCCTGCGATACACCCTGGTCAAAATTTCTCCTTATCAGCTCTCTGTAAGTATACTCATGAGAATGAATCACCCGTGCATCTGCTTTATAAATAATCTTCCATCCATTTTGGATTGCTCCTGCTGCAAAGATCAAATCTTCATTGAAGATGGCCGGATGCGGAAATCCTCCCAGTTCCAGATAGACTCCTCTCCGATAGGCAACACATACATTGGAGCAAAAATAAGTTTTTATTCCCAGTTTTGGCAAATCCTTCTGCGATTTAATCTGGCTTTTTGGGGGATAATTGAAAACTCTCGTATATTTTTCCAACAGACCACAGTTCTGATCCGGTATCTGTCTGGCATAAGCTGCCACAGCATCCGGATGCTCATTTAATACTTCTGAAAGCTTTTCCAAAAGAAACGGATCTGCCGGAACTGCATCCTGGGTCATCATGACCACAATATCTGCATCTGACATCCAGATTCCCTGCTCTCTGGTTCTTCCATGATCAAATTCTTTTTCCAAAATCGGAATCTCTGTAACAGAAACCCGGTCTTTACAAACCGAAACATCCAGCTTTATCCCATCCCTGGTGTGTAACAGAATGATTTGCTCCGGAAGGTGCGTCTGTCTGCAGAGCCTGTACAATACTTTATGCAGTTTTTCTGTCGGTCTGTAGACCGGTATGATCACATCTATCTTCATCTTCCGTCAAAAAATCCTTTAAAAATTGTCAGAATCAATATTTTCATATCAAATACCATTGTCCAGTTCTCAATATAGTAAAGATCATATTCGATCCGCTTCTCAATGGAAGTATCTCCCCGGTAGCCATTGATCTGCGCCCATCCAGTCATTCCCGGACGTACCTGATGCTTTACCATATAACGTGGAATTTCATCCCGGAACTTTTGCACAAACTGCGGTCTTTCCGGTCTTGGTCCCACCAGACTCATCTCCCCTTTCAGCACATTAAAAAGCTGCGGCAATTCATCTATACTTGTTCTGCGGATCAGCTTTCCAACCGGTGTAATCCTCGGATCATTCCTGGTAGACCATTCTGCTTTTTCCTTTTCTTCATCCTGCATGATCATAGACCGAAATTTGTACATATAAAATACCTGGTTATGCAGTCCAACTCTTTCCTGCCGGTAGATCACACTCCCTTCCTCTGTCAAGGCAACCACCAGCACAGTAAGCAGCATGACCGGTGAAAAAAGAATGATTGCAACCGTTGCCCCAATCAGATCAACTGCCCTCTTTGCCGCCCTGTTCCGCATGATATTCAGTGGAACTCTGCGGACATGGATCACCGGAATCCCCTGCACATCCTCAATATAAGGCCTGGTAGAAATCACATTTCCAAAATCAGGAATCATTTTCGTGTGTACCCCTGCCTTCTCACAGACATCCACAATCCGCTCCAGTTTTCCATAATCCTCTGCACGAAGCGCAATCACAACCTCATCCAGTTCATTCCCCTCCAGTATTCTTTCCAGTTTCTCTTCATCTTTCAGATGGGCAAACACTTGATATCCCCACTTTGGATTCTCTCTCAGCCTGTCCATATACTGTTCTGCCATCTGACTCTCTCCAATCATCAGGATATGTTTCTGATTCAGTCCCTGCTTTCGCATTTTCCACAAAATTGTGCGAATCAGATATCTCGAAGCAAATTCCAGCGAGATGTTTATAAAGAAGAAAATACACAGCATCTGTCTTGAAAAATGCTCCTGCTTTATAAAATAAAGTACCAGGATAAAGATCATAAATCCAATTCCATTGGCACGGATGATATCCATCAGCTCCTTACGGTAACTTTTTACCCTCCTTGGCATATAAAGCTGAAAAATACTATACAAAAGCAGATATCCAGGGATTATTAAAAACAAAGCTGAAAAATACGTTTTCGCCGGAAGAACCCCTACGTCCTGCACAAAAAACCCACTTTTAAATCTCAGATACCATGAGAAAAAATATGTAGCACCAATGATTCCCGCATCCATACATACCTGCGCTTTATTTAACATCCGCTGATTGTTCTTTATCAAAATACCACCATCTTTTCTCTATCCATCTTCTTTTTCACGCAAAGAATAATCACACTTCACCAGCGTAAGATTAGGATTGTACATCGGATCTCCTTTTTCCATGATTTCAGACCAGTTCCGGCGTACATAATCAATCTCACACTGATATCTTCTGATCTTTTCCTCATTATCTTCTGCCCCTCTCGATCTGGATTCATAATGATACAGTTTCACATAAGGATCATACACTACAAGATATCCACATCTGCGTACCTTCAGACAGAAATCAATATCATTGAACGCCACTGCAAGTTGCTCTTCAAATCCACCCACTTCTTCATATACAGAACGCTTTACCATCATACATGCTGCGGTCACCGCTGACAAATCCTGCTGAGTACTTGCTTTGTGCAGATACCCGGAATAACCTTTTGGAAGTCCCCGGAACATATTACCAGCAATTCCCCGAATCCCAACAATGACTCCAGCATGCTGCACCTGACCATTTGGATAATAAAGCTTTGCTCCGACAATCCCGACTTCTTTTCTCTGGCAGTTCGCAAGCATTTCTCCTAGCCAGTCCTTTCCAATCACTTCTGTATCATTATTCAGAAGTACCAGATATTCTCCATCAGTCTCGCTTACTGCGTAGTTGTTGATCGCCGAATAATTAAATGGCCCATCCCATCTCAGAATTCGGATATGGTCCGATTCTATTTTATCATAGTAAGCAAACGTCTCTGCCTTTTTACTGTTATTTTCAATAATCGTAATCTCATAATTCTTATAAATCGATTTGGAAATGGACTGCAGACATTTTTCCAGATCTTTCACATGATCTTTATTGGGAATCAGAATGGAAATCTTCGGATTCCCCTGCACCTTATACCGGACACGATAAAACCCTCTATCCAGTTCCGGTAAAACTTCTGCATGTTCACCACATCTTAGCAGATGTGCTTCTATGGCACGCTGTCCAGCTTCAAATGCATAAGTTTTACTGATTGGATTGTCCGCAGTAGAAACCTGATGTACCCTCCAATGATAAAGAATCCTCGGCACATGCGCCGTTATCGTTTTTTCCACACACCTGAAAACCAAATCGTAATCCTGCGCTCCGTCAAATTCACTTCTCAGACCGCCCATTTCTTCAATCAGACTTTTTTTTATCACACAAAAATGACAGATATAATTATTCGCCCGCAACAGATCCAGATTGAAATCCGGTTTAAAATGCGGCTGAAAATGTTTTTTCAGATCTGCCGTCACTTTATCTTCATCTGAATAAAGAAGTCCGACCTCCGGATACTCATTCAACTTCTTTACCATCTCGTACAATGCATCCGGCGCAAGCAGATCATCTTGATCCAAAAAACCGATATATGTTCCGGTAGCTTCCTTTATCGCTGCATTTGTATTTTCAGAAATTCCTCTGTTTTCTGAAATACCGATCAGGTGAATCGCTTTTTCTTTGAACTCATCCTCTTCCAGAATTTCTTCCATTCTGTGTCTTTCTTCATCTGAAACAGTCATACATAATTCCCAATTTTTATACGTCTGACGGCATACAGACAGAATCATCTGTCTCAAAAATTCTTCCGGTGCCTGATATACCGGCACGACAATACTGATCAGGGGTGCATACGCAAATGCTTCCTGCCTTTGACTTTCCAATTCCTCTTCTGTTCGTCTGTGATTCTCATACCATTTTTCATAATCAATCTTCTGAATACGGATTCTTTCTTTTAATCGTATCAGAAATTCTTTTGGTCCAAAGTACCGCAGATATACGAATCCTTTTTTTACCCGATACAGAGACATTTTATTGAACATCTCCTATCTCCTCTCCACTTTTGCCAGATGATTCAGTCCAAAATCATTATGATCCAGTGTCAGATTCGGACTGTAATATGGATCACCCTTTTTCAGGAAATCTTTCCACCTTGTCTGAAACAGATTTACTTCTCCGTGGAAACGTTCGATTTTCTCTTCCGTATCTTCATATCCTCTTGACTTGGATTCATAATGAATCAGTTCCGCATATGGATCATATACGATCAGATATCCGGCTTTTCGTATTTTCAGGCACAGATCTACATCATTAAATGCCACCGCAAACTTCGAGTCAAATCCTCCAACTTCTTCATACACCCGTTTTTTCATCATCATACAGGCTGCGGTCACCGCACTCAGATCATGGACCACCTGCGCCCTCGCAAAGTATCCCGGCGAATCTCCGTCTATGCCAAGGAATGCATGTCCTGCCACTCCTCCAAGTCCGATGATCACTCCTCCATGCTGAAGCGTTCCATCTTCGTAATACATTCTCGCTCCGACAGCACCTACATCCTCCCGCATACAATAGCTCAACATTTCTTTAATACAGTCATTGCCGATCATTTCTGTATCGTTGTTCAGAAACAGCGCCTTCGAATTTCTTTGAATATGAAGTTTTCGGAGATTCACGATCCAAAGGGACTGTGCAAGGACATCACCGGTCTTGGCAGATGGGGCAATGGCGATGTTGAGGTGTTCTTTGAACATACGTCAGAGATTGACGATGTGATGGAACTGATCGAGCAGTCATATAAAAAGCAGGCAGATGAATAAACTATCGGTTTGGGAGATGAGAATATGTCGGACATAGATTTTAGCAAAATAAAGCTAACTCAGCCAAGTTTTGATTACACAAATGATATGATTAGTAGTATTCAAAGA
>OKVP01000771.1_pt1 | contig 13581 bp, 8 predicted proteins | sample 1604821 | NCBI WGS metagenome assembly OKVP01 (sample SAMN01760946, study PRJEB22395) | human gut metagenome | reverse complement strand
CTGCATGAGCTGTTCAAAGGCCCGGTCGCTGCCGGAAGTAAAGTACATAGGCGGTCGCCTCCTTTCTGGTTTTGGGCGCAAAAAAGCGGCGTTCTGATCTCCCCAAAGGGGAAAAGAGAACGCCGCCGTCTGCGGTGTCGTATTCAATTTTCGATGTGTCACTATTTGGGCGGTGGGCTTCACGGGAGGAAGAAGCGTGTCAAAGCTCAATCCGAAAGTAGTAAATCGGTAGTAAATTCAGTTCTTATATCCCGTGAAATGCCCGTATTTCCGGGCTTTTTGGAGATAATCAGAGTTGTTCACAGTAAATGCTTTGCAAAATATGACTATTGGGATTTGATTCATAGTTTATCGCATTTACACCATCTATATCATAATACTTCGTACCGGAAGAGTACTCCTCATCTTTCAAAGTAGAGGATAGGATAACCTGCACCCCTGTCTTTTGGTACTCTGCTATCATGATATTCTCTTTTTTCGTGGAGAGCTCACCTTTTCTAAAACAATCCATGATGATTGGGAATGCGTGTTTGAGATGCCAGAAGATTGCCAACGTTCTGCTGAAATAATACTCCTGTTCCTCACTTCCCGAAAATGTCATAGATTTTGTCGAAAAGAAATCTTTAAATACTTGAGTTCCGTCAGGATCAATGAGCTTGTAGAACGAATTCATGCTGGCAAGGATGCTTGCTTTTACTTTGCTTTGTGTTTGAGAATTTGAATCTTGGAGCGTTTGTTCCACTTCAATTTCTGCTTCAAGAGCATCCTGCTTATCATGCAGCTCAGACAAACGTTTTTCATCTTCGCTATATGTTCGAATTGTTTCAGAGTATATCAACATATTCGAAATGGGGACAGGGGTCTTTTGAATTTTTTGGTTTAGTTCATCTTGTTTCTGATTTATTCTTTGTTGCAGTTCTGTGATTTCAGTCGCATACAGGGTTATGGAGTTGGAAATTGAACGCATGACATTTTTTCTAACTAAGTCATTCGTCAGTTCAAAGCTCAAATCTCCGCTAACATAAGTAATATTGCTGCTACCACAGTCTTGGCAAAGTATTTCACCTGTTTTTAACTGTGTATTTAAGGAGTTAAGTTCAGAAATGAGGCTTTCTAATTTGATTTTTCGATTTGTTAGCCTTGCCCGTTTTTTTAGCATGGCAGAAATGGCCTCATTAAGGGCTTGGTACTCCTGCCGTTCTTTCTCCATGTTTTCTCGATCAGCAGTCCTTGAAACTGCGCTCGCAATTTCTGGATGCTCACGGTAAAACGTTAGGCGCTTGCTCAATACTTCAATATTAGACTTGCACGCTTTCAGTTCAGATCTTAATAATTTTAACTTTTCAATAGATTCTGTCAGCGTCAGACATCCTGAAAGAGCATACAGCATATTTGCAAAGTCCTGCTTGTTGTAATAGCCGCTATTCACGATATTGGATGGATTGCGCCGATCCTGTCCGACAAAAAACAATTGATAAAAGAGTGAGAGATCAACAAGTTTTTGGAAATCATCTTTGATAATGTATGGGAGTGAAAAGATATTTTTTGCAACAAAGTACTTTAGCTCTGATATATCGTGGAATACGGTTACACAATCTCCTTGCTTTACAGCAATTGTGTTGTTTTTCCGCAGAAACTCAAATATATCTCCGTTGTGTTCAATACTGGTATAAAAGTAATATGACTTGTAGTCAAACCCGCTGGGGAAAATTGGCTCATTTCCCAAAGCATACATCATACCTTGAAGGATGATAGTTTTTCCCTTGTTGTTATCGTTACTAAAAATCACATTTACACCATCGGTAAGGCGATCCTCTATGAACGATTCTTGTGTATTTCCACAGCCTGTTTTAAGAATTCTCATTTTTCAGACCCTCCTTTACCAACGCTATTAAATAGAGCAATGCGCTTTCATCTAATGTGAACAATCTGTTTTTAGTTTGAGCAGTCATTTTTTTGAAAATATGTTTGCCCAATGCTTTTATTTGAAAAAAGCAAGCTGATGCACCAAATGGCGGCAAGTCCTACAAGGCTGTATATAATTCTTGCAAAAACGGAATCCTGTCCGCCGCATATCCAGGCAACTAAATCGAATCTGAAAAGACCCACAAGCCCCCAGTTTATGCCGCCTATTATATTTAAAATAAGTGCAACAATATTGACAATTTTCATATTTATCACTCCAAAAATAAAAGTCATTAGTAGTATGATACCGCTAATGACTTTTATTCATTAATTTTGAAATTTTTAAATATTAGTTACAATGATTTCGCACTTGCCACAAATTTCATATTTGCCAAAGCCTGCCGGGATAAAGAAGCTGTCACCCTTTTTGAGTGCCTTGCCGTTTATTTTTCCTTCGCCGTCAATTACAAGCACGTGGTTAAAGGACTTTTCATCTGCCTCAAGAGTAAGGCTTTTTTCAACGTCGTAATGATTAACGGTGAATAAATCGCATTTTGTAAGAAGCGTTGAATCAAAACCGTCGCCGATAACCTTGTCCCCCATAGGCTTAATATCATATTTCGGCGGCTCGGTAACAGATACGTCAACTGCCTTTTTTACGTGAAGCTCTCTCGGCTTTCCGTCTTTTCCTATTCTGCCGTAATCGTAAACCCTGTAAGTCGAGTTTGAATTTTGCTGAATTTCAGCAATTAAAACACCTTTGCCTATTGCGTGAACGGTTCCGGCTTCAATAAAGAATAAATCGCCCTTTTTAACATTAACCGTATTTAATACGTCAAGTAAAGTGTTTTCTTCAATTGCTTTTTTAAACTCTTCCTTGCTGATTTTTTCCTTAAATCCGTAAACAAGCTGAGCATCAGGCGTTGCATCAATAACATACCAAATTTCGGTTTTGCCGAACTCGTGCTCAACTCTTTTTGCGTATTCGTTGTCAGGGTGAACCTGAATTGATAAATTATCCTTAGCGTCAATAAGCTTGATAAGAACAGGGAAGTAAGGAAAATCTAAGCTCCTTGTGCCGACAAGTTTTTCTTTGCCCTCTTTTTCAATGACTTCTTCAAGCGTTTGACCGTCAAATTCACCGCCGTCAATTGTATTCATTCCGTCCTTATGGCACGAAAGCATCCATCCCTCAGCCAAAATGTCCAAATCACTTTTAAAACCAAAATCGGTTTTGAGCCTTGTGCCGCCCCAAATATAATCTTTGAATACGGGCTTAAGCTTTAAAATATCCATTTTATTTACCTCGAAAATATCTATAATACACATAGATTTTAATTATATTTATATAATATCAAAAAATCACTATACTTTCAATCAAAAATAGTGTAAAATATAAACATTAATTTCGGAGATTTGATTATGAATGTTTTGGATGTTCAAAATTTAACACTTTCTTTTGGTGAAAATACGCTTTTTTCCGACCTCTCGTTTGACATTCAGGATAAGGAAAAGGTCGGCTTTGTCGGCGTTAACGGCGCAGGCAAAACTTCACTTTTTAAGATTATTACAGGCGAGTATAAAGCTGACAGCGGCAATTGCTTTATTTCTAAAAATGCAAGGCTCGGCTATATGGAACAGCATACCTGCTCAAATGATAAAACAATTTGGGCAGAACTTGTTAGTGTATATGACGATTTAATTCAAATGGAAATTGAGCTTGATAGTATTAATGAAAAGCTTAAAACCAATCATTCAAAGGAACTTATTGACCGGCAGGAATATTTAAACGATGAGTTTACCCGAAACGGTGGGCTTACTTATAAATCTATGACTCGCTCGGCTCTTTTGGGCTTGGGCTTTAGCGAGGACGATTTTGATAAGCCTACTTCTAAGCTTTCAGGCGGTCAAAAATCTAAACTTATCCTTGCAAAACTTTTGCTTTCAAAGGCTGATTTTTTACTTCTTGATGAGCCTACAAATCATCTTGATATCAGTGCTATTGCGTGGTTAGAGGATTTTCTTAAAAATTTTAACGGCGCTTGCCTTATTATCAGCCACGACAGATATTTTCTTGACCGTGTAACGGATAAAACGATTGAGCTTGAAAATAAAAAGATGCGCTCATACAAGGGCAATTATTCCGAATTTCTTGTTAAAAAAGCGGCTGAGCAAAAAGCAATTGAAGAAAAATATGAGAATGATATGAAAGAGATTGAACGTCTTGAAGGTATCATTGCTCAGCAAAGGCAGTGGAACAGAGAAAAAAATATCAAAACTGCCGAGAGTAAGGAAAAGGTTGTTGAAAAAATTAAGGCTCAACTTGTAATTCCCGATAAAAAGCTTGAAAAAATCAGGTTTGATTTTACGCCTAAATGTGTATCGGGTGAGGACGTTTTAGAAGTTGACGGTCTTAAGAAATCTTTTGGGGAGCATATTGTTTTTCAAAACGCAAGCTTTAATGTTAAAAGGGGAGAACGAGTTTTCCTTTTGGGCGATAACGGCTGCGGCAAAACCACTCTTTTAAAAATTCTTATGGGTGATTTAAGCCGAGATGACGGAACGTTTAAATTCGGTGCAAGTCTTATGACGGGATATTTCGACCAAGTTCAGGCTAAGCTTGATTTGAGCAAGACCGTGCTTGACGAGGTTTGGAGCGCATATCCGTTTATGACCGAAACTAAGGTCAGAAACGCACTTGCCGCCTTTCTCTTTAAAGGGGAAGAAGTTTACAGAAAACTTGACGTTTGTTCGGGCGGAGAGCGTGCAAGAGTTGCGCTTTTGAAACTTATGCTCGGCGGGTATAATTTTCTTTTGCTTGATGAGCCGACAAATCATCTTGATGCTTTTTCACGTGAGGAACTTGAAAATACACTTCTAAATTACAGCGGAACTATGCTTATTGTATCTCACGACAGATATTTTATTAATAAGCTTGCTACACGCATTGTTGAGCTTACTCCAAACGGCTGCAACAATTTCCTTGGAAATTATGATGATTACAGCGAGCACAGATATGTAAGCGAGGTTAAAAAAGAAGAAAAGCAAAAGCCTAAGGTTAATGATTATAAGCTAAAAAAAGAAAGGCAGAGTAATTTAAGAAAGCTTAATACTCTTTTAAAGCGTCTTGAGGAGGAGATTGATGAAACCGAAAATGAAATCGGCAAATACGAGTCAGAACTTTCGGGCGCAGAGTATGAAAAGCTTATGGAATATACTTCTAAAATCGACGAACTTTCAAAAAAGCGTGATGTGCTTTATGAAAAATGGGAGAATGCCTCTCTTGAACTTACACAATTAGAGGAAGAATAGCTATGTCAAAAATTGTAGTTGTCGGCGGCGGAGCAGCTGGGCTTTTGTGTGCGGCTAAAAGTGCCGAAAAGGGCAACGATGTTATTATAATAGAAAAAATGAATAGATGCGGCAGAAAGCTTATGATTACAGGCAAGGGCAGATGCAATGTCACAAATGCAAGCTTTGAGCTTGACGATTTGATATCAAACGTGCCTACAAACCCACGTTTTCTTTATTCTGCATTTTCAAATTTTATGCCTTATGATACTATGGCTTTGTTTGAAGAACTCGGCGTGCCGCTTAAAATAGAGAGGGGAAACCGTGTTTTCCCTCAAAGCGATAAAGCTGTTGATATTGTTGATGCACTTGTGAATTACGCTAAACAAAGCGGTGTTAAAATAATTCAAGGAAAAGTAAAGGCGTTTGAACTTGACGGTAATGCGATTAAAACGCTTATTCTTGATGATAAAACTAAAATTGAATGTGATAAGGTTTGTCTTTGCACGGGCGGTAAAAGCTATCCGCTTACAGGTTCAACAGGCGATGGATATACTCTTGCAAGGTCGGTAGGTCATACGATTACACCGTTAAAGCCAAGCCTTGTTCCTCTTGTTTGTCCTAATAATTTTATACCGAGGCTTCAGGGCTTGTCGCTTAAAAATATCGAAATCACTCTGTTTGAGGAAGAAAAAGCGATTTATTCTGATTTCGGAGAAATGATATTTACTCATTACGGTGTGTCCGGTCCTGTTATTTTGTCTGCTTCAAGCCATATTAAAAATATGGGTAAAAAGTCATATAAAATTAAGATAGACTTAAAACCTGCGCTTGATTTTCATACTCTTGATAAGCGTATTTGCCGTGACTTTGAAGAATTTGCAAATAAAGATTTTGTTAATTCTCTTTCAAAACTCTTGCCGAATAAGCTTATTCCTGTTATAGTTTCATTAAGCGGTATTAAGTCAGGTGAAAAGGTTAATCAAATCACAAGAGAACAAAGGCTCAAGCTTGTTGATTTGATTAAAAATTTCTATGTCACTGTAAGTGATTTTCGTCCTATTGATGAGGCGATTGTAACCTCAGGCGGAGTTAATGTTAAGGAAATCAATCCTAAAACAATGTGTTCAAAAATAATTGATAATTTGTATTTCGCAGGAGAAATTATAGATGTGGACGCATATACGGGCGGTTTTAATTTGCAAATTGCATTTTCAACTGCTGTTTTGTGCGCCGATAATATGTAAACAAATTAAAGAGGTAATTAGTGTGAAAAATCACACTAATTACACTATATTATATTGCTTTCAAAATTTGCCTGCGGCATAATTTTGAAATGACTGAAATCACCATTTACGCCTGTTCAGGCAACGCAGGTCAATCAGGTGATTTTTAATAAACTATTTGTTGCCTGAAAGGCTATGGTGATTTTGATGAATGTTGCAATTGACGGTCCTGCAGGTGCAGGCAAATCCACAATAAGCAAGGGTGCGGCGGGGAAACTCGGCTTTATCTATGTTGATACGGGTGCTTTGTACCGTACAATCGCACTTAATGCCATAAGACGTGGTGTTATAGATAATGAAGATGAAGTTATTAAAATGCTTGATGATACCGATGTCAAGCTCGGTTTTGAAAACGGCACGCAATGCGTTTATTTGAACGGTGAGGAAGTTTCTGCCTTTATCCGCACTCCTGAAATTTCTATGGGCGCTTCCAAGGTGTCGGCTATTCCTAAGGTTAGGGAATATCTTCTTGACCTTCAAAGAGATATTGCTAAAAAGAATAATGTTATTATGGACGGCAGGGATATAGGTACAGTCGTTTTGCCTAATGCCGAGTGCAAAATTTTTCTTACCGCTTCTCCCCAGTGCCGTGCTCAAAGAAGATATAAGGAACTTATTGAAAAAGGCGAGAACGTTAAGTATGAGGACGTGTTAAATGACGTCAATGAGCGTGACTATAACGATTCTCACAGAAAAATTGCACCGCTTAAACCGAGTGAGGAGTCTGTTATTGCCGATACTTCAAAGCTGTCGCTTGACGAGTCAATTGCACTCATTGTAAAAATTATAAAGGAGCATATGTAAATTGAAAGAATTTGATTTTACCCAAATTAAACATTATAAGCTTTATAATTTTATTAAAGCTGTTTTTCGTCCTCTTGTTAAGCTTGTTTTTAAAGCAAAGTTTAAAGGACTTGAAAATGTGCCCCAAGACAAGGGCACTAAATACATAGTTGCCATTAACCATACCAGTGCGATTGACCCTATAATTGTTGCGTGTCCTAAGGAGCTTCCTCCGCTTCATTTTATGGCTAAGGTTGAACTTTTTAAAAATCCTTTTGGCGCTTGGTTTTTAACCCATATGTATGCTTTTCCCGTTAAAAGAGGAAAGGGTGATACTTCCGCTATAGAATACGGTGAAAAAATTCTTAATGAGGGTCATGTAATGGCTATTTGCCCTGAGGGTAAGAGAATTAAGGATAAAGGCGGTGTTCCGCAAAAGGCTAAAGCGGGAGTTGCCATTATTGCTAAGGCTACGGGCGCCGATGTTCTTCCTGTTGCAATTTGCTGCGACGGTAAAATTAAAGCCGGCAAGCAGGTTACTGTTTCTTACGGTAAACTTATCAAAAACAGTGAGCTTGGGCTTGACGGAGAAAATGTTGCACCGAGTGATATTAAAGCGGCAGCTAATATGGTAATGGGCAGAATTACCGAGCTTTGGGAGGCTGAACGCAATGCAGGTTAATCTTGCAAAAACAGCGGGCTTTTGCTTTGGAGTTGACAGGGCAGTTAATCTTGTTTATGATTTGCTTCAAAAGGGTGAGAAGGTTTGCACTCTCGGTCCGATTATTCACAATCAGCAGCTTGTTGATGATTTGAAAAGCAAAGGCGTTAAAATTATTGATGACGTTTGCGATTGCCCCAAGGGGTATACTGTTGTAATAAGAACTCACGGAGTTGAAAAAGAGGTTATCGATAAGGCTGAGGGCAGTAATATTAATTTCATTAATGCAACGTGCCCTTTTGTTTTGAAAATTCATAAAATCGTGTCAGAACAGCCTGACGGTACGGTTACTCTTATTGCAGGGGACGAAAATCATCCTGAGGTTTTGGGTATTCGCTCCTACTGCAAGGGTGAAAGTTTCGTCTTTAAAAACGAAGATGAACTTCAAATAATTCTTGAAAATCTCCAAAATTCAGCTGAAAAATCGGTAATTTGCGTTTCTCAAACAACTTTTTCGCTAAAAGAATGGAAAAAATGCGAAAAAATAATAAAAAAACTATATACAAATTGCAAAATTTATAGTACAATATGTAATGCTACAGCCGATAGGCAGGAAGAAGCGGCACTGCTTTCAAAAAAAGCAGACGCTATGATTGTAATTGGCGGTAGGCATTCATCAAATACCTGTAAGCTCAGGGATGTTTGCAAGTCAAATGCCGATACGTTTCTTATTGAAACTGCGCAGGAACTTAAAAACATTGATTTGAGCAAATACAGTTATGTTGGTGTTACTGCCGGGGCTTCGACACCCTCGGTAATTATCAAGGAGGTACTAAAAACCATGTCCGAAGAAAAAATTGAAAAGGAAGTTGAAGTAGCTGCAACAGCTGCGGAGACAGCAGAAACCGCTGATAAGGCCGCTAAGGCTGCTGTCAAAGCATCTGCTGATGGTGAAGCAACCTTCGAAGAAATGCTTGAAGAATCATTCAGAGAAGATGAAAACAGCAAGGTCGTAACAGGTACTGTTGTCAACATTACTCCTACAGAGGTATTTGTAGACGTTGACGGTAGAAAGCAGACAGGCGTTATCGCACTTGATGATCTTTCCGCTGAACCTATCAGCAATCCAAGCCAAGCAGTTTCAATCGGTGACAAGCTTAGTCTTGTTATTATGAAAACTGATGACAGCGAGGGCGTTCTTAAGCTTTCTAAGAAGCTTGTGGATGCTTTTCAGGGATGGGAAGAAATCGTTAAGGCAAAGGAAAACGATGAAATTCTTGAAGGTGTTGTATCAGCAGTTGTTAAGGGCGGCGTAGTTGCCGTAACTAACGGTAGCAGAGTATTTATCCCTGCTTCTCAAACAGGTGTTCCGAGAAATCAGGAGCTTGATGTCCTTAAGGGTACAACAGTTCGTTTCAGAATTATTGATATTAACCCTGCAAGACGTCGTGCAGTAGGCTCAATCAAGGTTGTTGCTAACGAGGAAAGAAAGGCACAGCAGGATGCATTATGGGCAACTCTCGAAGAGGGTCAGAAGCTCACAGGTACTGTTAAGTCATTAACAAGCTACGGTGCATTTGTTGATATCGGCGGTATGGACGGTATGATTCATATCAGCGAGCTTTCATGGAACAGAATCAAGCATCCGTCAGAGGTTGTTAATGTCGGCGATACTGTTGAGGTTACAATTAAGAAGCTTGACCCTGAAACAAGAAAGATTTATCTCGGCTTTAAGAAGCTTGAGGACAACCCATGGGAAATCCTTAAGAGAGATTATCCTGTAGGCACTGATTGCAAAGCTAAGATTGTTGGTCTTGCATCATTTGGTGCATTTGCTAATATCCTTCCGGGTATTGACGGTCTTATCCACATCAGCCAGATTTCTTGGGAAAGAATTAACACTCCTGCCGATGTACTTAAGGTTGGCGATGAAGTTGACGTTAGAATTACTGAGGTTGACTTTGATAAGAAGAGAGTTTCTCTTTCAATGAAGGAACTTCTTCCTAAGCCAAACGCTGACGAGGCAGAGGCTGACGACGCTGAATAATCTTACTTATTTAATATTTTACGGCTTCACGCATTTGTGTGAAGCCGTTTTTTATATGCTTATCAAAAAACGGTATTGCCAAATTTGCAATACCGTTTTTGTTTATTTAATATTCAATTTCACCTTTATATACAAGGTTGCAGTCGCCTGTTAAGGTAACGCCGGTATCTGAATAATTAACTATCAAATCGCCGCCTTTAACCTTTACGGTGATATCTTCGTCTTTGTTGCAATATCCGTTTTCAACCGCTGCAATAACTGCCGCACAAGCACCTGTGCCACAAGCTTGCGTCTCGCCGTTTCCACGCTCCCATACACGCATTTTAAGTGTTTTTGAATTAACTACCCTGACAAACTCGGTATTAACTCTTTCAGGGAAAATAGGCGCTGTTTCAAACTGAGGGCCGACGCTTTCAATATCAATCCTGTCTACATTGTCAACAAATACTACGCAGTGCGGATTGCCGACGGCACAGCAGGTGATATTGTACTGCTTTGAGCCTATTTCAGCAGGATAGTTGATAGCCTTTTCACTGTCAATCAAAACAGGAATTTTAGCCGCATTAAGCTCAGCTTTGCCCATTGATACCTTGACTGACGATACTTTTCCATCACGTGTAAATAGGCGAAGAACTTTTACACCCGAAGCTGTTTCTATAGTGATTTTATCTTTTTTGACGATATCGTTATCATAAAGGAATTTGCCTACACACCTTATCGAGTTGCCTGCCATCTTGCCCTCACTGCCGTCAAGATTAAAGACACGCATTTTAGCGTTTGCAATCTTGCTTTCTTCAATAAGAACTATTCCGTCGCCGCCGATACCCTTGTGCCTGTCGCAAAATTCAATTGCAAAACTTTCAGGGCAGGTGATAATACCGCATTGATTGTTAAAGAAAATGTAGTCGTCGCCGGTGCCTTGCATTTTGGAAAATTTAAGTATTCCTTTTTCTTTACGCATAAAGTTGATATCAACAAGCTCGGTGTTCGTTTCCTTGTAACGTGATGCAATGATATCCGCAACGGCATTGGCAGTATCGAGTGAAGTGATTGTAGCAATGCCGAGCTGATTTGCTCTGTTGTGAAGTTTGATGTAATCGGCAATTGATTTTTTGTCGCTTTTGCCTGTATATACAATGTAATCAAGCTGACCCGATTCAACAAGGTCCATAATAGAGTTGTCCTCTCTGAGCTTGTTCACAACATTAACCTTAATGCCCAAGCTTTCAATCGCCTTAGCCGTTTCGGGAGTAGCCCAAATCTTTGCACCGAGGTCGTCAAGCTTCTTTGCAAGACCGACTATTTCAAATCTGTCCTGCTTGGTGACTGTTATAAGTACACCGTGCTCGTCTTTAGAATGGAAATCAGTTTTAAATCCTGCCGATACAAGTCCTTTAAACAATGCTTCCACAAGATTTTTGCCAACGCCTAAAACTTCGCCGGTTGACTTCATTTCAGGTCCTAACTTAGAGTTTACGTCGTTAAGCTTTTCAAAGCTGAAAACAGGTACTTTAACTGCAACATAGGGCGGTGTTTTGTAAAGCCCGGTGCCGAAGCCGAGGTCTTTAAGCTTTTGACCCACCATAATTTTAGTTGCAAGTTCAACCATAGGAACGCCTGTTACCTTGCTGATATAAGGTATTGTTCTTGACGCTCTCGGATTAACCTCAATAACATATAGTTCATTGTGATAAATAAGATATTGAATGTTTACAAGACCTTGTGTGCCAAGCTCAAGCGCAAGCTTTTGCGAAACGTCACAAATCTTTTCAAGCATCATATCGTTAAGATTGTAAGGTGGATAAACGGCAATTGAGTCGCCCGAGTGAACACCCGCTCTTTCAATATGCTCCATAATGCCCGGAATAAGAACGTCCTCGCCGTCGGAAATACAATCAACCTCAAGTTCCGTTCCCATCATATATTTATCAACAAGTACGGGATTTTCAATTCCTTGCGCAAGTATGATTGCCATATACTGCTTAACGTCATCATCTGTGTACGCAATAGTCATATTTTGACCGCCGATAACGTATGACGGACGTAAAAGAACAGGATATTCAAGCCTTTCAGCCGCTGTCAAAGCCTCGTCAAGAGTCATAACGCTTTCGCCCTTCGGTCTGAATATTCCGTATTTTTCCAAAAGCTCGTCAAAACGTTCTCTGTCCTCGGCAATGTCGATTGATTCAGCGCTTGTTCCGAGAATTTTAATACCTTTTTTATCAAGAAATTTTGTGAGTTTTATAGCGGTCTGCCCGCCGAATGCAACAACAACGCCGATAGGATTTTCAGCCTTGATAACGTTCATAACGTCCTCGTTTGTAAGCGGCTCAAAATAAAGCCTGTCGCCCGTGTCAAAGTCGGTAGAAACCGTTTCGGGGTTGTTGTTTATAATGATAACCTCGTATCCAAGCTCTTTAAGAGTCCATACGCAGTGAACGCAGGAGTAGTCAAATTCAATACCCTGACCGATACGTATAGGCCCTGAGCCTAATACGATTATTTTTTTCTTATCGCTCTTGTCAAGTTCTCTTGCCTCGCAATGCTCGTCGTAAGTTGAGTAAAAATAAGGTGTTTCAGCCTTGAACTCCGCACCGCAGGTGTCAACCATTTTGTAAACGCAGTCCTTGTGATATGTAAGGCTGCCGCCGCTGATTTTTTCAAGCGCCTTGTCGGGATAGCCTAATTTTTTACCTTTTAAATATTGCTCCTTTGAAAGCGGTTTGCCCTCAATTTCAAGCTCATATCTTGCAAGATTTTCAAGCTTTGCCAAAAACCATTCGTCAATCATAGTGATTTCGTGAATTTCGGCAATGCTCACACCTTCCTTGAGCGCTTTGAATACGGTAAATAATCTTATATCGTCTTGGTCGTGCAATTTTTGCTTAATATCAACGCCGTTTAACGCCTTGTTATTAAGCGTATCAAGCCCAATCTCAGCACCTCTGACTGCTTTCATAATTGCCTGCTCAAAGCTCGGCGCAATGCTCATAACCTCGCCGGTAGCCTTCATTTGAGTACCAAGCTTACGGGAAGCGTTTACAAACTTGTCAAACGGCCATTTCGGAAGTTTAACAACAACATAGTCAAGCGTAGGCTCAAAGCAAGCGCACGTTTTGCCCGTGATATCATTCTTGATTTCATCAAGAGTGTAGCCCAGTGCAATTTTGGTAGTTACTTTAGCAATAGGGTAACCCGTAGCCTTAGAAGCAAGCGCAGAAGAACGTGAAACTCTCGGATTAACCTCAATAACAGAATATTCAAAGCTTTCCGGATTTAATGCAAATTGACAGTTGCAACCGCCCTCAATTCCAAGCTCGGAAATAATGTCAAGAGATGCGCTTCTGAGCATTTGAAGTTCCTTGTCAGCAAGCGTTACGGCAGGGGCGATAACAATGCTGTCGCCTGTATGAACACCGACCGGGTCAAAGTTTTCCATTGAGCAAACTGCAATAACATTACCTACGCTGTCACGCATTACTTCAAATTCAATCTCTTTCCAGCCTGCGATATATCTTTCAACAAGTACCTGGGTAATAGGTGAGAGCATTAAGCCGTTTTTGGCAATAACCTCAAGCTCGTGCTCGTTGTATGCAACGCCGCCGCCT
>OKVP01000757.1_pt1 | contig 13649 bp, 9 predicted proteins | sample 1604821 | NCBI WGS metagenome assembly OKVP01 (sample SAMN01760946, study PRJEB22395) | human gut metagenome | reverse complement strand
CAATAAAAATATCACATTCGACATAATTCTATTATTCTGTATATACATCTAATATAAAACTCTCTACATATTATCGACGTGCACCAATATCAAAAAGGAGGATTTACAAATGAACACACCAACATCCAGAAATCCAATGCTGTTTTGTGATTACTACAAGCAATGGATCAACGTCTACAAAGAAGGAGCGATCCGCCCGGTCACCATGAGCAAATACAACATGGCGCATCAATGGCTGTTAAAGCTGGCTCCCGATCTGTCGATTTCCGAACTGGATCGGATTTCTTATCAGAAAATATTAAATGAATATGCAGAAGAACATGAGCATCAGACAACGATGGATTTTCACCACCATGTGAAATGTGCCATTTTAGATGCCGTAGATGAGGGGCTGATTCCGCGAGATCCAACCCGGAAAGCGATCATTAAAGGCAAAAAGCCACGTGAGAAAAAGCAGAAATTTCTCAATCAGTTTGAGCTTCACAAACTAATCGAAGACCTTGATCTGGGGCCGGAAGTATCATGGGATTGGTTCATCCTTCTGGTTGCAAAAACCGGAATGCGATTTTCCGAAGCGCTTGCATTGACGCCGAAGGATTTTGATTTTTCACGGCAAATACTGACGATCTCCAAGACATGGGATTACAAAGGAAATGGCGGCTTCCTGCCAACCAAGAATCAATCGTCTGTCCGAAAGATACAGATTGACTGGTTAACCGTTATGCAATTTGCCGGACTGGTGAAAAAGCTTCCGGAAGATGAACCGATCTTCGCAAAAGGGAAAATATATAATTCCACCTTGAACGGAATATTGGAACGACATTGCAAAAATGCCGGAATCCCCGTCATCTCTATCCACGGTTTACGTCATACCCATGCCTCGCTCATGCTTTTCGCCGGCGTTTCCATCGCCAGTGTGGCAAGGCGCCTCGGACATGCCAGCATGACGACCACCCAGAAGACCTATTTGCACATTATTCAGGAATTGGAAAGCAAGGACATTGACATCATCATGCGATCCCTTGCGAACCTGAATTAAACTACTTCGCATCCAAATATGCACGTCGATTTATAATAAAACTGGGAATACCTTCCATAGATATTCCCAGTCTATTCCAGCCTATCAATTTCTCATTCGTCGTTTGCAGAAAGCGTCCTATATATCCGCATCCCGACATTTCATCAATCGCGCAGCGGCAATACATTCTCCATCAGATCATGCTTGAACTTCTCTACTATAATCTTACGGAACTTGAATTTCGGCATAGGTTCCTCTACACCCTCCTTATAAGATGCATACGCGCGATCCTTGAAAGTGTTTTCATTTGCCATCTCGCCATCCCGGTAATTATATACTTCATATCGCACATCATCCTCATTCAGATTCCACAGCTTCGCAAATGTCTTGATCTCCGTATCTATCGCATCATAGCGCATCTGGTTGACAACCACTGCGATATCCTGACCTTTGTACCGATCTTTGTCCTGCTCGATATTATCAATCACCTGCTCCAACAATTCACCGAGCTTCTGATTATCCTCGGCAAATTCCTTCGAGATCTCGCGCAGCGCCAGAATGTTCTTCGCAAATATCGCATCCTGAAAATCATTGCTCGACTGATCCAGATAATTCACCAATCCCTGCAACAGCTCGACAATATACTCGAAATCCACCCGCATCTTGCTGTACGCAATCAGATCATAGTCGTCCATAACCGGATCATCGTTTTCCGCCTCATCCTTCGGTTTCTTCAGCTCTTCCATAACATTTTTATACATTGCCGCATAGTTTTCATATTCCTCCTGCGAGAAATCATAGTCTGCAAGCAGTTCTTCCCGATATCTGGAAAATGCTTTCAAATGTGCAAAGCTCTTATCCAAACTCCGAAATGCATAGATAAACGACTTCTTCTGCTCCCTTGACAACTGACTAATCTCTTCCGGTGTTCGTCCCAATGCATGAATCGTCTTTACATCAATCGAAAAAACATCAAGCACGCTCTCCCAATCTTCTGATACTGCTACGCCTTCACCGCCTCTGGAATACAGCCGCAATGCCCGGTCAATCTCTTTCTTGAAGTCTTTTGGGGATTGAAATGTTACAACCTGTCCATATGTCTTATTCGCATCAAACAAACGATTCGTTCTTGAAAAAGCCTGTATGATATCCTGTGGGCTCATCGGCGATCTATCCATATACAAAGTGGACAGACATGGAGCATCAAATCCCGTCAACAAACGATTAACAACGATAACCAGATCCAACTGCTGACTCCGCTCCATATAGCGTTTTTCCTTTCGAGCCAGACGATCATTCAGATTACTATTATATGCGTTGATATTCTCGATGTCATAATGTGTGCCAAACATCGCATTGTAATCTTGCAGGGACTCGCGCATTTTATCCTGATTCACCGTTGATGCCTCATCATTTTCCGTCACAGAATATGTGATTGCGAATTTCGGGAAATCGGGAACTACCTTGCAGATCTCCTCATTTATCTTTAATGCATCTTTGCCCGCTTTGATCCGTTTCAACAACTCATAATAACGCTGTGCTTTCGCGATGGATCCAACTGTCAGGATACCTTCGTAGGTTCTTCCCTTGCCATTCTGCATGCCTAATTTCGTATAGGACTGATTGAGCACCACATCCAGAACCTGGCGCATATGCTCTTCTGTCTCAAATACCGCATCATCCACATCTTCTTTTTTCGGTCCGAGATTCTCAACCATGAATCCGAGAACTGCTTCGTCATGAATGGCATTCTTGATTGTGTAGCTATGCAGGCATGCTCCGTACAGCTCATCGGTTGTCTGCGGAAGATCACCCTTCTGCTCATACCGGTTCTCCTCAAAGATTGGCGTACCTGTGAATCCATACCATAGAGAATGTGCAAAAAATCGTTCAATCTTACGTTTTGTCTCCGGTGTGACTGCTCTGTGACATTCATCTACCACAAATGCAACCCGAAGGTTACGGATTTTGTCATATTCTTTTGTTCCCTCCTGCAGTCTCTTGGTAATCATCGTCTGCAGTTTCTGCCGTGTCGTGACAATCATCTGTCGGTTGCCATCTGTCAGACGCCGAATCAGGGCATCCACATTTTCTGTGTCATCCACATCAATCGTATCGTTATCTGCATAGGATTGGAACGCCATCTTCGTCTGCATATCCAGATCTTTCCGGTCAATCAGGAATATTGTCTTTTCTATGGACGGAATATCCATCAACAGATTCCTTGTTGCCTTGTAAGATGTCATCGTCTTTCCGGAGCCCGTTGTATGCCAGATATAGCCTGATATACTCCGCTTGGATGCTGCCCGCATCGCTTCAATCGCATGAATCTGATATGGCCGCAAAATCAATAATTTCTTCTTCTCATTATCAAGCACTGTATACTTCGCAATCATCTCATGTGCCTGTGGAATCCGCAAAACAGCCTTCGCGAAATCCAGATAATCACAAACCGGATAGTTCTCGTTGTCCACCCATCCGGTTATAAATTTCTTACCTTCCGCTAATTCTGCTGCCCTTGCCGCTGCAAAATATTTCGTGTCAACAGCATTACTAACGACAAACATCTGTATATTCGAAAAAAGTCCGCGGAATTTTCCCTCAGAAATATACTTCTCTATCTGCCGATACCCATCCATATAGGAATGATCCTTGTTCTTCAACTCAATATGTATCATCGGAATTCCATTGATCAACAGCGTCACATCAAATCTTCGGTCCCGCTTATCATCCACCTCATCGGTCTTGAATGCCTGATATTGGTTGATTACCTCGTAGACGCTCGTTCCCCCGGCAATATGCTCGTTGTTCATCACGACCAAATGTAATGTCTCATTACCTCTTTGTACATGCACATAGACTTTTCCGTTCTCACCGACCTGCCATTTGCCTGCATCATAAAAAGAAGCATGCGATACATCATTTTTGATCTTTGCAAATTCACTCTCACTGAGTGGCGTGTCGTTCAGCTTTGCCTTGTTGTTCTGCTCCAATATGTATTTGAAGTTATCCCACAACTGCTCCTCCGTCCGAATATCCTTCCGATATGTCCACTGTGAATCCCCACCGCATAATTGGTCAATTAATCTCTGCTCAATTACTGATTCTAATTCTCCCATTTCTTTCGTCCTTTCTTGTAATTTTTCATGATTTGTTGCGATATTCCTATCGCATTTTATACTTTGATTGACAAACATATGATTTGCCATATATTGTTTCAATTTTTTCAGTTCGCAACACTTACGCTGATGAAGAGTGATGAGATGGTCAAGCTTTGAAAAATACTCACCAATTTTAATTTGCTCCTCTATTTTTGGAAGCATAAATTCAGTTTTTAAGAAATTATCATTATATAATCTTTTAATTGTTGACCCTTCGCAAGACCATTCAATAACGCCGTATAATACTTTCAAAAAAGAGTTATCCAAATCATTTTCATGCTTAAGCCAAACAATATTTGAGTCCTGATAATATTCATCTTTACCTGTATATTCAACGGTTCTTCCTATACTCCCAGATGCTGAAATTAAAATATCCCCTTTATTTGGATACTGATAGTTTTTCTTATATTCTTCAAATAGTTCTCTTGTTATATATGCATCTGGTATGCCTCCAAAAGTTCCTATCTTATAAAAAGGGACTTCTCCTTCTTCTGATGTTTGCTCCTTAAAAATACGTTTGCACATTGCTACAGTTCCAACATCTTCAAACTTACGCTGTTCCCAAGCGTCCGTAAATCCTTCAAATCGAATTTCTGGATTTTTCTCACCATTTTTCGGAAACATTTTTTGGAGCATAAATTTTTTGAGTTGTTTTGTTTCATCACACTTACGCTGATGAAGAGTGATGAGGTGGTCGAGAGTGGAGAAATAATCCACTATCCTATTCTGTTCTGCCTTTATTGGGAATGGAACAATCAGATTTCTTATTTCCTCATTATGAATATGAACCACTGATTTTCCCTGCGCCTTTTTTGCCAGCTCCCGTTGTGAATTTCCATTAGAGATAGAAATCGCCAAAAATGCAGAATTGATATCTTCATTCGGCATCACAACATTTAAGTCCCCACCAAGCAAAATGCCTGATTTATCAACGGTTGCAGCTCTTGCAATATCCTCTGCTGTTTCACCTGATGCAGGAACAATAACCTCTCCACCTTTACTGTATACAGAACCCTCTTTTGCTTCTACATATGTATCTACATCTGAAATGCTAGTTTCATATTTGGTATATAACCTTCCATACAAAATAATCGGTGTTCCAGTCTCAATTAAATCGCCTTTAGAATAGCCGCTCCCCTTACTGAATTTAGCTACTGTATCTAACTTACGCTGTTCCCAATCGTCTTTGAATCCCTTAAATCGAATCTTCGGTGTATTCATATTTTACACCTCCTCAAGCACACGAATAAACGCCTCGACAGCCTCTTTCGTCGCATCATCCTGGAAGGTCAGCTCTTTCATCATTCCGACTAACGCTGCATTTTCCTCTTTGATCTGCTTGTCTGTCTCGCGCATACTCTGTGTCAATGCCTTTAAGTCGATTTCTTCCTCTTCTTCCGTTGTATCCACATATCTTGGGATGTTCAAATTAAAATCATTTGCCACAATGTCATCATAAGATGCGAGATATGCTTCTTTCTCCACCGTCTTACGATTATTGTATAATTCCAAAACATGATCGATATGTTCCTCTTTCATCACATTTTGCTTTTTCTCTTTTTCGAACAATTTGGATGCATCAATAAATAACACATCGCGCCCTTCGCGGTGCTTCTTCAGCACGATAATACAGGTAGGAATCGACGTATTGTAGAACATGTTCGATGGCAGACCAATCACGGCATAGATCGAACCATTTTCCAGCAAGGTCTTCCTTATGCTTCCCTCCGCTGCTCCACGGAACAACACACCATGCGGTAACACAATCGCCATAGTTCCTGTCTGTTTCAGATGATAGAAACCATGTAACAAAAATGCATAATCTGCCTTTGACTTTGGTGCCAGCTTTCCACCGTAATCCATAAATCGTTCATCCTGTTTGAAGCCTTCTGCCGCCGACCAATTTGCAGAATACGGCGGATTCATCGTAACCGCATCAAACTCTGTTTCTTCATCGGTTGGCCAGTCTGCATCCAGGGTATCTCCATTTCGCAGATGCTGATTCTCTGGCAGTACGCCATGCAGAAACATATTCATACGAGCAAGGTTGTAAGTGGATGGCATCAGTTCCTGACCGTAATATTTGATAAAGTCTGGCTCTGTGGAATAATTTCTACAGCTAAGCATCAAAGAACCGGAACCCATACACGGATCATATACCTGCAATCCTTTTTTATTTTCCTGTCCGGTCATCGCGATCCGACATAAGATCTGCGCCGGTCCATGTGGTGTATAGAATTCTCCTGCTTTCTTTCCCGTTTCCGAAGCAAACTGACCGATCAGATACTCATATGCATTTCCCAGTACATCGCCCTCGGTATGAATCAGATCTGCATCGTCCAACACCTTAATTACTTCTGCGATCGTTGCGCTCTGCTTCTGATCTCCGGTTCCCAAACGATTCGAATACAGATCTACATCTGCAAATAGTCCATGAAACAATTCATCCGACTCTTCAATCCGATTAAATGCTGCCTGTAATTTCTCTCGATTGAATGAGTTGTTTTTCGCATCCTTTAAGATGCTGACATAGGTCATGTCCGGATCTAATGTATAATGCAAAGATTCTTTCAATTCCTCCAGCAGCTCCTCTGCATCTTCACTCTCCATAATTTCTTCGTAGGCTGTCTGTGCCTCTTCCAGACTATCCGGCTTTGCATCATTCAGCAGATCATACACTTTTGATAGATACGAATCTGATAAGTATTTATAGAAAACCAATCCAAGCAAGTATGTCTTGTACTCATTGGCATCCATCTTTCCACGCAGTACATCTGCCCCACTCCATAATACCTGCAATAAATCTTTTCCTTCTGCCATTTTTATATCCTCCCTCATTCGTCTCTTCTGTTATAATTTACTTACGCTTAATTCTATCATAATTGCGCGGATGATAAAAATAAAATTTTTGATTTTGAATTTAATAGAATTGATTATTTTCCCTTCATCTCAACATTCCCCCTTGCATTTCCCCGTTTCCTGTGCTATAAAGTAAACAGTGTTTACCAAAGGAGTACAATTATGCGCGAGAGCACAAAAGCGACCAGAGCGACAATTTTACAAAGTGCGAAAGAGATTTTCTTGGAATGTGGCTATCAGGAAGCATCCATGCGAAAGATTGCTTCGCGGGCAGGCATTACCCCCGGTGCGATATACAAGCATTTTTCAGGAAAGGAAGAAATGTTCGGCGAGATATTCGCAGAGAGCGGAAATAAGCTGATGGCACTGAGTGAGTCCATGCTGGATATTGACTTTTCGGCAATGTCCGACGAGCAGCTGATGCAGGTATTCTATTCCCGCATATCCATCCGGACCCTCGAGCTGTTAGAGGACGATATGCAGCTCTTCCACATGCTGTTAAAGAACGATTCCGGCACCTATATCCGGAACTTCCGCAAAGTTTATATCACTCGATGCAACGAATTCGCAACGCGCTTTTATCATGAGTTATACGTGCGTGGACTTGCGAAGAATCAGCTATCCGAGAAAACATGTTACATGCTGTCGTTGTCTAAGTTCTCGATGATCTGTGAGATGATCGCCGATGATACCTGCAAGGACGGCTTCACCGAGGAGATGAAGCAGGCATTTTTAGAGGCGATGGATGTGCTGATGCACGGCATCGAAGCGGCACTTGGATTACAAGTCCAAGATGTGCCAAATCATTGAGATAGATTTTGCTAAGAAAGGATGATTTAGTTGAAGTACGGATTCTCACAGAAATTATTTGGATATTTTTATCACAGCTCCTGCATGAAGCAGGCAAAAAGACATCATTTGCAGATTGACAGCAAGGCGATCAAACAGGAATACCGTGCCATCCTGACGCGCGCCAAGGATATCGGCAAATCCCGGCTGATGAGTTCCTACTGCATGGGCGCATATTTCATCGCATTAAACCGGAACACAACCTTATCCCCGGAGGAATGTTATGCCCTGTATAAGGACGGCCTCTCCGCTAATCAGTTGTTCCACAAGGTCATGGGAAATGCAGACAGCTATCTCGATGCGAAGAAGCTTCCAGCCCGGAAAAAGTGGTCTGCCGACTCCCATAAACACAAATACGAAAATGACTGGGTCGTTGACATCTTAGAAGGCGGCGCGAATGATGATTTCGAGCTTGGCTACGATTATCATACATGCGGCATCTGCAGTCTGTGCCGGGATGAGGGATGTTTCGAACTCGCCAGATATCTCTGCCGCATGGACTATGTGCTTGCCGACATGATGCACATGCGCTTAGTCCGGACACAGACGATCGCAGAAGGTGCAACTCACTGTGACTTCCGGTACAGCCGGATTGATTCGACGCCGGGAAAAAATTCTTAGCAATCGCTCTCCCGCTTCATGATTGCCCGCCGCTTGCGATCCACTTCGATCCATTCATCGAGCGTGAGCGGGACATAATCCGAGAACATACAAAAACAGTTGATCATCTGGCACGGAATGGAAACCATTTCTTCCCCGCCAGATTTTCCAAGCACCGGGCGTGTGCAGGTGCGTGTCTGATTCTGGAATTCATTGATCAGGTACTCATCATACGTATTATGCACATGTCCATACAGCATGTATGTCTTCGGTTCTCCCTTCGCATTCCGGCGGTACTGCCCGTTGTAGCACATAACCGGATAATGGCACAGAATCACCTTGCGGTTGTTATCATTGATTTCCCTATAATGTGTGATCCATTCAAAATGCGATGGATCAAATTGTTTGTTCGCAATAAAATGATCATGATTTCCGATGATCAGATACTTCTTTCCATTCAACCGTTCGAGAATGGCATTTGCAACTTCTCCCTTTTTTGAAATACAGAAATCTCCCAAGATCACAACCTCATCACGCTTCCGCACACGCGAGTTCCACTGTGCGATCATATATTCATTCATGGCTTCGCCACTCTCAAAGCCGCGACAGTCCATACGTGTATTCAAATTTTCATGGCAGAAATGTAAATCTGCAATATAATAACGCATGTCAGCGTTCCTCCCTTTCCCCAACACTGTCCTTATTGTATGCTTATTTTGATCCGCAGACAAGATAGCATTTGCATTTCTTTGTAAAAGAAAAGACACTCCAAAGTCTATACTCTGGAATGTCTTCACATCTCGTTCTTATACCTTAATTATATTTCCACTGTTCGCTCTCTAACTGCACATCGACCATATGCTTATAGATACCATTCTTCTCCTTCAACGCTGACGGTGTTCCCTGCTCAGCTACCACGCCATCCTTTAATACAATGATCTGGTCAACCCCATCGACCGTACGCATACGGTGTGCAATAATCAGAACTGTCTTGTTCCGGATCAGCTTGGAGATGGACTCCTGAATCACGGACTCATTATCCACATCCAGCGAGGCGGTTGCCTCATCCATCAAGATGATTGGTGCGTCCTTTAAGAATGCACGTGCGATGGAGATTCTCTGCCGCTCACCACCGGATAATTCGGAACCATTTTCCCCGATCATGGTGTTCCATTTGTCCGGTAATTTCTCGATAAAGTCCGTACAGTTTGCAAGCCTGGCTGCTGCCATAACTTCCTCGTCCGTTGCATCCTTGCGACCGATCCGGATGTTCTCCATAACCGTGTTGTTGAAGAGTGTTACATCCTGGAACACGATGGAATAAAGGGAAAGCAATTTCTCCGGCTCGATCTTCGATACATCCATGCCTCCGACCGTGACAGTACCCTTCTGGATATCCCAGAATCTTGCTGCCAGTCTCGATACAGTCGTCTTACCACCACCGGATGGTCCGATCAGGGCTGTTACCTGCCCCTGCTTTGCTGTGAAGCTGACATCGGAGAGCACCTGCTCGCCACTGTCATAGGCAAATGCAACGTGGTCAAATACGATATCATAGCCCTTGTTCGTCAGTGTCTCTGCACCAGTCTGCTCTTCGTGTGACAGGATCTCATCCATACGCTCACAGCTTGGCTCCAGACTGATCAGAGCGGACAGGTTCTGCAATGCAATCTGCAAAGGCTCATACATTCTTGTTACAACAAGCAGGAACACGAACAATGTCAGTACATTGATCTTTCCATTTACAAGCAGGATACTACCAACCAATGCAACCGTTCCAATGCCGAGCTTCAGGATCATCTGTGCGGAACATACATAAGCTGCATTCTTAAATTCCAGCACGATGGCATTTTTCTCTACGGTTTTGATCTTCTTATTCAAGCCTTCCATGTACGTCTCTGTCATGTTGTTTGAACGCAGGTCACGGATCGTCTCCAGTCCCTCCTGAATTCCATCAAGACAGGAAAGCTTATATGTCATTGTCTTCTTCTGTACAGATTTCAGACCTTTTCTCGAAGTCAGTACGATGATAAATGCAATCGGCATCACCCATACAGCGGCAAGTGCCATCTTCCAGTTGAAGAACAACAATCCAATTACAATAATCGTTGTGGAGATCATCGAACCGATCAGCTCCGGAATCCAGTGGGAGCTTCCTGTCTCGAGCAATGCACAGTCTGACATGATCGTATTCGTCAGATCGGACAGATCCTTTTTCCCGAAGAAGGAAAGTGGCAGGCGGCGAAGCTTCTCAGCAAGCGCACGTCTACGCACACCACTTTCGACATAGGTGGAAAAGAAGGTTGCGTTATATTGGAAATAAGTTGTAACTGCTACAAGTAAAAATACTACGACGATTCCGCCGATGAAGAATCCAAGCTTATCCTTTGGCACCTTGCCATCAAGCAGATACGAGGTAAGCTGATACAGAAGCCCAACCGGCAGCATCAGCACAAGGTTCGCGATTGTGACTGCCACAAACGCTTTTATCATGTTCTTTGCACCGTTTTCGGACAGTGCGTATTTATGTTTCAATTTCTCGATCATGCGGTTGCACCTGCCTTTCCTACCTGCCAGTTCACGGACTTGTTATATTCGTTCCACATATGTGTGTAGATGCCGTCCTTGGCTGCCAGCGCATCATGTGTACCGGACTCTGCAATCTTTCCGTCCTTCAATACGTAGATCTGATCCGCATTTGTCACCGTCGACAGACGATGTGCGATCATGATTACTGTCTTATCCTTGGACAGATTCTCAAATGCACGCTGCACCTGTCTCTCATTGTCCGGATCAGCAAATGCGGTCGCCTCATCTAAGATCAGGATTTGCGCATTCTTAAGGAATGCCCGTGCGATCGACAGACGCTGCATCTCACCACCGGATACATACGTTCCCTTTGAGCCGATCACCGTGTTCACACCGCCCGGAAGCTTCCCGATGATGTCGCTGCACTGCGCCTTCTCCAGCGCTTCCATTACCTCGGCGTCCGTCGCATCCGGTCTGCCCATACGAACATTTTCCAGAATGGAGGTCTTAAGCAGCTTACTATCCTGAAATACATACGACAAGTGATTCATCAGCTCCTTGCTGTCAATGTTCTTCACATCCACACCACCGATCTCGATGCTGCCACTCTTGACATCCCAGAATCTTGCGATCAGCGATGCAAGCGTCGTCTTACCACCACCGGACGGACCAACAAACGCGATATGGGAACCTGCCTTGACGGAAAGCGTGATGCCGTCGATCGCATTTGCCTTTGCCTCATCGTAAGCAAATGTCACGTCCTTCAACGCGATGGATGCATCCTTCGATGTCTGCTTATTTGCTGCCTCCGGAAGTTCCTTCGCATTTAATACCTCGTCCATTCGGTTCAATGCATCCTCGACAAGCATCTGTGATTCGCCTGCATACGCAACCTTCATCAGCGTTGTTGTGAGTACCGAAGTCACCAATATGTAGAAGATCAGATTCAATACAAATTTGTCTGTGACCGTATTTCCACCTAATGTATAAGCGGCTACGATCAATGCGGCGAAAATACCATTACAGAATACGGTAAATCCGATCATCGGAATCATCATGGATTTCGTATAATCGATCGTCCATTTCTCATATTCATCGATGGCTGCCTTAAACCGTTTGAATGAGAAGATTGTCTGTCCAAATGTCTTTAAGACCGGTACGCCTCGCACATACTCTACCGCCTCGGAGGACATTGTCTCCAGCGAGTTCTGATACTGCTTCATATCCTCTGCCATCTTCGGTCCCATCATCATCGTACCCATGATAAGGAATGCGAATACGGCAGGAATCAGGCTGATCAGACCAAGACGCCAGTCAAAGCTTGCCATCAGTACAAGCAGCCCGATCGGTGTTGCTCTTGATACGACCTTATCTGGCAGGTTGTGTGCCAGAAATGTCTCTGTCGCTGCGGAGGAATCCATAACGATCTTTCGAATCTTTCCGGTTCCCTCTGTCTCCACATAACCAAGCGGAAGCTTCATGATGTGGTTCATCATCGCGATACGCATATTTGTCTGCACGCGGAATGCTGCCTTATGGGAGCACATCAAAGCTCCGATATAAAGCACCATTGCGAGCAGGGCAAATCCTACCGCCTGCCATCCATACGATGTGACGTGCGTTGCTTTGGAATAGTCCGGTCTTACTTCTAAGACCTCCTTTATGATGCGCCACACATCATAAAACGGAATCAGCGCAACCCATGCACTGATTGCTGCCAAGACGCAGGATGCATAAGAAAAATACTTATGCTTCCCGGCAATTTTCATAAGTCTTGACAATGCACTTTGCTTTTTTGCCTTCATGACAAAACCTCCTTGAACGTTTATTTTGAGTTAGCTTTTACTAACCTATATTTGATTTTTTTGGCAGTGCACATCGCTATGCACTGCCTGTTATTCCAATCCAAAAACTGATTTCCAACCTGCGAAATTGAAGATTTGTACATTCTTCATAAAGGCTGCTGCCTCATCGTATGGCTTGTCGTGTGTCAGCACCTCGTAGATATACTGCCAGCCGGTTCTGCAGAATACGTGGATGAAAAATTCATCCGCGGTCGCATTCTCATTTGCATACTGCTTCGCAAATATGTTGTAATACTGCTCCTCGATTGCCGCGAGCTTATCAAAGTAATCTTCATATTCTGTCCCCGCCGAATGGCAGAATAGAAGCTGAAATTCTTCCTTATACCCGTAGATATACGCCAATACCTGATCGGTTCCCTCGTTGCCCTCCTCGATGGCATGATCCATGTCCGGACACTCGGTTGCCTTCTGTATGCTCTGCATATACATCTCCATCAGACCATCTGCCGCTTCCTGTACGATTGCGGGGAAAAGTCCGCTCTTGTCGCCAAACCGGGTATATATGGAATTGGTACTGACTCCGCATGCCGCCGATATCCGCCGCATGCTGGCATCATGGAATCCATAGGTAAGGAATTCTTCCTTCGCTGCCTGAAGCAGGGATTCCGTCACACCGGCTGTCTCACGTCGCATGAGCTACTCCTTCTCTTCGTTAGTTGTTGCTGTTATTTATATTGTTTTATTTTTCATAACACCGTTATTATAACAATGTTATTTTATTTGTCAAGAGGGCTTAAGATATAAAAATACATCTGCCTTACTTAGACA
>OKVP01000755.1_pt1 | contig 13668 bp, 9 predicted proteins | sample 1604821 | NCBI WGS metagenome assembly OKVP01 (sample SAMN01760946, study PRJEB22395) | human gut metagenome | reverse complement strand
ATGGGTGTTATAACGACTGCGGAAACCACGATGTCTTGGAAAATTGGAACAGATACTTTCCGCAGAACACTGAGCAGTGGCACATGGGAAATTCCAGAGCTGCAGCTTAGCTTTGGAGATAACAGCATCAAAATCGAGAGTGATGGAAGTACTACTTTCCGTTACCGGGAGGGATGCCTATGAGTATCTTTAGAGTATATGTGGATGGTCAGATTTTTTACCATCCCCATTTGTCGAAGCTTGCTATTACAGAGGCAACCGTAAGTGAGGACGCAGAAAACATCGACAGCTTTACCTTGTCTGCACCATATAATCATCCCTACATCGACTTTATTCGGCCAATGGCATCAGTAATTCAGTGTAGAAGGGATGATGAAGTGGTATTTGAAGGAAGAGTGCTGGATGATGGATCCGATTTTTACAACACCCATACTTGGACCTGTGAATCCTGTTTGGCTTATCTGAAAGATACCATGCAGCCACCCTTTGAATATAAGGGGACATTAAGAGGATTATTTGAGCAATTTGTAAATGTGCATAATCAATCGGTAGAAGAGCAGAAGCAGTTTGGCAGAAAAGCAAGGCTGATTGCAGCGTTGGAACTGGCTGTGCTTGGCATTTTGTGGCATGCAGGCCAGGTACTGTATGCTTACGCTGTTTATACAGGAATCTGCATCACGGCACTGTTCATGCTCGTAGGAAAAGCACAGTTATGGATACAATCACATACCGAAAATGGATAGTCCTTTCCGAACAAACGGAAGGGACTTTTTTTCTGGAAAACAGGAGGGATGACAATCCAAGACGGTAACTTATTACAGGTACCGTAAGACTTATTACACTTATATTGAAACGCACTTTCTTTCCAAGTATAGTACCGCAAAAAGGCTTAGGAGAAGAAAGGCGTGGCATGTTTTGGGGAATTCATGCCGCACCGGATTGCAGGGGGCGGCAGAAAGGGAAAAGTTCATAAGGATAACATCCGGGTGCAGTTTTGCATGCTTTATTTTGCATGGGAACAGCACCTTTTTTTATTGTCTTTTTCCAGTGAAGTAAAACCCAGAGGTCCTCCAGATGTCCTTCATTTCAAAAAAATTACGAAATGGAGGACATTTGAATGTCAGAATGGATCAGGATCAGAGTAAAGGATTTTTATAAAGATGCAGTTGGAGAGCTGGAATACACCTATGTGACCAGAGAAGTCTACGAGGCACTTGCCGATACGTTCCGCAAAGAAGCCCACGCACAGGAAATGCGGGATATCAGACATACGACCAAGGACGGATATACAGAAGGAGAAACGGAAGATCTGGTGGAGCTGACCGGGGAATCGGTAGAGGATACGGTCATCCGGCAGATGGAAATAGAAACCCTGCAGAAAGCAATGCAGTCACTCACCCCGGTGCAGAGAGAGCGGCTGCATTTTTATTTTTTTGAGGGCATGACATACCGGCAGATTGCAGCGAAAGAAGGGGTTGGAGAGAAGAACATCCGGGAGAGCATAAACGGTGCGGTAAAGAAAATAAAAAAATTTTTTGATTAATACCCCCTCAAAACGTGTTTTTCTGTGAGTACCTTATGAGAGGAACTTTTTCTGGACAGATGGTCTCTTCCGGGAATCCTCTCATGTCTCGTGTGTGGATACGACACAGGCAGACAAAACGCACCTTGAAAAATGCCGGAGAGGAATACAGGACTCCGAGCGCAGGATGGAATCACGCCATATCCTGCCAGCCATATCCAGCAGTTCAGATACGTTAGCCGTTTCATGAGCCGTAACCGGGGCGCAGTGACACTCCTGCAGCAATCGGGCAGATGTTCTTTCTGCCAGCCATGCTGTGAAAAAGATCGCATCTAAGGAGCCGAGCGGGAAAGCCGGGGTACAGCCTGTCTGTGGTGGACAGGCGCGAAGAGGGGAATGGCCTATAATGATACACCTTGAGATTAGCCAGCACGCAGTGGTGGAGGTGAGATACCTGTGATGTCTGCCTGTCCGAGTGGCAGGGACCAAAGACAGTCTGGACTGACTGCCCATGAAATGCCGGCTTTGGGATTTTTTCTTCTCTGTTTTGGCGGCGTTTTGGTTCCGGGGAGTAGTGACGAATAGGGACAGACACTTTTTATTTATGAAGTGAAGGATTATGGCAGTAAGACTTAATTACAGAAACCATGCGGCGGAGGGGAACTTCCGCCGTATTCTTGTGGGGTTAAGAAAAACTGAAAAATGGGGAATGGAGGAAAACAGGAGATGAAGAAAGAAGATACCGAAATGATGTTAAGGATTTTTGAAACGGAGAGGGCAGGATATGCCTATCTTTATCCGAGTGATGGAGGGGAGAGGAAAGAGGACTATATCTCGACCACGGCAGAAAATATCGCAAATTATATCGGCAGCCACATGTTTGAGGCTGAAAAGATCGTCATCACAGATATGTGTGACAGGCTGATATTAGATACCTGCGGCTATTTTATCAATAGCTGTCCGAATCAGGAATTCTGCAAGGAAATCAATCCGTTCTTAATCCCAATCCAGATGGGAGAAAAGGACGCAGGAGAGGTGCTTTCAGTCAGCAGGGATGTATCGGAACAGTATTTCCGGGAAGAAGATGAGGCTGCAACCATGGCTGAAATCGGGATGATGTAAAGGTGTTTCTTCTGGGCAAAAGTGTTTGGCTTGGGAGAATGAATTTAACGTTCTTAAATTGCGGGAGGAAAAAGGGAAAAGATGATGGAAGGCGGAGCGAATGAGGTGCGGTATAAGATTGCCGAATTTCTCTTAAAAAGGATGCATGAAGATAAGCTGTTAACCGAGGAAGAATGGGAAAAAATCCGGGTTTTGAATGTCAAGACTTTCTCCCCGGAATTAGCAAAAGTATATCTGTAATAACACTGGATATATAAAGGACTATGTGGTAGTGTATGTTGCTGACAGGGAGTGCAAACCCTTGAAAATACTGGGAAAGGAGAAAAAAGCATGGCAAAAAAAGTGACTGTCATAAAGGCAGCAAAAGCGCAGAAACATACACAGGAAGAACGCAGGCTGAAAGTGTGCGGATATGCCAGAGTCAGTACCGGCAGTCAGGCACAGGCAACTTCCTATACTGCACAGGTCGAGTACTATACGGAAAAGATCGAGAGCAACCCCCTGTGGGAGTTTGCAGGGGTGTATGCGGATGAAGGAATCAGCGGAACAAACGTAAAGCACAGGGATGAGTTCCAGATGATGATCGCAGACTGTGAGGATGGGAACATCGACCTGATCCTTACGAAATCCATCACAAGATTTGCAAGAAATACGGTGGAGTGCATCCAGACCATCCGAAAGCTGAAGGAGATTGGCGTTGGAATCTACTTTGAAAAAGAGAACATCAACACGCTGTCAGAAAAAAGCGAGCTGTTCATTACCATCCTGGCATCGGTGGCGCAGGGGGAATCAGAAAACATCTCAAGCAACAACCGCTGGGCGATACAGAAACGCTTTCAGGATGGAACCTATATCATATCCACACCAGCGTATGGCTATGGAAAAGATGAGGATGGAAATTTAGTCATCATAGAATCCGAGGCAGAAACCGTAAGGTGGATTTATGAGTCTTACTTAAACGGCATGGGAGTGTATGTGATAGCAAAGGCACTGAACCAGAAAGGCATTCCGACAATCCGGGGTGCAGAAAAGTGGCAGGACGGGGTGATACAGGACATTCTGAAAAATCCGATTTATGAGGGAGATATGCTACAACAGAGAACCTATACAGAAACAAGGTTCCCATTTGTCCGCCGGGTAAACAACGGACAGAGAAACCAGTATCTCATCAAGGACAGCCATCCGCCAATCGTCACACATGAGGAGGCAGAAGCGGTGCGGAACCTGATGGCATACCGGGTGGATGTACTGCACATGAACAAGAGTGACTACACCAAAAGATACCTGTTTTCCGGCAGAATCATCTGTGGGGAATGCGGAAGAACCTTCCGGCGGCAGAAAATCTACATCGGGAAACCCTATGAGAAAATCATCTGGACGTGCAGCGGACATGTGGAGGATAAAGAGAGTTGCTGCATGAAAGCCATCCGGGAGGATGTACTGCACCGGGCTTTTACAGACATGTGGAACAAGCTGTACACCAATCAGGGAACGATATTAGAGCCGCTGTTAAAAGAGCTGACAGAACTTGTGGCAGCAAGGCAGGACAGTGAGGAAATCAGACAACTGGATAAGGAAATCAAAGATATAAGCGGGCAGAGCCAAATCCTAAACCAAGTCATGAGGAAAGGATATATGGACTCTGCTCTTTTTATGGAGAGCAGTAGCAAGCTTGGCTGGCAGCTGACGGAATGCAGAAGAAAAAAGACACTTTTGACCAGAAAGCTGCGGAGGACAAAAGAAATTGTACGGACCGAACAGCTTATCCAACTGATTGCAGAACAGGACGGATTAAGGGAGGAGTTTGACGAGCAACTGTTTAAAATGACAGCGGAGAAGATCGTGGTCTCCAAAGAACACGACATCACCTTCTGCCTATACAACGGACTGAAACTGACGGAGAGGGGAGGTGGACAGGATGCAGTGGCACATGCCAATCGGCTATAAAGTTGTGGATGGAAAAATCACCATCTGCGAAGAGCAGAGAAAGATTGTGGAACAGATATTTACAGACTATGACAGCGGAGTGGCGGCAGGCAGGATCGCCCAGAACCTGAAAGGGAGAAACATATGCAATGCAAAAGGGAAAGTGTCCTGGACCCATGCATCCATTGGCAGGATACTGGAAAACCCAAGCTACCTTGGCACAGAATACTATCCGCAGCTCATAGGAGAGGAACTGTTTGAGAGAGTCCAGCGCAGACGGGAAAAGGTGAGGGCAGAGCTTGGAAGGGCAGACCACCGACCCGGCAGGGATGAAAGAATCCTTTTCGGAGGTGTCATCTGGTGTGCAGAATGCGGGGCAGTATGCAGCCATATCCAGCCGAACCACAAAAAAGAGCGTGGCGGCACTGCCAAGTGGAAGTGCAGGAACTATGTGACTGGCAGAGCAAAAAACTGCAGGAACAGTTTTATTACAGACGGGCAGGCAAAGCAGGTGTGTGTAGAAGCCATCAATGCAGTGATACGAAACAAAGGCCTGCTCCGGGTACAAAGGCAGGAGGAAAAGCTCAGTCCTCAGTACCGGGTTCTGGAGCGGAACCTGCAGCACATGAAAGAAGAGCAGGAACGCACAGAGACAGACCTGATGAAACTGCTCTATGAAAGGGCAGAGGAACGATACCGGACGCTGGAGGTCAGGGATGGGGAGTTCCGGACAGAGGAGATCAAAAACATCCTTGCAGGAAAAAAGGAACTGGAAACATTTGATGAAAATTTATATAGAAAAATAATCGCACGCATCTGGGTGCATGGTGGAAACATGGCAGAAGTGGAGCTTATCAATGGGAGCCGTGTCACAGCCGGATACAAGGATTAGGAGGGAGAGCAGATGGCAGAAACAGCAAAAAAGATCAGCATGATACCTGCCAAGGTGCAGTATGACCGGAATGTGAAACTGTCAGAGAAGAAAATGAAGGTCGCTGCCTACTGCCGTGTCAGTACGGAACTGGAAGAGCAGGACAGCAGCTATGAGGCACAGGTGGAGTATTATACCAGCAAGATATCGGAAAACGAAAACTGGAAAAATGCCGGCATCTATGCGGATGACGGAAAGAGTGGAACAAACACCAAAAAGAGGGCAGACTTTAATGCCATGATACAGGATGCCCTTGCCGGAAAAATCGACATGATCCTTACAAAGTCGGTCAGCAGGTTTGCGAGGAACACGGTAGACTCGCTGGTGACCATCCGAAAACTGAAGGAAAAGAATGTGGCGGTGGTGTTCGAGAAAGAGGGGATCAATACACTGGAGGGAACCGGCGAAATCCTTATCACCATCTTAAGCAGCCTGGCACAGGAGGAGAGCCGCAACATCAGTGAGAACATCCGCTGGGGAGTCGTGAGGAAATTTGAAAAAGGCAAGGTCATCGTAAACTGCACAAAGTTCATGGGATACACCAAAAACGAGGATGGTGACCTGGTCATCGTACCCGAAGAGGCAGAGATCGTAAAGCTGATTTTCCGGCTTTATCTGGAGGGCTACAGTACCGGGAAGATCGCAAAGCATCTGGAAGAGCAGGGAATCAAGACCGCCACAGGGCAGGACAAATGGCATTCCACGGTAATAGACAAAATGCTCCGCAATGAAAAATACATGGGAGATGCATTACTGCAGAAAACCTATACGGTGGATTTCATGACAAAAAAGAAAGTCAAGAACACTGGAATCGTACCGCAGTATTATGTGGAAGATGACCATGAGGCGATTATCCCGAAGGAGCTGTTCTACAGGGTACAGGAAGAGATGATGCGGAGGGCATCCTTATGCAAGGCGGCTGTCACCCGGAAGAAGAACCAGAGGAGCAGGTATTCCTCCACCTATGCACTGACCGGCATGCTGATCTGCGGAAAATGCGGACAGGAGTACAGGAGAGTCACCTGGGCGAGAAACGGGAAAAAGAAAGTGGTCTGGAGATGCAGCAATCGGCTGACCAACGGAGTGAAGAAATGCGGGGAATCCGAGACACTCGAAGAGAACGCATTAAACAGGGCGGTGATGGAAGCCATCCACAGGATCACAAGTGATGATATGGAATTTATGGAACACTTCCGGCAGAACATCATCCATGTCATCGGGAGCTATGGCACCGCAAAAGAGTCCGGGGAATACGAGGAAAAGATAAAAGAAAAACAGGAAGAGATGGTGGCACTGATTGCAGAGAATGCAAAGACCGGTTCCTACACACCGGAGTTTGATGAACGCTACCGAATCATAGCAGAAGAAATCAATGCCTTAAAAGAGGCACAGAAAACAGCCAGAAACGAGAAACGGATGGCTGACAGTTATGAACAGAGAATCCAAGATATCGACCATTACTTAAGCACAAGCACCTGCCAGATACAGGAGTTCGACAATGACCTTGTCAGACGGCTGATCTCGACCATCAAAGTGGAATCCAGCGAGAAGCTGCTGATACAGTTCCAGTCAGGCATTGTCATGGAACAGGAGATTCGATATGAGTAAGGCTGCGGCAGGAATGGCAGCAAGTAAATAGGAAACGTTGTTCCTGCCAGTTTATGGTAAGAATAAAATGCCCGATGATCCGGGCGTTTTATTGTTGGCATAAAAATAGGAAAGGACAGCAGGAGCAGAAAGCATATAACGGAAAATGAGTAAAAGAAAGTGGATATAAAAAAGTACATGAAGTAAGTGTGCGACAGGAGGAGAAAAGCGTATGAATTATGAGCAACTGATAGAAGAACTGAGGGAGGAAATGTTACAGCTTGTAAATACGAAATGTGATGCACTGCTCCAGATGCACCAGAGTGGGGAGTTGCGGACAAATATGAAAGATACAATCCGGGAAAGCAGTCTTATCACAGTGTCCCCGGCAGAACTGAAAGGGAAAAAACCGCTGGCAGTCCAGTTCGCGCGGGGAGAATGGATAGAAACACCTACATGGAGAAAGGTGGCACAAAAGATTTTGCAGGCCTGTAATGAACAGCCGGATATCCATGAGCGTTTTATGGAAATGTGTGGAAAAGTAGCCGGACGCTGGAGGACGATCCTTGGCAGTTCACCGGAAGAAATGGATGTACCGATAAAGGTGGATGAGGAACTTTATTTTGAGGGAAAATTTGACACCGAAGCGATGTTAAACATGTTAGAGAAAAAGGTGCTGGAACCGGCAGGGGTTGATTACAGCAGCATTAAAATCCGGTATATGGGAAAAGGGCAGGAAGCAGCAAAAAGTTTAGAGCAGGATGTTTTGGAGCAGGAGGGGCAGGAACAGCATGCACCGGTGCAGACAATGTAAAAAATGGACGGAATCAAGACTCCAAGTCTATGACAGGTTTGGAGTTTTTCTTATGTTCCTTTTCCAAATGTAAAAATTGATTGTATAAAAGAAATGGGTAAGTTATAATATAGGTGTGGTCAGATGCCTTTTTGGGGATGACTATATCTGTTACAAAAAGGAGGAAGGCCAGTGAATACAGAATTGAAAAATGCAGTGAAAGCAACAGACTCAAAAGCACAGTATGATACGAGTGCAAAGCGTCTGTTAGGACAGAAGAGCATACTGGCACATATACTGGTAAAAACAGTTGATGAGTTTAAGGGCATGAATCCCAAGGATGTGGTCGACTGCATTGAGGGAACACCACATATCAGTACGGTACCGGTAGAGCCTGGACTCACAAATGCAGCCAGCGAAAAAAATGGTGAGAGACTGGTCGGTTTCAACACAGAAAATGAAGAGATCAATGAAGGTCTGGTAAGATTTGATATCGTTTTTTATGTGCGTATGAGAGACGGATTGTCACAGATCATCATAAATGTGGAAGCACAGAAAGATGAGCCGAAGGGATACGAAATCTTAAACCGGGCAATCTTTTATGTGAGCAGACTGATCTCATCACAAAAAGAACGTGATTTTGAGAATTCCAGCTACGATGACATTAAGCGTGTATATTCGATCTGGGTATGTATGAACATGGAAGAGAGCAGCATGAGCCATGTGCATCTCACAAAAGAAGATTTGATCGGTTCCTATCAATGGAAGGGAAATCTTGATCTGCTGAATATCATAATGCTTGGACTGGCAAAGAATCTGCCGGAACATGATGAGACATATGAACTGCACCGTCTGTTATGTGCGCTGCTGTCACAGGAACTTACAATAGATGAAAAACTAAACATAATTGGAAATGAATACGATATTCCTATTGAGGAGAACTTCAGGAAGGATGTGAGCGTTATGTGTAACTTGAGTCAGGGAATTGAAGAAAAGGGTATTGCGATTGGACGTGCGGAAGGTGAAGCAGGACTCATTATGAAAATGTATAAGAATGGTTTTACAGCAGAGCAGATAGCTTCAGCCACAGATAAGGATATAGAAGAAGTGAAAGCGATTATTGCAGGGAAGGAACCTGCACTTGCATAAAGTTATGTAAGAAAAAGAGAGCCTTTGAGTTTAAATAACTTGGAGGCTCCTGTTATATTAGGAATATTGAAATTAGATGGATATTTGGAATTAGGTAATAACTAATAGAGAGTGATTAAGATGATAGAAAAAGTACAGGAAAGCCATTTATATATGTGGTTAAAGGAAAAAGATAGTAAATTTTTAAGTAAGTTAGATGAAACTATAGAATATGCTAATACGATATTACCGCAAATTAATAATGTTTTTGCAAGTTATACAGTTCATGGTGTAAGACATTCTATAAATGTGATGGAATATATGTATGCACTTGTTGTGGATATAAATAAATTAAGTGAATTAGAAGTAGCATTACTTATATATAGTGCATTGTTGCATGATATTGGAATGATTGCAAATGTGGACGAAATTAAGGAAATCAAAGCAGACCATGCGATATTGGGTGAAAGAAAATATAGTAAAGTACTTGAGAAATATGGGGATGAAATGACCGCTTTGCAAGAGTGCGTAAGGCCGGTACATGGTAAACGTGCGAGAGATTATATTGAGACAAAGATGGATGAAAGGTTATTTTTGATTCCAGAATCAACAAATATTTCATTTAAATCTGAACTTGCACAAATATGCATGTCGCATAATGAAGATTTTGAATGGATAAAAAAGAACTTGCATAATGATGAAAAAAAGGGACATTTTGATCTTAATGCACAGTATATCTCTGTGCTACTTAGAATATCTGACTATTTGGATATTGATGAGCAAAGAGCACCATTATATTTATATAAATATTTGAACCCAAAGGAATTTAGTGATTTAGAATGGAAACAACATTTTGTGATAGAGAACTATGATAAAATAAGAAGAAACCCTAAAACAAATGAATTAGAAATTTTCTTTCAGGGTACAAGTCAGGACCCATCTGTTCATAGAAAACTTTTAAAATACTTTGATGCTATTAATGGAGAATTAAAAAATGCTGTAGATTTATGTGAAAGTTTTGTAGACGAGAAATATCTATTACCATTAAAAACAAATGTAGTAAACCAAATTCAATCGAAGGGTTTTAGTTTTTCTGATTTAAGACTTTCTTTGGATTATAATGCAGTGACCAATTTATTGATGGGAGAGCATATTTATGGTGATAGAAAATATGGGTTAAGAGAATTAATACAAAATTCAATTGATGCATGTAAGACTATGGAAGAATCGGCCACTAAAATGGAAAAATTTAGATATCAAAATTATCAGCCATATATTTCAGTGATTTTGGACAAAGATCGAAAAAAAGTTATGGTTATGGACAATGGTAGTGGTATGTCTATAGATATTTTGAAAAAGTATTTTCTGAATGTTGGTGTATCTTATTATGCGTCAGATGATTATAGGCTACAAGATAGAGAATATTCGCCAATAGGGCATTATGGAATAGGTTTTTTGGCATGTTTTATGCTATCCGATAAAGTGGAGGTTAATACAGTTTATTATAATGAACAGAAAATGAATCGAATTTCATTTGAAAGAAACAGTGAGTACATATGCCTTACTTATGAAGATACTGTAAGACAGCAGGGAACAGAAATAATTTTAGATTATGACCAATGTTTAAGTGTGTTCAATAATAATATAGAAAGATTGGTATCTTTTATAGAAAATAATTTTTTGGATTGTGGAATACCGATTAAAATATCAACAATGGAAAAAGGTGTATCAATGCCATTGGAATGTAATATTAAGAGGATTGAAACAATAATTGCAGAAAACATATGTCTTTCAGAATACTTAAGTGGTATAGAGGCATTCATTGATTGTAGCTATAAACAAATAAATTTTGCAAAATATTTAAGTGACATAAATGGGTACGAGAGTTATTGCTATAATGAAGAGGAGTATTCGGTGGATGAAGAAAATATATCCATTAAAAACTTTGTTAAAGATGGGAAAATTACATTCTTGAAAATTCCGATTATTACAGAAGATGAAGAAAGTGAATTCCTTAAAGCCTATGATGTTTTAGAAGATTACCAAGAAGCACTTGATAAGATAGGAAATTATGAAGCTATAAATATATGGGGAGATGAAGATGAGTTTGAAGATTACGATTTTATAATAGAAGAGTCAAGTGAGAGCATTATTGGTGGATATACATTAGGCGGATTTAGAAATCAGTTTCATCATGGCTCTTTAACACCAGTAAAGCCAGAAATTATAAAAAAAGGAGTTGTCACAGGAGAATCAAATGCTGTTTTGCCTTATAATGAGGAAAATATATTTAAAGGAAGATTTAGTTGGGAAAATACTGATACATGCTATGTTAAGAATGTTTTACTATCAGGATTAAGGATTAAGATACCATATCTTGTTGATGGAGTAATATTAAAGGGAGCCGTTATTAATATTTTTAATCGAGAATTTATCCCGAATGTTTCTAGAAATAATATAAGTGCATCGCAACAGGAAAAATTATCTTATGCAATAGGAAAAGCAATTCATTTATGGATTAGAGATCATGCTGAATTATCTACAGAGCAAAAAGCTTTGTTAGATGTTTTTATTGAGACAAAATATAAAGAGACAAATTCTTGTTTATCATAGAAACATAACGAAAATTACAGGAGGTTGAACATGCCAAGTTTATTTACAGAAGATACATACGAACAAGCAATCATTGAATTGTTTGAAAACATGGGCTATGACCACCTCTACGCTCCGGATTTTGATAGAGATTATACCAGTCCGCTTCTGGACTCTATTCTGAGAGATAGCTTGGTGCGTATCAACCGTGGTCTGCCTGTAGAAGCTATAGATGAGGCACTAGCCAAATTGAATACTTTTGATACTGGAAGTCTGTTGCAGAAGAATATGATATTTATGGATTATCTGCAAAATGGCGTCACGGTTAAGTTCTTTGAGAAGGGCGAGGAGCAATCGTCCATTGTACGTTTGATTGATTACGCAAATGTAAAGAATAACTCTTTCTATGTGGTAAATCAGTTTACATTCCTTGAAAACGGAAATAACCGTCGTCCGGATATTATTTTATTTATTAATGGATTGCCGCTTGTTTTGATGGAATTAAAGAGTCCGGCGAAAGATGAAGTGGGAGCGGAGAATGCATTCCATCAGATTCGCAATTATATGCAGGACATACCATCTATCTTTTATTATAACGCAATCTGTGTAATTAGCGATTTGTCTACGAATAAAGCAGGAACGATCACTTCCGGATTAGATCGCTTTATGGAATGGAAAACAAAAGACGGCAATTACGAAGATACTGCGTATGCCTCCTTTGAAACTTTCTATGAGGGTATGTTCCGAAAGGAACGTTTACTTGATATTTTGAAGAATTTTATTCTTTTCTCAGGCGTTAGCAATAGTCGTTTCAAAGTATTAGCCGGATATCATCAATATTTCGCAGTCCGCAAAGCAATCGAAAAAGCAAAGGTAGCAACTAAGACCGACGGCAAGGGTGGCGTGTTCTGGCATACACAGGGCTCCGGTAAGTCATTATCTATGGTTTTCTATGCACATTTATTGCAGGATGCATTAGACAGTCCGACCATCGTAGTTATGACAGACCGTATTGATCTAGATGATCAGCTTTATGCACAGTTCTCACAATGCGCAGATTTCTTGCGTCAGACACCGGTACAGGCGGAGAGCAAGGAACATTTGAAGTCACTTCTTGATGGCAGAAATGCAAATGGAATTATATTTACTACGATGTTCAAGTTTGAACGTGGAGAGAAGGCTTTGTCTGAACGCGGAAACATTGTTGTCATGGCAGACGAAGCACATCGTGGGCAGTATGGTTTTGATGAAAGAATCGTTATGTCAGAGAATGAAAACGGTGAAAAGGAAGCGCATACTGTAATTGGTCATGCTCGTATTATCCATGACGCATTGCCGAATGCTACATTTATCGGATTTACCGGTACACCGATTTCAGCCAAAGACAGAAATACTCGTGAAGTTTTTGGTGATTATATCGATGTTTATGATATGACACAGGCGGTGGAAGACGGTGCTACTCGCCCGGTTTATTATGAAAGCCGAGTTGTTCATTTGAAGCTGGATGAGAACACATTAGCATTAATTGATTCCACTTACGATGTCTTAGAGCAGCAGTCCGACGCACAAACAATCGAGAAGAGCAAAAAAATGCTTGGTCAAATGGAAAGCGTGCTGGGAGCTGATTCTACGATAGAATCTCTCTGTGATGATATTGTTGAACATTACGAAAAATATAGAGCAAATCTTCTGACGGGTAAAGCTATGATTGTGGCGTATTCTCGTCCGATTGCAATGAAAATCTATCGCCGTATCTTGAAAATTAGACCCACATGGACGGATAAAGTCGGTGTGGTTATGACTGGCGGCAATAATGACCCGGAAGATTGGAGAGAGATCATCGGAACTAAATCGCACAAAGAGGAGCTCGCAAGGAAGTTTAAAGATAACAATGACCCGATGAAGATTGCCATTGTAGTTGATATGTGGCTCACCGGTTTTGATGTGCCTTCTTTGGCTACCATGTATGTGTATAAGCCGATGCATGGTTATAACTTGATGCAGGCTATTGCCCGTGTTAACCGTGTATTCAAGGATAAAGAGGGCGGATTGATCGTAGACTATGTT
>OKVP01000746.1_pt1 | contig 13783 bp, 8 predicted proteins | sample 1604821 | NCBI WGS metagenome assembly OKVP01 (sample SAMN01760946, study PRJEB22395) | human gut metagenome | reverse complement strand
CCGCCGTTGTCACCTTTTAACGTAAGGATGATGACGGCGAAAATATTATATAAAGGAACGCAGCCGATAATCATTAAAGGAGCCATGCCGACGCTGTCATACATATTGTTGATGAAAGCAAGTCCTAAAATGGCGGCGCTGCTGCGGTAAGAGCCCTGAATAAAGGCACCTTTTTGCTCTTCATTTTTCATGAATTTCTCGGTAAGTCCCCACAAAACGGCGATGGAAAAAATAGTGACAGAAAAACAGAATAACACATATTTTCCGTCAAAGGCAGAACCTACATTATTTTCTGTCAAATCTGAAAATAAAAGAGCCGGCAGTGCGATGCGGAATACGTAGCGGTCCGCTGTTTTGGTAAATTCATCGTTGATAATTTTTGTTGTTTTCAAAACCTTTCCTAAGATGATAAGTAAAAAAATAGGAAGTGTGGCGTTAATACTGTAAATTAAGTTTGACATAATAATTCCCCTTCTTAGGCCATCTCTAGAGTAGACCTACAAAACTATTTTACCATGTTTGTCAAGAGTATCGTGACAAATGGCGGTCTTTGTGGTACGATAAAACTATCCATAGTTTAAAAATTTTGATGGAGGTAATTAAGTATGTTAGAACAGTTAAAAAAAGAAGTATACGAAGCAAACATGGAGCTTCAGAAAAAAGGACTTGTCATCTACACTTGGGGAAATGTAAGCGGAATTGACCGCGAAAACAATTATGTTGTTATTAAGCCAAGTGGTGTTGAATACGATGAATTGACGCCGGATGATATGGTTGTTGTTGATTTTGACCAGAATGTAATCGAAGGAAAATACCGTCCGTCTTCGGATACGGCAACACATATTGAATTGTACCGTGCATATCCTTCTTTAGCAGGTGTTGTCCACACGCATTCAACGTGGGCAGTAACATTTGCGCAGGCAGGAATGTCGATTCCGGCACTGGGAACGACACATGCGGATTATTTTTACGGAGATATTCCGTGCACAAGAGATTTGACCGCAGAGGAAATTAACTTGGATTATGAGAGAAATACGGGACTTGTCATTATCGAGACAATTGGGGATAAAGACCCGATGGAAGTTCCGGGAATCGTTGTAAAGAACCACGGACCATTTGCGTGGGGAACAAGCCCGGCAAATGCCGTTTACAATGCGGTTGTTTTGGACAAAGTAGCAGAAATGGCGCACCATACACTGACATTAAATCCTCGTGTAAAACGCGCGCCACAGTATTTGATGGATAAGCATTATTTCCGCAAACACGGAGCCAATGCTTATTATGGACAGGATAACTAATTTTCGTTATTTCTTCTCCGCGAGAGGGACAGGGCATCCTGTAAGACTTCCTGTTTGCCATCACGAAAACGAATAACAAGAGAATAGGTACCGCTGTACATTTCCGTTAGAGGAACGGTAAGTGTGTAGCGGTATTTTTCGTACAAAGATTCATCAAGCGGCGGATTCGTCAAATCAAGCTGATAAATGCGGTCCGGATGACTGAATACAATTTCCTGAATCAAGTCACCGGTTGTGTTTACTAACAAACTGTCACCGTTTATGGAAAATGTAATGCCGTAAGTATTTTTCATAAATTCTAAATCAGTGGCAGAAGATGTCTCTACGGAGGCTGCCTTGTAAAAGACCGGTGCTTTGAGCCAGCCGACGACCGAAAATTCAATTTTTTCCAGACATTCTCCAAAATGCGAAAACTGCTCTAACGAGTCGCTGATGACGGATTCGAAAAATTCCTGCTTCAGATGTGTGGCAGGAGAAGTTACTTCTCTTTCATAAGGGGAGTAGATATGCTGGATTGCACCGGTTTCCCGATTGATTTCCAATAATAACTTGTCTCCTTTTTTGGCATCTGAAGAAAGCACTAACAAGTTTTTGTTTTCCGCAGAAATTTCGCCATATACGTCAAAAATGCCATCACCCACATAGTAGGTGCGGTAACATCTGCCAAGCAAATCCACCTCATATATGTGTGTTGGTAAAAGCCCCTGTTCGGTTTTTACCAGATAGTCCGGATGGACAATCAGAAAGTGTCCGTCCGAGAGAGGAATTAAATTATCATCTTTTGCCGGAAGCGATAAGAAATAACGATACATTCCCTGTTTGTCCTGCACGCATGGATAATGGTTTGTTTCGCTCAATGTGCCGGTATGCAATGTGATTTCACGGCTTTTAATAGGCTGGTTTGACTCGTCATATAATGTCAAAGTAATGATATTATCCGTGTTCTCGCATAAGCCGAAAACAGGAAGCACGTGATTGGTTGTGTACGTCATGGAATCGTAGTGCCAGGGCATACAAAAATCGCTCACAACTGTGTAAGATAAACGGCATCTTGTGTCGGTGTGAAACATGCAAAGTGCAGTGAGCGGTGTGATGCCATAGGGATTTAACAAAAGTTCCATCGACTCAAATGAAGTCGAGGCATCGTGGCTTCTTGCCCATAAAAGATTTTCTGCCATCCTTGTTTTCTCAGTCAGAGAAATTGTCACCGGAATCTGGCCGGATACCGTTTGATTTAAGCGCAGACGGTTAAGGCTCATAAAATCAATTTTATATTGTGTGACATGACTTTTCAGCCATGAAGTGATTTTGTTTGACATAAGATAAAATCTCCTTTGTACTTTTTACCCATTTTACCTATATGGTGTAATTATAGCAAAAAAAATATGTAAAAAGTATGTTTTTTTGTATAAATCACTCTTTTTTTACATATTTGCGGCACCGGACGAGCAGGTAAATGTTTGGAAGAAGGAGGAAAAGGTTAATAAAATCGGTCATTTCCCAGACAAGAGCAAGTGGCATAATGCCTCCGGAAAAAATCATAATGAGGTAAAGAGTCTGGTAAAAACGCTCATATTTTCCCTGAAACAAATAGTCAAATCCCTGCTTGCCAAGGTAACTCCAGCCAATTAAGGTGGCAAGAGCAAAACTGATAATGGCAATAGATAAAATTTCATCACCGAAAAATGGAAGTTTTCCAAATGCGGCTGTCGTTAAGGCGGAGGCGGGAAGCGTCTGCCATTCGGACGGAAATTCCAACTGATAGCAGACAAGTACAAGTCCGGTGATGGCGCAGAGAACGACGGTGTCCCAAAAGGTAGCGGACATGGAAATGGCGGCCTGTTTGACGGAATCATCTTCTGAGCAGTGGCCGGCAATCAGGCCGGTTGTGCCAAGCCCGGATTCGTTTGTAAAAAGACCCCTTGCCACGCCATAGCGGATGGCTTTTGCCATCGTGTATCCGGCAAAACCGCCACCGACGGAAGGCAGCGCAAAAGCGGAGGAAAAAATTAATTTCAGAGAGGGCAGAAGATAATCTGAGTGCAGAATGAGATAGAGAAGACATCCGCCAAAGAAAAAAATAGCCATAGTCGGCACAATGGCGATGGAGACATTTTCAATCCATTTGCGTCCCTGCATTAAAATTAATCCCACAAAAAAAGCGGTTATAATCGCACAAGTGGCAGGCGGAAGCGAAAAGACCTGATGACAGGTTTCGGTTATTGCGTTGCTTTGTGTGGTGCATCCGATAAAAAATGCAGATAGCGTGAGCGCGGCACTGTAAAGAAGTGCAAGCGTTTTTTTGTGCAGTAAAAAATGAAGAATATACATGGGTCCACCGTGTCCCTGATAGCGGAAATGGTGGCACAAAAACGTTTCGGCGTAAGTGGTTGCCATGCCCAAAAGCCCGGTGAGCCAGCACCAAAACACAGCACCCGGTCCGCCTAAGAAAACGGCGGTGGAAATGCCTATAATATTTCCGGTTCCAAGCGTAGCAGCGAGCGTTGTTGTGAGCGAGCCAAAACGCCCAAATCCCTTTTTGTTTTTGCTGCCATCGGAAAGAGAAAGGGAGATGCCATATCCGATTTTTCGCTGCACAAGCCGTAAACGCAGGGTGAAGTAGACATGTGTGCCAAAAAGCATAACAAGAATAGGACCATTCCATAAAAGCTGATTTACATCAATTAAAAGTTTCAATCACAGACTCCTTTGGTTTCCTTTAGTTCATTGTATGAAAAATTTTGGCAAGTCATACTTTTGACAAGACCGTTTGCTAATCTCGTGGATAAATGAGATTTGGAGGAAGCTATGAAGAAACAATTCACATTCATCGAATCGATGATAAAGGTGGGAGTGATTGGTTTCGGCGGTGGAAATGCACTGATTCCGGTATTGGAGCAGGAAGTGGTAAACGAAAAAAAACTGGTAAGTAAAGATGAGTATGACAAGTCGGTTATTGCCGCAACGCTGACACCGGGGGCACTTCCGGTTGAAATTGCATCGGGGATTGGTCTGCATGTCGGCGGCATCGGTGGGATGCTCGCGGGCGGTGTATTGATGGCTCTTCCGGGAGTTGTGTTTACGGTATTGTATTTAATGCTGCTTAGCGGTGCGGATTCTAATATTTTACAGCAGATTCAGTATGCTTCCATCGGCATTACAGCGTTTATTTTGTGCCTTTTGACGCAATACATTGTGCAGACATTAAAGTCGTACCGCCACTCTAAATTCCGGGTGGCCGCATGGTTCGTAATTCTATTTGTGTTTATTGCAACGGGTGGAAATTATCTTTGCCGTATTTTTGGATTAGAAATCCGGCTTCCTAAATTTTCGACAATCCAGATACTTCTGCTTACACTTTTAGGAAGTGTTGTTGTAGGATTATTGTACCAGAAAAAGGTGAAAAAGAAGGATAAAAAGCCAAAACTGGCAGCCGGAAAACTGGGGGGCAGACTTTTGTTATGGGTTTTATTTCTGCTTTTATTTTGTCTGCCGGCACTTTTTATGATGTGGCGTGAGACGGCGGGCCTTGTAGGGCAGGGCGCTGTGTCTTCCTTTTTGTCATTTGGTGGCGGAGATGCCTATTTATCCATTGCCGACGGTCTTTTTGTGCCGGAATATATTTCAGAAAGTGACTTTTACAATCATCTGGTTGTAATCGTAAATGTGCTGCCAGGGTCTATTTTGTGCAAGACTTTGGCTGGGATCGGTTATTTGTACGGAAAGGCGGTCGTTGGAACGACAGCCGGTGGATTTGCCTTTGCGGTAGCGGGATTTGCCTGTAGTGTTGCCTGCTCCTGTTTTGTCTTTTATCTGGTTTACCACTTGTATGACAGACTGGAAGGATGTGCCGTTTTTAAGGTAATCAAAAAGGCAATTCGCGTTGTTGTTTCGGGACTTTTGCTTACCGTGATGACAGGGCTTTTGTTATCTGAGATGGAGATTAATTCAAATCCTGCGATTCCGCGTTTGGCGGTTCCGGGAATGATTGCTTTCTTTTATTTCGTAAATCTGATATTATATCATAGGAAATAGTGAGAGAGAACGCATTATGATTTTTGAGATTGGGCAGTAGATAGACTTAGGCCATCTAAATATTTGATCAATATTGCTCAATGAAGATGAATATAAATAGACGAAAAATAATAAATCATGTATAATCATAAATATGCATCTATAGTTACAAAATATGAAATAAAATATAAGAAAAACGGATATAATACAACAAATTATGTAACTTTAGATACACTTTTTAACACAAAAATCTAGAGCAAAATAATAAATGAGGTGATGAAAATGCCATTAACAAATATAGAGGCGGATAATTTTACGGTATTTGATGATATAAAAATTCCATGCATTGGATAAAATTTCTTTTGCTGGAATAAACACACTTGTGAGATCAGACATTTGCTTTTCCCATTTTTCCTCTGTTGTAATCTCCGCATCCCATTTTTTGGTTTATATCTATTTCTTCATTACTATAGTTATATTGTAATAGGTTTTGTTGACTCATACTTGTACTTTCCCAGAATTTAATAGTTACATGTTTTACATTGGCTTTACCTTTTACTGTAATTTTCTTTATCTGGCTTGTACCATCTGTTGGCATCTTTACACTAATATAAAACTCATTTCCACTTTTAATTTGATTTATATTAGAATATTTAGAATATTGATTATCATTTATACGTTTTTCAAAACATTTTATTTCCATTTTTGAATTTTTATCTGTTATTACATTAATTTCTGATAATTTTTCAGGAAATTCATATTTAAATGGTCCTACTCTTAAATATTGTTCATTTCCTTCTGTATATTGTGTTACTTTTATTTTACTTTTATCTGTTTTATCAGTTATTTGTGTCAAATTTCCATTTTTGTAATTATTAGCATACTCTTCTGCTTCTGTTTCTATTGATGTATTAAAATTACCTTTTGAATTATTTACGAAATCCTGTTTAATTCCATGTTTATATCCAACTTCTGAACGCCATGTTCCTAAATAATTCCATATTGCATTTTGCACTGGTAAATTTTCAACATCACTTCCTCCATAATTTTCTAATGTTCCTCTTTTATTTGATAAAATTGCTGCCAATTTAGCATTATGCCAACTCTCTACTGTTGCACCATTTCCTGTTGATTTATTTCCTGTTATATTTATTTCAGTAATTAATTTATATGTAGATCCATACATACTTTGATGGTGTTGTGCACAAAGTAAAGTTTCATTATAGCATAAATCATTATATGAAAAATACTTTGATTCAGCATTTACTGAATTCGTAATAACAAAACTTCCTAGTAATATCATAAAACATAAAACTGCTAATTTTTTTATCTTACTCATTTTTATACCTCCTTTCCTTTCTATTTTCTATCACCTTTTATATATTTTTTTCTTATTATAATAAATGTTGGAATTCCTAATGCAATTATAGCTATAATTGTAATTGCTATATAAACTTCTCCACCTGTTTTTAAACTTAATATTGCATCTGCTGAACCATAATCACTTTCTCCATTTACTCTATTTCCAGGAGTTGATTTGCTATCAGCTATTCCTAGTTCATTATAACTTTCTGCAATTTCTGCTGTATTATTTATTAAACCTGTATTATTTTCTGTCATTGCCTTTGTTAATGTCAATTTAACTGATTTTGATTGTCCTGCTGTTATTTTTTCGTTTGCTAAACTTGTATTATAAAGATCTGTTCCTGTTTGATACCAATCTTTATTTAATTCAGAACTAAATTTCAAGTCACTTGGCATGTAATCTACTATTTTTCTTACATATCCGTCAACTTCACCTATGTTTGTTACTTTTATTTCGTATTCAATAATAACTGTTGTTCCATTAATTTTCTTTCCATCTAATTCTGCTTTGGCTACAGTTGCATCAGTATATTCTTTTACTGTTGTTCCTGCTGAATTTTGAATTAGTATTTTACTAATATATTTGTCTAATCTAAAGTTAAAGTTCTTTAATTCAATTAATCCAATATTAATATTAGAAACATTTTCATTATTTATTTCTATAATATCTGTTGAAGCTACTTGTTGTTTTTCGTTTTCTATTGATAATTCATTTGTCATAACATCTGAATTTCTGCTTTCATCAACATTCTCTGCTTTGTATTTTGTTAATGCATATTGAGTTTTATTATATTCAAATACAACAATGTATTTTCCGCTTCCTATATTATTTAATACATACACTCCATTATCATTTGTTGTTGCCTCTAGTACGTTTCCTTTTGTGTCTTTAACTAAATTGTTTGTTTTTGTATTTAATAAATGTACTTTTATATTAGATAATGTTTTTTCTGAATCATCTCTTTGTCCATTTGCATTTTCATCAAACCAAGCAACACCTGTTATCATTTTGCTTCCATTTGCAATATCTTCATTACCTTTTCCATCCTCATCTTTATCTGTATCTGCGTTTTCTTTATTTGCTTCAATAATATGATTTATTTCTGAAGTCGTTGCAACTCTTTCTCCTAACATCTCTGCATATGCAACATTTGTAATTGGTTCTGCATTTGTTCTATCTACTGAATATTTTACTGTAGTTGATATTTTAATTGTGCTCTCAGATTGTGAAGCTATATCACAAGAAATTTCTATATCATTTATATCTTTATATGCTTCTATTGTTTCATCATCAAATGTTACACTATCTACTGTTAAACTACTTGGTATTTTATCTATTATTTTTAGTCCACTTACTCCTTCTGTTCCATTATTTTTTACTGTAATTGTATATTCAATGTTATCTCCTGCTTTTACATATTGACTTTGTGTGTTCGTCGTCATATTTAATGCAACATTTACTTTATTTATATTTTCTTCTATACGATTAGATTTATATTCACTTTTTCCTTCTTTGGCTATTACTGAGAATCCTATTTTATTTGTACTATCTAATTTTTTAATAGACATATCATAACTTAAAACTTTTACTTCTCCAGCTCCCAAAGAACCTATATTCATTTCGTCTCTATAATCTATTTCTTCACTATTTATAGATTCATCTTGATTTGCATTTTCTCCTGTTTTCATTCCTGTTAATAATACTACTCTAGATGGTTCTATATTATCAGATTTATTAGTATTTATTATTACATCTTCGCTTTTAGAATTTGCTAAATTTTCTATAATAGCAAAATATCTTACTGTTCCAGATTCATATAAATCTACTTTTCTATCAGTAACTCTTTTTACACTTACTCGTATATCTCCACTTTCTGTTAATAATTGAGATTCATTTGATTTTTTAATAACATCTCCATATTGTGCTTGTACTGTATTTAATAATTTTGTTCCTGACTCAACTCCAGCATTTACTCTTACTTCATATGTTCCTGTTATAACTTCTCCAGCTCTTATTTTATCTATTTTAGCATTATAAGTTTTATCAGTTAATTCTTTATAATAAGAAGCTCCTGTATATTCATAATTTTCTTGTGGTTCTACTAATGTTGTACCTTCTGGAACATCTCCTTGTAATGTTACATTTGTAAGATCTTCACTTCCTACATTAGATACTTCAATTTTATATTTAATAACTTCTCCGTTTTTTACTGTACTATTAGATGCTACTTCTGAACCAGAAACTGTTGGAGTTAGTTTTGTTTCTAATTTTGGTCCTATTCCTGTTTCTAATTCTATAGTAGTTGCTTTCATTTCGCCTTCAGTTTTTGATAGGCTGTTTGTATATTGTACTGTATAGCCTTGTTTTGCTGATTGATTATATTCTAATAATTCTGGTATTTCTACTTTATATGTTCCTTTTATACTTGATTGTGCTTCTAAACTTGGTACATCAATTAAATATTTTCTTACTTTACTTGTATCTGTTATTTCTTCAGTCCAAGCATTTCCAGAATCTTTTACATCTGAAGTTGCATCTTCTTTTTCTGTATAATATATTTTTGCTCCATCTATACCTTCTAAAGTAATTCCCTCTAGTAATTTTATATCCATATTGTTTTCTTTATTTTTAGTTGGGAATGTTCCTATTATTTTAACATTTTCAATTGCATTTTCATTATTATTAACTATTTCTATTTCTGTCTCTAATTGTTTTGTTTTACTTCCTCTTGCCAATGCTACTTTTTTTGTTTCTTCTTGACCTATTGTCTCAACATTTAATTCCTTTATGCTGTTTATAGCAGTAACATCTTTTGGTGCTACAATTCTAATTTCTTTTGAATCACTATTTGTTTCTTCATTGTTTTGATATATCATAGTTATTTTAGAATCTTTTGTAGCAGATTTTTTATTAACATTAATATTTGCATTTACTACAATAACTGTTCCTTCAATACTTAAGTCTTTGTAATTCTTTTGTTCTCCTTCTAAATAAACTTTTAGAGTTCTTCCAGTTACTTCGTAATTTTTTACCTTTAATTCATTATCATAAATTAAATCTACACTATTTACTTTTATTTCTTCTACTTCTTCTGGTAATTCAAATGCAATTGTTGGATTTTTATATAAATTATATTGTTCACTATTTCCTTTTAATATTGCTTTCATTTCCACTGTATTATCAACAACTGTGGATAATGTTTCTTTATTTACTTCTAATCTTGCTTCTGTTTTTGATTCCTCTAATTTTATTGTTGATTCTACTTTATTAGTAATTTCTGTATTATATCCATATTCAATAGTTGTATTAAGCTCTGTTGCTTTTTTTATTAAATCTTTGTTTTGATTTTCTTTTATAGTTTTAGTATGTACTAATTCTAAGTCTCCTTCTTTAATAGGTGCTGTTGTTTTTACTTCTATTGCACTAGGTTCTTTTCCTTCATAATCAATAACAATATTTTGATTTTCATCAACTGGTGTTGTATTATCTATTGTTGCAAGAACTTCACCATTTTCATTTGTTATTGTTATTTTTCCATTTTCTCCAAGTATTTTATCAAATTCTTCTTTTTTTATAGTAGTTTTATTGTATACAACATTTGCACTTGCTTCTTCATCATCACCTACATAGTTAGTTGCTTTTTCTGCAACTTTAATATAATCTTCAGCATTTGCTAAATTTACTGCAATTTTTGTTGTTTCTTCATAACTTCTATCTATTCCTGAATACAATTTTCCTTTATAAATTGAACTTTCACTATTTGATGCTGTTGTTTGTATTATAGCATCTTTTTCGTCACTTAATTGTGTTTTGTCTATAACTGTATTAGTTGAAAGCTCTTTTCCATCATATAATGTTACTTTTATTTCTGGTTGTAATGTAATATTATCTAATGTTGAATCTTTATCATAGATTAATGTCAAAACAACTTTTTCGTTACCTTCTTTTTTCCATAAAATGTTGTTTTGTTCATTTGGTTCATTAGTAAATTTAATTTCAACTGCAGATTCTTCATATTTATAATCCCAATGTGTCATAGTATTAAAATCTATTTTTTTCACTATAGTTGGTTGTTTATTATTTATAGTTGGTATTTTCATTTGAAGTTCCATTTCCTTTATAGGATAATTGTTTTCTTTTAATCCTAAAGCAACTTCTAATTGTACAACTCTTTTATCTTCTCCTGATACTTTCATTATTTTATTAGTTATAATATTTGTTGTACTTTCTATATTATCTACTGTGTTATTATCAACATATTCTAATTTTACTTCTCTTGAAGCTTTTATGGTAATATCTTTTTGTGTACTATCCATGTATTTACCATTTAAATTCAACTTACTTACCGCACTTAATAAACCTGCATCAAATATCTCCTTATTAACAGGTTTGATTTTCAAATCAACTTGTGCTGTAGTTCCAGCATTTATTTGATTTAACACTATTTTACTATCTTCAATTTTGTTTATATATTGATTACTTTGCTGTGTGTCAATAGTAAAATTACTATTTTCCAAAGTAATTTCTCCATTAAAATATCCTTCTTTTTTTACATTAATTAATAAAGATAAGATATTCCCTTCCTTTAATTGTGCATCAAATTCTACATTTTGATGATTTGTAGCTATACTACTTGCTGCATAGCTTACTAATCCATAGCCAACATAAATAAAGTTAGCCATAGTTAGAGTTGCCAACAATATAACGACTGTCACTATTTTTAATACTTTATTTTTCATAGTAATCCTCCTTAGATTATAATATCTCTATGTACCATTATAACTCTCTTTTCCATTTTTTTCAATACTTTTAAGCGTTTTTCGATACTTTTTATGTTAATTGTTGTTTTATTGTTACGGAAACACAATTTAATTTTATTTGTTATAAATATTACATTTTTGTATCTGTTTTATTACATTATAAATATATATCTGTTTTATGTCATAATTTAAGCCTCATTTCTTTGTAACATTTATACTTTTTATTTCATATAATAATACATAGTTAAGAGATTTATGAATATATTTATTTAAGAGGTGATATTTTTGAGCGACTTTAATTTTGATGAAAATACAATAAACAAATTAAAAAATATGATGAATAAGGGAGAACTTAATGATGTTATTTCTCAACTTCCCCCAGAAATGATACAAAATTTCTCTTCCATGATGCAAAATACTTCTCCTTCCCAAGGCCAATCAAATAATTCAAATACTAACGGAAATACAGAATCAGAGCAAAACTCTTCAAATAATTCTTTTAATTTTAACAATATAGATATGAATACTATTTTAAAAATGAAATCTGTTATGGAAAAAATGAACAACAAAAATGATCCAAGGTCAAATTTATTATATTCTTTAAAGCCCTATTTAAGAGAAGGTCGAAAAGAAAAATTAGACCAATATGCTAACTTATTAAATGTAGCTAAAATTGCTGAATTTTCTTTTTGCTCTTTTTCAAAATCCTCTGAAGGAATTGAATTAATATTAGGATTTGAGTTATATTTAGATGATCTTATAATACTTGGATTACTGTTTTTCCTTTACAAAGAAGAAGTTCATGATGAGATGTTATTTTTATCATTAATTTTACTATTATTAACTTAAGCTTTATTTATTCAATAACAATCTTATCTTCAACCACACTAATATATGCTTGTTTATGCAATGGTTCTTCTTCCCGGGTCTATCTCTATAACTATATCATCTTCCTTTACATCTGAGGGATTCTCTTCCCATGTTGGCTTGATGACTATGTTGTCATATATCCTGAATGGCTTGAAATACGCTTTCCAGTTGTTGATCCAGTCTTCGTCACAGGTGGTAGACACCTGTATCTCTCCGGTTCCCACATCTACGAACTCTGAAAGACGCTTAAGCTCGCCCTTAACTGCCTCTACTATCTCTTCTTCATTCTGTCCCTCATCAAGGAAGAATGATACTCTGGCAGTTCCGTCATCCTCCTTCACGTCATCCGGCGGGAGATCTGCGTAAATTTCCGCCATTTCCTCTTCTGTAAGTGCTGTATTATCATCCACCTGTACACCCAAAACGCCCTCCTCAGTGAGGAAGGCGCTTATAAGGTCCACGGCTTCACATGTTGTATCAACTGTGATCTGTGTCCATTTCATATACTTTACCTATTTTTTCTTTCTTCTCTTATGGTCTCCGAAGTTAAATGTACCGCCTGACTCTGTTGCAGGTCTTGTCTCTACAAGAGTTGCCTGTTCATACTGATTGAGGATGTTCTTCTGTTCCTCTGTAAGATTCTCAGGAACCTGAACTACAAGTGTTACATAATGATCGCCTCTCTGGGTAGGATTCTTAAGGTTCGGAACACCCTTTCCTTTGAGCTTGATCCTTGTGTCTGTCTGAGTACCTGCAGGAATCTGGTAATCTATCTCACCCTCAATGGTATTTATCTTGATAGTACCGCCGAGAGCTGCCTGTGTAAATGTTATAGGCTCTGATGAATAAAGGTTGTAATCCTGTCTCTGGAACTTTGGATGACGGTCTACCAGGATAGTAACATGAAGATCTCCTCTTTCACCGCCGTTACGTCCGGGCTCACCCTTGCCCTTGATACGGATATTTGTTCCGTTATCAACTCCGGGTGGAACAGCAATCTGAATCTTCTTCTTGCTCTTCACATAACCTGTACCTGCACAGTTACTACACTTGTACTTGATTATCTTTCCTTCTCCGCCACATTCCGGGCAGGTCTGGATATTCTTAACAACGCCGAAGAGTGACTGCTGTGTTGTAACTATCTGGCCCTTACCGCTACACTTGCTGCATATCTCAGGCTGGTGTCCAGGCTGTGAACCTGTTCCTTTACATACATCACACTCATCCTTAAGTGGGAGCTCAAGCTCCTTCTGGGTTCCGAAGATTGCCTCTTCAAACGAAACTCTTATCGTTGTCTTAATACTTGCCCCCTTCATAGGGCCTGTGGTATTTCTCTGTCTGCTTCCACCGCCAAACATATCACCGAAGATATCTCCAAAGATATCTCCCATATCAGCGAAGTCAAAGCCGAAGCCTCCAAAGCCACCGTCGCCGCCGTTCTGCTCACAGGCCGCATGACCATACTGATCGTACTT